>Ga0315336_1001840_pt1 | contig 36705 bp, 36 predicted proteins | sample ASW5metaG_FD_204512 | JGI IMG/M metagenome (GOLD analysis project Ga0315336, IMG submission 204512) | Ammonia-oxidizing marine archaeal communities from Monterey Bay, California, United States - ASW #5 | ecosystem: Environmental > Aquatic > Marine > Intertidal zone | place: USA: California... | reverse complement strand
GATCAGCCGACCATCAAGGCACAGGAAACTGTAGTAAGCATGGTAGAGTCTTCTGTGCGATCTGATTCTCCGGAACCTATTCAGCGACCCGCTAATATCAGTGAGCTGGTTATCGATCGGATCGCCGCAGGACAAAGCCTGACGAATCCAGTGCTGACATCACCCGAATCTCTAAATCGTGGGAGACAAATCTATACAACCCATTGCGCCTCGTGTCATGGAGATCAGGGCCTGGGTGATGGACTAGTAGGACAAAAATTTATCCCAACGCCAATCGACTTGACAGTGGACTATATCCAGATCCAGCCGGCTGGTCGGCTTTACTACACCATTACCTACGGGGCAATCGCAATGCCGGAATACCAGGAGAGCATCAAACAGGCCGATCGCTGGCATTTGGTTAATTACATCAAAGACAGCTTAAAAACCCCCCCATGAGCGCCGAGATTAAAATACCTGTGGGGCTGGGTGAGGCCAGTAAAACCTACACGGGACTGAAGTGGCTCCTTGCTGCTTTATTCCTAGTCGGTGCAGGTACCCTCGTACTTCTTCTGCTAAACGAAGCACAATCCGTACCTTGGCCATTCTTGCTTGCCAACTTCATGTTTTTGATCGGGGTAAGTCAATTTGGTGTGTGTTTTTCGGCGATTTTGCGTTTGTGTAGAGCTAAATGGGCAAGGCCTTTCTACCGGCTGGGCGAACTAATGACATTGGCGTTCCTTCCGTTTGCGTTTGGGCTGTTTCTGGTAATATTTTTTCTTGGGAGGCATGAGTTGCTTTATTGGCTCGACGCTTCTTCGGAAGGCCACACCAGCCCATGGCTTAGCTCCAATGGACTCCTACTTCGGAACTTAGCAGCGCAGCTGGCCTTCTACGGGCTCGCTACCTATTACTTCATTGTGGGCCTGCTACCGGATCTCTCGCAGCAGAACAGCGAAGAGGGGCCTAGGTGGCGTCGAAACCTATACCGACGTCTTCTTGTCATGAAAGTGCGTCATGACAAACGTCAACTTAAAGGTCGAGTGTATCTACTTGCTCCAGCAGTACTTATCGTCTGCGGTATAGCAAACACACTCATCGCGTGGGATTTTGGGATGATGCTGATCGAGCACTACCATAGTACCGTTTATCCGATGTTCTTTATTCAAGGAAACAACCTAGCAGGCACAGCGTTGATTCTGCTGCTCAGCACCCTGCTGGTCCGCTCTACAGCCACTCGCAAATATTTCGGGAATAGCCAACTAAAAAGTATGGGCATTATGCTGACGGGTTTCGTGCTGCTGTGGCTTTACTTATTCTGGGCTCAGTTCTTCGTTACTTGGTTTGGTAATTTACCCAATGAATTTGGGCCACTATGGAAGCAGATGTATGGTCATTACAGTCCCTATTTCTGGGTCATGCTTTCCTGCGTATTCTTTATTCCTCTTCTCGCCTTTTTGAAGGCTGAGACAAAAAAAGCGTGGTGGTCTCTACTTCTAGTGAGCGCAATTATCTGTTTTGGTATATGGATTAATCGTTACTTGATGATAATTCCAATATTTTTTGATGACCACCGACCATTTTCTTCGCTTGCTGAGATTACCCTGACTGTTGGGCTTGCTTCAGGATTTTTAACAGTCCTGCTTTGGTTGCTAAATGCGTTTCCTCCCGTTTCTGCCTGGGAAATGCACGAAGCAACAATCGAAGATGATCCGGCATATTAATTGATGAGGCTACTCAATTAGAATAGCCTCAAGGCGTGGCCTGAACCGCCAAGAGGGGAGTCCGTGCCAAAATACCCACAGCATGAAGTTTACGGCCAAAACAAACTACGCCGGGCTACCCTGCTGCGCTCAAGGCCATCATGAATGCCATCAAGCGCGGGGCATTTTACAAAAGACTCTCCCAGGAAAATCCAAATCCCACAACTGAGCTTAATTACAATAGCCATTTCCAACTGATGGTAGCTGTCATTCTGTCAGCGCAAGCTACAGATATCAGTGTTAATAAGGCTACCAAAGAACTGTTCAGGGTAGCTGGAACACCTCGAACCATACTCGATCTAGGTGAAACCCGCCTTAAAAAATACATTAAAAATATTGGGCTCTTTAATAATAAAGCTAAAAATATAATCAAGGCATGCCGATGCCTGATAGAACAGCATAATGAGGTGGTACCCGAAAGCCGGTCCTCGCTAGAAGCACTACCAGGCGTTGGGCGAAAAACTGCAAATGTCATTCTTAATACTGCTTTTGGCCAACCAACTATTGCCGTGGATACCCATATATTTAGGGTGTCTAACAGAACGGGCCTCGCACCCGGAAAAAATGTCATAGATGTCGAAAAAAAATTAAAGAAAGTGACGCCAAAGGAATTTCAGATGAATGCCCATCATTGGCTAATATTGCATGGACGTTACGTCTGTAAAGCGCGAAACCCCAGCTGCGGAAAATGCTTCCTCGAGGACTTATGCGAATACAAAAGCAAAACTATTCAAAATAAGCCTTAAGGTAAAGATAAACCTGGTAGCCCTTTATGCTCGTAAAAATGAGTAACAGAACTACTCTACATTGGCAAAGGTAAGCAGGTAGTAAATGTGTCAAGGTGAGCTTTCGCCTGCTCTATTTCAGATGAAAACAACTGGAGCTCCTGCTACGATGCTGGTCCATTCATGCCCAGTACAAAATCAGTGTTTTTTAGTAAAATTGCAATCAAATTTTTTCAGGCCTAGGGAAAGTAAACAATGGACCAATTGCCCAATTTTCAGGACTTGAAGGTTTCACAGTCTAGTCAATCATTTAGCCGAAAAACAATAGGGTCCTTGGACCACCTGTTAATCGTATTGCCAAAAAAACCGCATACCAAGCTGTTTCGCAAACTTCCTCAGGGTACTCAGCTAGAGCGTATTTTTAGGCGCTCAAAGATAGTTGGCTCCAAAGTAGTTACCTCTCGGCTTAATAATCAGCGTGACACGGGCATAGTAATTAGTACTTACACAGACAAATCCACATTCCAACGATTAACTTGGGCTAGAAAGCTAATGGCTGAGTGTCTAAAAAATAATCCTGGCACTCTGGGAATCTCGACTATTGGGTTAAGTAAGGAAGAGAAACGAAAAGTAATTGTGGCTATTGTTGCAGCTGCTGAAGCGGCAGTTTTCAAGCTTCCGGAATTTAAAAGTGTTAAGAAATCTCGCTCCAGAATACTTAAACAACTAAAAATTCTAGATGCTCAGCCCAGGATAGACCTAAGCGAAGTGCGTGCCAGCTCCCTCGGTAATAACGTGGCACGCTGGCTCACAGCACTACCCCCCAATGAACTGAACGCGAAAACATACAGGCGCATGGCTGAACAGCTTGCAAAAAAATATGGAATTGAGAGTGAATTTTTTGGTGAACAAAAACTGAAAAAACTTGGGGCTGGTGCTTTTCTTGCGGTTGCCCAGGGAAACCCTAACCGCGACGCTGGAATTCTGCGCTTAAGTTATCGGCCCAAGAAACAGGACAAACCTGATCTGGCGCTGGTAGGCAAAGGTATTCTTTTCGACACTGGCGGTACAAACTTAAAACCCTTCAAAAGCATGCTGGATATGCACAAAGATATGCAAGGCAGCGCCGTTGCATTGGGGACACTGATTGCCCTATCAAAACTACAAGTTACCTATGCCATCGATGCATGGCTGGCAATTACCGAGAACCGAATTTCTGGCACTGCTTACAAATCACAGGATGTGGTCCGAGCGGTAAACGGGATGACTATCCAGGTTATTCATACGGATGCCGAGGGTAGAATGGTCCTAGCAGACACACTAGCACTCGCGGCACGCGAAAACCCAGACTTGATCATTGATTATGCAACACTGACTGGAAGTTGTGTGGTGGCCTTAACTGAGCGCTACTCTGGGGCCTTTAGCAACCGGGAAGAATTAGCAGCTCAAGTTGCCCTGTCTGGAAAAAAAAGTGGCGAGCGAATCTGGTCATTCCCAATGGATGAGGATTATGACGAAGACTTGTTCAGTAGCGCGGCAGATATAAAACAGTGCGCAGCAACTGGGTATGGGGATCATATTCTGGCTGCTCGTTTTCTTTCTAAGTTTGTGCCCGATTCAATTCCCTGGGTTCACCTAGACTTAAGCGCCGGCCAGCACAAGGGTGGGCTCGCTCATATTCCTTCCGACCTTACAGGTTTTGGCGTCCGGCTCACGGTTGATTTATTGCAACACAACCAAATGATCCTTAAAACTGAGTAGCCTTAACAACGTGAGCGAGGAAACAGATAAACAAGAAACCGCTATCGAGCACTCCGAAATGGAAATGGCCCAAAGATTTAGGGGCTTTCTTCCTGTTGTTGTGGATGTGGAAACTGGGGGATTTGAGGTAGCTACAGATGCCCTGCTGGAAATTGCCGCTGTGTTGCTTAAGTTTGATTTGCATGGGAATTTAACCCTCGGAGAATCGCACCACTATCATGTACAACCCTTTCCAGGGGCGCGGCTAGACCCGGCCTCACTTAAGGTAACTGGTATCGACCCGTTCCATCCCTTGAGGCCGGCCCTGGAAGAAAGTGATGCACTGAAACGTATTTTCGAGGAAGTGCGTAAAAACGTTAAGAAACAACAATGCAGCCGGGCAATCCTAGTCGGACACAATTCATTTTTTGATCTGCAATTTTTAAATGCGGCCGTAGAACGAGCAAACGTCAAACGAAATCCGTTTCACCCCTTCTCTACTTTTGATACAGCAACACTTGGTGGCGTAGCACTTGGACAAACTGTGCTAGAACACGCTGTCATTGCTGCGGGCCTGGAATGGAACAAAGAAAAGGCCCATTCGGCCGCCTATGACGCAGGTATTACTGCGAAACTATTTTGTGAAATCGTGAATCGCTTTAGAAGTGTCTACGAAAAGAATATTTTCGTGCAAGAAAAAATGGATTCCTAATTTGTAATTTCTTGTTCGTTCGTTTCCACTTTTTCAATTAGCTGCTTAAGTTCACCGGATTCATGCAACTCCATGATAATGTCGCATCCACCAATCAGCTCGCCATTGATATAGAGCTGTGGAAAAGTCGGCCAGTTTGAGTATTCCTTGAGCCCTTCTCGAACTTCGGGATCCTCAAAAATATTCACGTAGGAAAATTCAGCGCCCACAGAACCTAAAATTCCGGCGGTCTGAGCAGAAAACCCACACTGGGGGAAATCCGGGGTTCCCTTCATATAAAGCAAGATTGGATGACTATCTAGTTGTTGTTTGATACGTTCATTCACATTCATATAGCTACTGCCTTCAATTTTCATCTGAGGACCCTTAATAACTTAAGTGGCGGAAAAGTCAAGGTCATCTGGTTACAACAAACATTGAATTATGTATATCTCTGCCCTATTCTTCTAGGCCAATCGAGGGAAATATACTCGATCTAGATTTAAATAACGTAAAAACATCACTCGTATCCGGAGGAAACCTAATGAATCCACTGAGTACAATCAAGGGAACCTTAGTATCTGGGCTTCTTATTGCCATTGTAATTGCGCTCCTACCCATAGAGGTCCTCGTGGGACCACCTTCCCTTGCAATTATCATGTGGATCCACGTTCTGGCGGGAATCACCTGGATAGGACTTCTCTATTACTTTAACTTTGTGCAAGTCCCTGCGCTAGCCGAGGCAGCATCAGACGAAGGGGGCCCAGGAGGAGCAGGAATTACAAAATATGTCGCGCCAAAAGCACTACTATGGTTCCGGTGGGGGGCAGTAGTCACGTGGTTAGCGGGTGCAGCCTACCTACTGCACAACGGAGATTTTGTTGGCGCATTCACCCTAGGCGCAATGCAGGGTGGAACACCCTACCAAACAACCATTGGCATTGGCGCCTGGCTGGGTACTATTATGTTTTTCAATGTGTGGGTGTTGATCTGGCCCAATCAGAAAAAAGTTCTGGGTATCGTCGAGGCCTCTGCCGAGGAAATCGCCAAAGCGCGGAAAGTGGCGGGATTAGCATCAAGAACAAACACCATGCTATCTCTCCCTCTGATGATGAGCATGATTGGAGCGCACCACGGTTACTTAATGTAAAAACTTCTTGCATCTTGATCGAAACCCGGAAGGGCTACTTTCCGGGTTTCTTTATTTCGGCAGTACCATCATGCCTGACATCCAAACCCCAACCTCATTGGGTATAAAAAAAATCGTGGCCCAAGCCCTTACAGAAGACATCGGCGATGGCGACCTTACAACGGCATTCATGGACCCAGATAAAATCGCCGAGGGACAGATATATAGCAACGAAGAAGCTATTCTTTGCGGGAGCGCCTGGTTCAACGAAGTGTTCCGACAACTTCACTCCAAAATAGAGATTCAGTGGTACCACGCTGATGGAGATAGGATTGAGGCGGGAACAATTATCTGCAAGGTGACTGGGCTGGCTGGCGCGTTGCTGAGTGGTGAGCGCACAGCCTTAAACTTCTTACAAATACTCTCAGGTACCGCAACCACAACCAGAAAATTCGTAGATGCCACAAATGGAACGAAAACAAAAATACTTGATACCCGAAAAACTATTCCAGGTTTACGACTCGCACAAAAATACGCAGTACAATGCGGTGGCGCGGAAAATCATCGAATCGGACTTTTCGACGGAATCCTTATAAAGGAAAATCACATCTTAGTTGCGGGAAGCATTACTACTGCAGTTACTTTAGCGCGTAAAAAAATGTCTAATGTCTTTATTGAAGTGGAAGCAGAGACTATCCCTCAAGTCAAAGAAGCACTAGAAGCTGGTCCGGACCGCATCTTGCTAGACAACATGACCACAGAAATGTGTAGGCAAGCTGTCAAACTAAGAAATGCAGCCCAAGGAAAACAGGTCCAGCTCGAAGCTTCAGGCGGTATTGATCTTGGCGACATCAACCAAGTTGCAAAAACGGGCGTAGATTATATTTCCGTCGGTGCAATCACTAAGAACGCAAGAGCAATCGACATCTCAATGCGATTAATGTAACTCATCTAGTCTGACAGGTAACTTGGTCAACACTTTTTTCATTCCCCTACCCCAACTCTTGCCCACGGTCGGTCGCAGCCCGAACAGCTTTCTTCAGAAGCGCATTAAAAGCATCGTCCCCCATTAAAACCTCAAGAGCAGCAGCAGTTGTACCACCAGGACTGGTTACTTGTTCTCTAAGTTCAGCTGCCCCGCTTTCCACCTGCATAGCGTAAGCACCGGCACCAGCCACAGTCGCCTCAGCTAGCTGCTTAGCTAACTTCTCTTCCAGACCTACTTCAATACCAGCCTTGGTCAGCCCTTCAATAAGCAGAAATACATACGCAGGCCCACTTCCAGAAACAGCAGTCACAGCATTCATCATGCCCTCTTTTTCCAGCCAAGATATCTCCCCGATAGCGGCCATCAAATCTCCTATTAGCTTTCGTTGACTGGATTGAACATTCGGGTTAGGACAAAGCACTGTAATTCCCTGATGGATCGCAGCCGGCATGTTGGGCATCGCACGCACAAATACAACACCCTTGCCTAAGATGTCTTCATAGAAACTAATCGGCTTTCCAGCCGCAACCGAGAGAAAGATTGTTCCGCTGTCCGCTAGCCTGCGGTAAGCGGGTAGCAATGCTTCTAAATTTTGTGGTTTCACGGCAAATACAACGAGGTCTACATTAAATCCCTCTAAAACCTTACTTAGTTCCGTATTAGCAAAAACATTTAATGATTGTGCAGAACTGACGGCACTGGCCTCACGGTCCACAACCCGAAGACATTTGCGATCTACGCCGCGAGTAAGCCAACCGCCCAGTAAAGCCTGGCCCATATTTCCGCAGCCCACCAAAATAATATTCGTGTCCATTCTGATCTCTGGAACTACGGCGTTCACAACTCCACTTCCGATGAAGTCTTCACTTTTGGAGAATCAAGTGTGACGTTCGGGTCGTTAAAAGTCCCGAGATCCAGTGCGCCTTCTGTCCTGGCAACAAAACAGGTAACCGCGCCATCTCCAGCGATATTCACCGACGTACGTAACATATCCAATAACCGGTCAATACCAATAATCAGCGCAATACCTTCAACTGGAAGGCCGACCTGCCCAAGCACCATAGCCAACATAATAAGGCCTGCACTAGGCACAGCCGCTGTACCAATCGAGGCAAGCGTAGCGGTAAGGATAACCGTTAGATAATCAGCAAAAACCAGGTCAAATCCGTATACATTAGCAACGAATACGGTAGCAACACCCTGCATGATAGCAGTACCATCCATATTGATTGTAGCGCCCAAGGGCACGGTGAAAGCGGCGACCGAGTTGTCTACTCCGAGGCGAGCCTTGAGGGTATTCAATGTAACGGGGATAGTGGCACTGGAGGACGATGTACTAAAGGCAAAAGACATGGCTGCCCGCATCTTCAAAAGAAAAACTATGGGACGTAGCCCAGCAACCCTAAGTAGAGCAGTGTAGGTTAGCGCCAAGTGCAACAATAAGGCAGCAGTCACTGCCAAAAAATAACCGGCCAACGGTCCCAATATATCAATGCCCTGATTGGCAAAAGTGCGAGATATTAGGGCGAAGACACCAACCGGTGCCGTTCTGATCACCAAAAAAACCATCTTCATGATGACTTCGTTCAAATCATTGAAAAAGTTCAACACGTGACGCCCGCGTTCTCCGGCCAATGTGATAGAAAAACCAAGGAGCAGTGCAAAGACAATAATTTGCAGCATTTGCGCATCTGCCATGGCCGCAACTGGATTGTCCGGGACCATACCAATCAGAACCTCGCTGAAAGAAGGTGGTTCAGCTGTCTCAAAAGTAACCTCACCAGACAACTCAAACCCCTCGCCCGGAGAAAACAAATTGGCAATGCCTAGCGCGAGCATGATGGCAATGGCAGTAGTTATCAGATAGAGCAATAGCGTTTTTCCGCCAACCCTCCCCAAAGCCCGGAGATCGCCAAGCGAAGTAACCCCACACACGAGCGAAACAAGAACCAGAGGCACCACCATCATTTTTAGTGCTGCGATAAAAATCTGGCCAATTATGTAGAAAACCCCATCAACGAGGAACTCGTTGATCACCCCATCGGGATCCCCTAGCAGGTTCAGCAAAACCCCGAACACTATGCCAGCGCCCATCGCAATCACGATGCGTTGTGTGAAGCTCATGGGGCTGAAAACTATCCCTTCCCGTCCCAGCACGCAAGCACTATCCGGTAACTAGGGAAACCCAAGGGGTTCCTCCTTAGAGGCAGCAAAAGGTGCACAATCTGCCGAGGGACTCAAGCAAAAATGAGGGAAAGTTTAGGAAAACACAAAATAGGCGCAAATTTTTTTCTATATTTTATAATCAAAAAGAATCTTAGAATTTTAATTTATTTCTTTTAAATCAATATTATATTGTGTAAATCTCGAGTTAAATTCAGATAAAACCAGAAAAGCTCATTAGAATTAGTTATCATCCGCAGTCCGTTTAGTCTCTGGGGACCAGGGACCTTACAAATGTGGCGTTTTATATAACACTGAAAACCTTAGAAATTAGGGAGAAATAATATTATGAACCACGCAAAATTCCTTGGTGCAATAGCACTGTTGGTATTTTCTGCCGGTGCTAGCGCTGAGAACTATGGGCTCGATATGGGTCATTCAAGAATCTGGTTTGATGTTGATCATCAAGGCTATACCATGATGGTCGGTAGGTTCTCAGAATTCGGCGGAACGATCGATTATGATGCGGATAACCCAAGTGCCAGTTCCGTAGACATTACTATCGCTGCAGACAGTGTAGATATGTTTCACGATGGCCTAAACGATCACCTGAAACGAGAAGAGCCTAGAATGGATTTCTTTGGTGTCACGACATACCCGGAAGCACGGTTTGTCAGCACAAACGTAGAAGATGCAGGTGATGGAAGCATGGTGATAACGGGAGACCTGACAATGCTAGGACAAACCCATCCAGTGACTTTGGACGCCGTTCTCAATAAGACCGGAGAAACCCGAGGTGGTGCTGCAAAGGTAGGCTTTAGTGCGACAGGTAGTGTTGACCGAACCCAGTATGGAATGGGCTTTGGGGTACCAGCTATTGGTGCTGAAGTTGGTCTGCGCATAGAAATTGAGGCTGTTGCTTCTGGCGATTAAGTCTTTAGTGTCATAAGTAAATAAAAAGGGCTCAAGCACAACTTGAGCCCTTTTTTAATGGTAACTCAACAAAATTTACAGAAAGGATCAAGAAAAGGCATGGACAAATGGCAAGTGAGGTAAAACAAACTGATATTAAGATGAATGCCGACAACCTCTACCAAGAGGAAACTTTTACGGATCGGCGTGTAGGCACCATTCAAAGACTGACACCTGTCACTCCGAGTGGTAATAGAGATGATGCCCGCCCAGTAGTTTTTCTGGGCCAGACTCAAATTCTGACACCCGCGGGCGCTCTTCCTTTGAGCTTTGAAGTGGATGCAGATTCGCTGGAAAATGCCATTGAAAAATTTGGAGACGGCGCTAAAGGTGCCGTCTCTGAGGCAATGGAACGTCTCGAGGAGATGCGCCGAGAGCAAGCCTCCTCAATCATAGTACCCGGAAGCAACTCTCCACCAAGCGCTGGCGGTAGTCCACCCAGTGGTGGTATCCAACTATCTTAGAATACACTGCGTGAAAGAAACTTTTTAGGAGATAAAAATGGTCACACGACGCGACCTACTTAAATATACAGCCGCTGTCAGCGCCACAATACCCTTGCATGTCCGTCTATTACAGGCACAGGAGAAGGCCCTCATCAGTCGCATCATTCCCTCCACTGGAGAAGAGCTGCCGATAGTAGGCCTAGGAAGTTCTGCCACCTTTAGCCAGATAGCTAACTCGGAAGACATTAGTGCCCTAAGCGAAGTCATGCATACACTAGTGGAAAATGGTGGGGCCTTATTTGATACCGCACCCAGTTATGGGGGTGGGGTGTCCGAAAGAGTAGCTGGACAAATTGTCAATGAACTGGAACTGCAGGATAAGATCTTCTGGGCTACAAAAGTGAATGTTGCTGGACGACGGCGGGGTGGCACAGCAGACCCCTCGCAAGCCAGAGCACAGATCGAGGCATCCTTTGAAAGAATTGATAAGTCGCCAATCGATTGCATCCAGGTGCACAACCTGGGTGATCCACCCACCCAGCTGGGGATACTAAAAGACCTCAAAGCAGAGGGGCGCGTGCGTTACATCGGCATAACATCAACCAATGAAAGTCGTTATCCGGATCTTGCGCAAATCATGCGCGATGAGCCAATTGATTTCATCGGAATCGATTACGCAGTTGATAATAGAGGGGTGGAAGACATGATCCTGCCATTGGCGCAAGATCAAGGAATCGGCGTGCTTGTCTACGAACCCTTTGGGCGAACACGGCTGTGGAGCCGGGTAGCGGGTCGTCAGGTTCCAAACTGGGCTGAAGAATTTGATGCAACTACCTGGGCCCAGTTTTTTATCAAATATGTGACCGCTAATCCGGCGATTACAGTAGTAACGCCGGCAACGAGCAAGGCTCATCATATGCTGGACAACCTTGGTGGGGGTATGGGGCAGTTACCCAATGAAGCCATGAAACAAAAAATGATAGAGCTCGTGAGCGCCCTGCCTTCCGCTTGATAGAAAAATGGTGAAATCTGATAATTAGGGCTTTTTCGTATCTTAAATAAGAAGAAAGGGAAAACTATGAAACGCATACTAATAATGTTTACGCTGACACTCCTGGTGAGTCCTTTGGTTGTATCAGCCCAGTCGGACACTAATACAAACACTGCACAGCCATTTAAGCTTGGTACCTTTGAAATACAGGGTGATACTCGTATCGGTATTGTTCTAAATGATGAACTTATTGTAGAGCTGGATGCAGCCAATCAGGCACTGGAGCGTAATCCCGCTTATCCTGCGATACCAATGCCAAAAAACATGCGCGAACTGATCAGTCGGTACGAATATGGCCTGAAATACAGATTGTATGAAATTGTTGGCAACCTGAGTACTAATGATGGCCTGATTTCTGGATCACAACCGAATTTTGTTCACGATGTAAACCAAGTTCGTACGCTGGCCCCGCTGATGCCAGGAAAGATGCTCAATGCTGCTGTAAATTTCTACAGCCACGTTGAAGAGGGAGGTACCCTGGAACAGCAAAGGGCTGCAGCAGAAGAACGCCGTAGAACTCGGGGCGTCCCCTATCTATTCATTAAGCCGACTGAGGGCGCCATCATTGGAAACGGTGACGCTGTCGTGCTGCCATACGGAAGAAGTCGTATTGATTGGGAAGTAGAACTTGCCATTGTTATCGGCCGAACCGCGAAATATATCCCGGCTACAGAAGCAAAGGATTACATCTTCGGATACATGGTCAGTATAGATATCTCTGACCGAGGTGGTCGCCCGCCTGATTCACGCCCCGGATCGGATTGGTTTGTCGGGAAGGGACACGACACCTTTGCTCCTCTAGGTCCATGGATCGTGCCGAAAGAATTCTATGGGGACCCCATGGTGCGGCTGCGACAAAGGCTAAGTCTTGGTGATGAAGTGATGCAAGATGCAGGGCCTGGCGACATGATCCACTCAATTTACGAGCTGATCGAATATGGGTCCTCTATTATCACCCTCTTTCCGGGTGACGTACTCAACAACGGCACATCGGGCGGTACGGGTGCGGGAACAGCATATCGTGGTGAGCGCCGGTTTTTGCAGCCCGGAGAAACCATCGTAGCCACTATTGAAGGTATAGGTACTCTTACCCTGCCGGTAAAAACTGAGGAAGCCCCGAGTCTTGGCACCGGCTCTTATCTGCCAGCAGACATGAATGGGCCAACCGCCAGCAATGCCCCACCTGCTGTAAATTCTCGTTAGCATTATTTTGAGCTGTAGCAGAGTCTCGCTAAACCCGCGGGGCTCTGCTTCTCAACTTGCAGCTTACAATTTATGAAATCTATGCTGAAAGATCCCCTGATTCACTTTCTGCTACTTGGTGCAGTACTTTTTTTGCTGTTCCGATTTACTGCAGAAGAAGGAGGTGAGCAGACCATAAATGTAGACCAAGAAGCTCTGCTTACTTTTCTTCAGTACCGCTCAATTGCATTTGATCGAGAATATTTTGAGAGCTATCTGGAAGGCCTTGAACAAGACAAACTTGAGGAGCTAATAGCTCAGTATGTTCGGGAAGAAACTATGTATCGAGAGGCCCTGAATCTCGGGCTGGACGAAGATGATTACAACATTCGAGAGCGCCTAGTTCAGAAATTGCAGTTCCTGGCCGAGGGGTTTCAAAGCACTAATGCAGAGCTCACAACCGAAGAAATAGAGCGCCACTACCAACAAAATATCAGTCTTTACTATGTAAGTCCTCGCATTACGTTTACTCATGTGTATTTTAGTTCTAACGATCGAGGCCAAGACGAAGCTATGCAATTCGCCCAAAACAAACTAGAAGAACTCAACACTAATGGAGTATCTTTTGACGAAGCCGTCGATCACGGTGATCCCTTCCCTTACTTTGTTAACTATGTCGAACACACACCTAGTCTAGTGGCAAGTCATTTGGGGGAAAACCTGATGGAAACCATTTTTAAAATGACGCCCGATGAACACATGTGGCAGGGACCCCTTGAGTCACCCTACGGTTTCCACTTAGTCATGGTACTGCGAGTACAGCAGGGAAGGCAGCCAGAGCTGGATGAAATCCTTGAGAGAGTCAAAGAAGACGGTAGGACCGAACGACTTCGAGAACTCACGGAAGCCGCAATCACCGAAATGACCACGAATTACAAAATTGAGATTGATCCATCTCTAAAAATAAGTGCTTCCAGCGGATCAACGGAAGCACCCTGATGTGTCAATTTATTTGCAGAATAGCCACGGGATTGGCATTTATTCTATTTGCACTGCCTGCATTCCCGCACGATCTTCGGCCGATTTTTGTAGATATAACAGAGGAGAAGGAATCTACTGTCACTCTGCGCTGGAAGGTCCCTGGGTCTGTAGAGCGCAATTCTTTGCCAGAAATCATACTAAACGGTAACTGTACCGAAGAGGAAACAACTGAAATTCTGCGTTACTCAGAAGACTACCAGAGTCGGCAGACCTACCAATGCCCTAGCGGTATCTCAGGCCAAGAGGTAAAAATGATCTTTCCTGTGCCCAACCCATCACTAACAACCATTATTCGTGTAAGCGAGAGGCACGGGGGAATTCACAGTGGAATGCTGGGCCCAGGAGAATACACCTGGCCAATTCCTGAACAACTGAATCGTACTGCCGTTATAAAAAACTATACGGTACTGGGAATCGAGCACATCCTAAGAGGTTGGGATCATTTGCTATTCATTGTGTGTCTGGTGTTAATTGCTCGGTCGTTTCGAAGGATACTGATAACCATCACGGGCTTTACGATCGCACACTCTATTACGTTAGCAGCCTCAGCTTTAGACCTTGTGGCTCTACCAATAGCGCCCGTGGAAGCTGTAATTGCGCTCAGTATTGTATTTGTTGCCATGGAAATTGCTAAGGATCAAAAAAAGACTAATCTGACATACCGCTACCCAGCTATCGTTGCCACTTCATTCGGATTTTTGCACGGATTTGGTTTTGCGAGTGTTCTGCGACAAGTAGGCTTACCCCAGACAGAATTACCTATTGCGCTACTGTTTTTCAATTTAGGGGTAGAAATAGGCCAAATAATCTTTGTTGCCTTTTTACTTGGCCTAAGTACTACAGTCGTATTTGTTGGGGAAAAATCTAACCTTCCCGTCCCGACGCTTAAATTACTTCAAACACAAAAAGTGATTGCGTATGGTATAGGAGCATTAGCAAGTTTCTGGATGATAGAGCGCACTATCGGTTTTTGGGTATAGCTTGCTATGCAAATGACACAACCCTTTCTCGCCTACCGTATTAATCGCACTGATGAAAAAATCAGCGGGCAACTCCAACGCATCACTCTGGATGACATCAGTCCTGGCGACATTACTATACGGGTGCACTATTCCGATATAAATTACAAGGATGCGCTTGCAGCTACTGGTACTGCGCCTATTTTGAGACATTTCCCCCTTGTTGGCGGAATTGACCTATCCGGTGAGGTCGTTGAATCAACAGATAAACGTTTCAATGTAGGGGATTCAGTCTTGGTTCTTGGTTGCGAGTTAAGTGAAAGTCGGGATGGCGGCTATGCTGAATATGCCCGGGTAACTGCCGATAGCCCAATAGCCATACCCCACGGACTGGACGCCCGATCTGTCATGGCAATCGGTACGGCAGGATTTACAACTGCATTAGCTATCCACAGAATGGAAATAAATGGACAAAATCCTGACCTAGGACCCATTCTTGTAACTGGTGCTACAGGCGGCGTGGGAAGTTTCGCAGTCGATATGCTGAGCTCAAGGGGATATGAAGTACACGCCCTGACAGGAAAATCATCAGAACAAGATTATCTTAAGCAACTAGGAGCGCATAAAGTAATCGATCGCAATGAGCTCAAAATCGGTACAAAACCCCTAGAGAGTGCCCGCTGGGCTGGTGCAATTGACAACCTCGGGGGTGATTTTCTCGCCTGGATTACCCGGAGCGTAAAGCCTTGGGGAAATATCGCAAGCGTAGGGCTTGCATCTAGCCCCGAGCTCCACACCACGGTTATGCCCTTTATTCTTCGTTCTGTGAGCGTATTGGGTATCAATATGTCTGTGCCTAGAGAGTTAAGGATTGAATTGTGGAATCGTCTGGCAGACGATTTAAAGCCACGTCATTTAGAAGAAATCGTAACCCGAGAGGTATCTTTACTGGAGCTTCCGCAAGCATTCGATGCCTTTATTGCTGGAGAAATTACGGGTCGTACCGTAGTAAAAATAAAATAATCACATCTATAAATCTAAGCTGTTTCTCGCTTTCGGGTAGAAAGAAGAATGCCCACAAAAACCAATACGGCACCAATAACATGATAGCTGAATAATTGTTCGCCTAAAAAAATCATGGCGAAGGCCGCCCCAAATACGGGAATCAGGTTAATAAAAATCGTTGCACGATTCGCCCCCAAAGAACGAACGGAAAAATTCCAAAAGAACGTCGCAAGCAAAGTGGGAAATACTGCCATATAAGACACGCTAATGATCACATTTGTATTTAAGGTAAATGGACCCACTATCGCGGCTTCAATTAAATAAAACGGCAGTAAAATTACAGTACCGGTCAGGGCTATTATAAATAACAAGATGTCAGCGCTCGGTAAATAGTCCTGCCTGTGCAGATAAACTGCATACAAAGACCACCCAACAACAGCGATCAGCATGACAGGGTCTCCGGCGTTAATATCAAGTGCCAACAAAGCAGCTAGGTCAGCCCTAGAAATCATCGTAAGGATCCCGATGAAAGCACAGATTACACCCACTCCCTGGCGAAATGACAAAAATTCACGCATCACCATCCAAGCAATTACCGCTGTAACCACTGGTTGAGCCGCATTAACAATCACAGCATTAGTAGCAGAGGTAAAGTAAACGGCTATCACTGCAAGACTGCTGCCAGCGGTCATGAATGCACTCACTGCAACAAGTGACTTCCAGTGATGTTTCAGCTGATACCACTCACCGGATATCTTTCTCCATATGAACGGTACCAGCACAATTGTGGCAATAAGCCACCGGCCGAACGTAAGCGCTAATGGTGAGATATCTCCAACGACTGTTCGCACTGCCACGGGAGAGCTCCCCCACATTGCCATCGTAAGTATCGCTAAAATATAGGCTGCGGGGTGATTAGTTGGCATTGGTTGTAGTGTATCAGCATCTCGGTTGGCGCTATTCTATGTGTAGTTTTGCAACTATACGAGGCCGGGTGGATTAAACTGTATCGTCTAAGCAGTTTCCCGTAACACCAAAAAAAAGGAAATGGAAATGCTTTCGAAATTAAAAAAACTGGGCCCGGGGCTGCTGTTTGCAGCCACCGCAGTAGGCGTATCCCACCTAGTTCAGTCAACTCGTGCGGGCGCAGAATTTGGCTTAACATTATCGGTGCTCATTATTCTTGCTTGTGTGGTCAAGTATCCGGCATTTCGTTTCGGTGCTGAATACTCGGCTTGCACGGGTGAATCCGTTATTGCAGGTTACGAGAGACAGGGGCGCTGGCTTCTTGTTCTTGTTTTTATTGCGACGATCATCGAGGGTGTTGGTGTTATCCCGGCAGTCGGCCTGGTATCTGCTGGGCTCGGCATGAATCTGCTTGCTATTGATGCCAATGTAATCCTTGTAACAATGACCATCGTACTAGCAGCCTCGGTTATTTTGCTACTCGGCCGGTACCGAATTCTAGAAAATATCACACGGGTTTTTGTTGTAGTTTTTTCGATATTGACTATTGTGGCAGCTACGGCTGCAACTACCCAGCTGGCGGACGGGCAACCATTGGGTGCTCCTTTTGCCATCAATGAACAAAATCTATTCTTCGCTGTCTCTATTGCTGGCTGGATGCCGGTTGGTCTTAGTTGCTCGATATTTCTCTCCGTATGGGTAATTGCCCGGGGACATTCACACGGACGCCCAGTGACACCCGAAGAAGCCCGATTCGATTTTAATGTTAGTTACGTGTCAACTCTGGTGCTAGCCTTGTGCTTTCTTATGATGGGAACGGCGCTGTTATTTGGCTCTGGCGTTGAAATCGCGGGCAGTTCAAATGGTTTCGCGGCGCAACTTATCGGTCTCTTTACTCAGTCCATCGGACAGTGGGCACAGCTAGTAGTCGGAATAGCGGCACTGTCTGTAATGCTGTCCACGGTGCTGGCCGTTGTAGATGGCTTTCCAAGAACCTACGCCAACATCGCATATAGACTAATGAAAAAAAATCCTGACTCATGGGACGAAGACCGCCTTTATCGGGGGTTCCTTGGATTGCAGACTGTAACGACCTTTATGGTTCTAGTCTTTTTGTTGCGAAGTTTCGGAACTTTTATTGATCTCATCACAGCGCTAGGCTTTCTCTCTGCACCAATAATTGCCCTTTTGAATCACAGAATCATGTTCTCAGTGGACCTTTCGGCAACTCAACAACCGGCAACCTGGATCCGCTACTGGAGCATAGCCGGGATAACTGTGCTCACGGTGGTCTTCCCGATCTATCTTTATTTCCGAATTACTTAGCAATTTATAGTCTCCAAAAATGAGGGACACTATAGAAATTGTCGTGGTTGGCGCCGGCGTAATAGGGCTAGCCATTGCCCGTGCGTTTGCACGTTCTGGTCACGAAGTTATCGTCCTGGAACGCAATCCTCGTATAGGTGAAGAAATATCTGCTAGAAACTCAGAGGTTATTCATGCAGGCATCTACTACCCAACCGGGAGTCTCAAAGCAACTCATTGTGTGCGCGGTAAAGAAAAACTGTACCGCTACTGTACAAAAAAGGGGATTTCTCATAACCGTTGCGGAAAGATCATTGTTAGTACTCAAAATGATCAACAGTCTGGGCTTAGGGCATTGCATGACCAGGCGATTGCGAATGGTATCACTGACCTTCAATGGTTAAGCCGATCCGAAGTCGAGAAATTGGAGCCATCAATACAGTGCGTGGAGGGCTTGCTATCACCATCCACGGGCATCATAGACAGCCATTCCTTTATGCTGGCGCTGCAGGCAGACCTTGAAACGGCTAATGGTTCAGTGGCTATCCTCTCCGAGCTCGTCAGAGCAAAAGTAACTGATCGGGGCCTACAGTTGGCTGTTAAGATCGATAATCAAGAATTTGAACTAACCGCAAATACCCTCATCAATTCGGCGGGACTTTACGCGAGCCAGGTAGCCAACAAGATCGAAGGACTTTTGGCTCAGTCCATATTCCGCACCTATTACGCGAAAGGTAATTACTTTACCCACGATGGGCCCTCCCCATTCAGTCGACTCATTTACCCCTTACCGGAAGATGCTGGGCTAGGAGTACATGCCACATTAGACCTAGCAAACCAAGCCCGCTTTGGTCCAGATGTCCAATGGGTGGACAATATTGACTATACGATCGATGAGGAACGGATCGATAAGTTTTATACCGCAGTCCGCAAGTACTGGCCGGAACTCCCCGACGGGTCCTTAAGCCCAGACTACGCGGGCATTCGACCGAAGATCGTGGCAGAAGGAGAGCCACCGGGTGATTTCGTAATTCAAGGACCCAAGAAGCATGGCGTCCCAGGCCTGGTGAACCTATACGGAATAGAATCCCCGGGACTGACCGCGTCACTCTCTATTGCAGATCATGTGATAGCCCTAATAGAGAGGCGGTAGCTGATGGCACCCCTACTTCAGCTGCAAGCTTTTACAAGGCGCTGAAGAGTTCCTTGTATTTTTGGTGCATCTTCTCCTTTAGTTCAGGGCTCGCCTCAGCAACCGTGGGAAATGTATCCTTCCTTCCCCAAGGTCGACAGGCATCCACAATGGCCCGATTATTTTCGTAAGGAGGGCCTTCTAACATCGTATCTAAGGGAGTGCTCCACGCACCGCGAATATAGTCAATATCTTTAGGTGGATCGCATCGAGTCGACATTGCCCAGATCACATCGAACATGCTAGTAGGATCGATATCTTCATCTACTACAATTGTCCAACGCCCCGCGTAATTACCAGCATGGCAATTCGATGCGAGTAATGCGGACTGTTTGGCATGGCCGGCATAGAGCTGCTTTATTGCGATCACATTAAAAAGTCTCCCAGCTCCAGCCTCATGACACCAAACGCCCTTGACGCCTGGCAAACCAGCTTTTTCGATCTCATCCCAAATCATGGCAGACTTCACAATTGCCCTCGAATAAGTGAAATTATTAGGTGGTCGAGCTGGGCTTGCCAGACATAGAATAGGATCATTGCGGTAATAAACCCTCTTAATCTTAATAATGGGCTCATCACTCACCGCACTTGCATAATAGCCCATGAATTCCCCAAACGGTCCCTCGGGCTTTGTTTCATTTCCGAAAATTTCACCCTCCAATATGATTTCTGAGTGCGCTGGAAGTGGCAATCCGTGAAGTTCGGACTTAACAATTTCAAAAGGAAATCCACGGTGTCCGCCCGCATAAGCAAGTTCGTCCGTTCCGTAGTCGATCTCCTGGTTGGCAGCCATGAAAAGCAGTGGGTCCTGTCCTACCGAAATGGCAACTGGGCAAGGCTTGCCCTTTGAAAAATACTTCTCTCGTATGATACGTCCATGCTTTCCGGGTGACATCCAAATACCGCACGTGTTTTTATCGTGTACCATCACTCGATACGTAGCCGAGTTAACCCAGTCACTGTCCGGGTCCCGGATGATCACCAGGTCATCAGTGCCAATATACCGCCCACCGTCGAATTCATGAATAAATGGAATTGGAAACTTATATAGATCAACCTCATCGTCTCGATCTATATTTTCAAAAACCGGCCCGTGCTCGACCTCAACCGGTGGTATCAGTTCAAATTCTGTGCGCATCCGGTCCCGGAAAGCCTTTACCACATCTGTCGGGCCACTGGGCTCAGGAAACCCCAGTGCATATGCCAGTCGAAGCGAAGAATTCGTAGCGCCGGATAAGACACGGAACCCTTTTGGGTGCCCCGGAATCTCATCGAACAATAAAGCTGGAGATTTTCCTTCACGGGACTCGTGGCACACCATTTCCGCCAGCGCACCCATTTCCAAATTCCAGTCGACACCATCAAGCTGACGGAGCTCCCCCATCCCTTCTACGCGATCCAAAAAATCACGGAGATCCTTGTGACGATTAATAATCGTGCCATCTACCGTAGATTTTTTTTTAGGCATACCGACTCCCCATTCCCCTCTACGGAGACCAAGATTTTTCCAAAGAACTTGTAAACTGCCTCAACAGTTGCTTCAGGGCCAACCGCTCTTCTTGTGAGAACTCCGATAGTACATCTGCCTCTCGGGCTTTGGCGGCTGCCAATAGCTCAATAATTTTAATGGTTCCTTCCGAAGTGATACGCATAAGGCTTGAGCCACCTTCAGAGCTACTCCTCTGAACAAGGCCATCTAATTCTAACTTACTTAACAGCGGCCTAAGGCTTTTCAGATTCATGGGAATTACCCGGGAAAGATCCCCTTCGTTAAGTGCCCGGTCGCTCAGGGTAGCCAAAATTCTCCAATCCTGAGGGGAAATATCCGCCTCCTCTAGCTCCTTATAAAATGGCCAGCTAAAGTAACGAAAAGCCCTTGCAAGAAGTGGCAGGAGAAAATCATCGACATACCCACCGGTATTCCCCTGGTGGGCATCGTCCTTTTCATGAGGCAGGGTTACCGCATAACTGCCCTGGTGATAAACCAACGGGGGACGATCTGACCGATCAAAATCAAGCACCTCTCCCACAAAAATAAGATGGTCCCCGCCCTGGTAGCAATAGCTGTTTTTGCACTGAAATCGTGCTGAGCATCCCGGCAGTAATGGAACTCCCCCGACTCCTTGTTGGCAATTTAAATCGATAAACCGATCTTTTACCGCTGATGAGAAACGGGTAGAAAGTTCAGCCTGATCGGCAGCAAGAATGTTCACTGCAAAATGTTTGGTTTCCATAAAAACCTCTAGATGAGCAGAGCCCTTGGATAGACTCCACAAAACTAGGGGCGGGTCCATGGATGCAGAATTAAAGCTGTTTGCGGTAAGGCCTATCCATGCCCCGGTATTATCTACCGTAGTAATAATGGTGACACCAGTTGCAAACTGCCCTAGAGCATCTCGAAAACCACGATTATCGGTAGAATGACCCATTATTATCACATGTTAAATCAGTGGCTAACTTCAGTCACTCAACAGGTACCGTTTATAAATTGGGCAGAAACTAAAATGCACTTACACCGGTAAGTTCTTTCCCTACCACAAGCTGATGAATGGTTTCTGTCCCTTCATAAGTAACAACAGTCTCCAAATTCAGCATGTGACGAATAGGGCAATGCTCTGCACTGATCCCGCTGCCACCGAGCATGTCACGGCAATCCCGTGCAACATCTAATGCCATACGGGCGTTGTTCCACTTGGCCAAAGATACCTGCGAGGGATCCATCTGATCCTTATCTTTTAGCCGTGTAAGCTGAACCGCTAACAACTGGGCGGCTGTAATGCGGCGCGCCATATTAGCCAAACGAATTTGGATAGACTGTGTGTGAGATAGGGGGCGACCAAACAACACACGCGATTCCGTATACGCTAAAAGCTCTCCAAGGCATGCCTGAGCCGCCCCGATAGTTCCCCAAACAATTCCAAATCGGGCCTGAGTAAGGCAGCTCAGGGGGGCGCGAAGCCCTAGGGCTTTAGGTAAAACGTTCTCCTTAGGAACTCGAACGTTGTCAAAAAAAAGCGCCGAGGTAATAGACGCCCTCAAAGAAAATTTTTGTTCAATCTCTGGCGCTTCAAAGCCGAGCATATCCTTTTCGACCAAAAAACCACGGATCCCTTTGTCCGTCATCGCCCAAACTACGGCAACATCAGAAATGCTTCCATTTGTTATCCACATCTTCGAACCATTCAAAATCCAATCATCTCCGTCCTGCTTGGCATGAGTCTTCATATTGCCTGGATCGGAACCCCCCTGGGACTCAGTCAAACCGAAACATCCAATAGCCTCGGCACGAGCAAGTCTTGGTAACCATTTGTCTTTCTGCTCATCAGAGCCGAAAGTGTGGATCGGGTGCATTACTAGAGAACCCTGAACAGAAATAAAGCTCCTCAGTCCCGAATCTCCACGCTCCAGCTCCTGAGCTATTAACCCGGAACACATGCTGTTAAGGCCAGCGCACCCATACCCTTTAATGGCGACCCCAAATAGGCCGAGATTTGCGAGCTCTGGCACCAAATCCAACGGAAAGCGATGTTCTTCAAAGCATTCTTGAATAATTGGTAGAAATTTCTCATCGACGAACCGTGCCACAGTCTTTTGTGTTATCAATTCTTCCTCGCTCAGCATTGAGCGAACATCAAACAAATCTAGACTTACACCTGAACCCATATATGTCTCCGTACGATCTTTTACTAAAATGACTTCCCAAAATTACATCCCCATGTAATTTGGTCCGCCTCCACCTTCTGGTGGCATCCAGCTTATGTTCTTTTCGGGATCCTTTATGTCGCATACCTTGCAGTGGACACAGTTTTGACTGTTAATCTGAAAATGCGTGACACCCAAGCTATCAATAACAATTTCGTAAACACCTGCCGGACAATATCTCTGAGCAGGCTCGTCAAATTTAGGTAAGTTTTTCTCGATAGGTATGCTTGGGTCGACGAGCTTCAAATGGCATGGTTGGTCTTCCTCATGGTTTGTATTTGAAAAAAATACTGAGGACAGAAGGTTAAAAGAAATTTTTCCATCAGAATCCGGATAATCTATTTTGGGCATTTGATTGGCTGTCTTTAAGCTTTCATGGTCATGTATTTTGTTGCGGATAGTAAAAGGAATACGACCCCGAAAAATATTGTGCTCCAAAAAAGCCCAGGCAGCACCAAATACTGTCCCAAACTTGGTAAGCGCCGGACTGAAATTTCTTGCGCGGTAGAGCTCTTCCCAAACCCATGAAGTACGAACACCTTCAGTATATTGGAAAAGCTCTCTGCCCTGGTCATCACTCTCTTGGAGACTCGAGAAAACAGCCTCCGCAGCAAGCATCCCGGTTTTCATGGCCGTGTGTGATCCCTTGATCTTTGCGCCATTAAGAAATCCTGCTTCGCAACCTACCATTACAGCGCCGGGAGCGACGAGTTTAGGCAGCGACTGGAACCCGCCCTTGTTTACAGCCCGAGCACCATAGGAAACTCGAGTACCGCCGCGGAGCACATTGCAAATCCGGGGATGCAGCTTCCAGCGCTGGAACTCTTCATAAGGATTCAGATGAGGATTCCGGTAGTTAAGAGCAATAATAAATCCCAGATAAACCTCGGTGTTCTCTGCATGATAGAGAAAGCCACCACCCTCAGTGCTGTTGTCCAAAGGCCAGCCAAATGTATGGGATATCCTTCCGGGGTCATGATTTTCGGGATCAACGTTCCATATCTCCTTGAAACCAATCCCGTAGTGCTGCGGGTCCGCATCGGTACGTAGCCGAAAAGCCCTTTCCAGTTTCTTTCCTAGACTGCCCCGACACCCTTCTGCAAAAATGACATACGACGCCCTAAGTTCATAGCCTGCTTGATAGCTAGATTTTTCTGTACCATCAGCCGCCAAACCCACGTCACCAGTAATTATCCCGGCTACGCTGCCCTTTTGATCGTAAAGAATATCTGTCGCAGCAGAACTGGAAAAGATATTACATCCAAGGGCTTCAGCCTGCTCACCCAACCACTGGCAAAGGCGGCCTAAACTTACAACATAGTTCCCGGAGTTGCGCATCACTCTTGGCACAAAAAGTCTAGGAACATTGAGTCCAGTATGCTCGCTAAACAACCAGTAGAAAGAATCCTTCTCCACAGGTACGTGCACTGGAGCACCTCGCTCCTTCCAATCAGGGAAAAGCTCATCCAGTGCACGTGTCTCAAAAACAGCGCCCGAGAGAATATGAGAGCCGATTTCAGCTCCCTTCTCTACCAGGCACACATTAAGATCGAGTCCTTTTTCTTCTGCAAGCTGCCCTAAACGGCAAGCCGCGGACAGACCAGCCGGACCCGCCCCGACAATCACAACGTCGAATTCTAAAGACTCTCTTTTCATTCAAATCGCAAGGATTCTGTGCAGTTGTGTATTACCAGCATGATCCTGTCAGGGTTTTGCAAAAAATCAGGCTCAAGAAAACTGCGTTGGTTCCTCTTACGCAAATTTTTTAAGTCTCTTTATCCGAAGAGCGTAAAAAATCCCGGACTCGTTCCATGTATTCAGTGCGATCATGATTTGAGAAAACTGCACCAGCCATCCGGACTGGATCCCCGAAGAAAAAACGCTCATATAGTACTTGTCTTGATCCAAAAGCCGACACTGCCGTGTCCCAGGCTAATCGAAAAAGAGGAATTCTTTCCTTGGCCTCCAGTTGGGCGCTTTGATAGTAGCGAGCAATGTCGTCGGCCAAAGGGCCCTCTAAATCTGCGAGTGTCGGCATACCAACCAAGCCACTTGCCCCAATCTGTTGGATGATTTCAATCAGCCTAGGGTATAACTTTGGGTAAAGATTTCTCGAGGCATCAAGAGGATCCCAGGCCGGTGTCATCATCCCATAATCATTAGGTGCGGCATCTGCTTCCGCTGCCCGACGAAAAGCTTTCATCGTCTCCAATGCTACCCACACCTCGGCCACTTTTTCCTGAATGTGTTGAAAACGTTCAATACCGATGGCCTCTACCATCAGGGAAATCAACCCAAGTATGTACTCAGTCTTGGAGATGGCCTTACAAACCACTTGATGGGACATGTGAACCACTGCCGAAGTGGCATGATAGGCCTGGTTGCATGCCTCCGGGTTCCTGTAGAGAAAAATACGCTCCCAGGGCACGAATACGTCGTCGAATATCACTACTGCATCCTGCTCTTCGAATCGGGAACCCAGCGGATGATCGAAGTGGTTGCGGCCATAATCCACAGACTCACGACAGATAAATTTTAGACCTTCAGTAGCGCTAGGTATCCCGAATGCAAATGCATAAGGCGCATCGTCATCAGTATTTTTCAATAAGGTTGACGGGAAAACTAGGAGCTCATCTGCCATAGGCAGCGTCGCCAACATACGCGCACCTTTTATTATTACGCCTTTATCTGTTTCCTCTTTCACTCGTGCTGCAAGAAAGGGATCTGTTTGTTTGCTGGCTCCAACCGAGCGGTTAATTTGAGGATTGATCAACGTATGTGTTGTGGCTAGATCATTTTCGCGAACGTATTCATGGTAACGGCGGGCGTTATCACCGAAACCCTCACTTAGCCCGTTAAGGTATGGCGCAGCCGCAGCATAAGAGGCTAGTGCCCGGTTAAGGTAGGATGGATCGCGGCCAGCCATCCCCACGGTTTCATCCATGGAGCGCTTCATAGCATCACCAATACTCACAAGCTCTTCAGTGGTCTCAGGAATCATGAATGAGCGAGCAACCAAATCACCGCTGCTCGGTGATTCAAACAACATTAAATCCTGCTCCCGGTACTGCATGTCATAGCGGTTGGCCATGACCCTCACATGATTAGCAAAACCCAGCTCCTGGGTAATATCTTCAATCTGATTACCCCTGTGCCACAAAGACACCGGGTGCTCCTTTAATGTCCGAATAAACTCGTCGCCTCGTCTGGCTGGCACGTGCAGCTCCTTTTTGGTCTGCGCAGCACCTTCCCTATTCTGTTGATTTAAATAAAATACCTGTCACAACGAAAGAGAAGAAAGCCGAGGTGGGTGGTTCTTGCTCTCTGCACCACCGGCAGTTGCTGCTAAAAAATTCGCAATTTTTAATGTTCTTTTTTCGCGTCCTTCAACGAATGTCCCTTTAGAGTTTCAGTCTTTCGCTTGCGCGCTTTTCAATTGGTGCATTCGCCAAATACGATTATGCACTTTTCCCCTTCTTGATCCAGAGCGATATCAGCGCCATCCAATCGAGTCCAGCGATACAACGTTTCATCAGCCCTGATGAGGTGTCGAAGCAGAAAAACATTCGCCCCATTACGCGCGGGATAGCCATTCAAAGTCACCTGATCACCGGTTTGTACTGTGGTTTCGTCCCATCCGCGGCGTAAAAACCAATTGGCGTTCATGGTTTCTGCCTCCCAAAGCACCTCCTCTCCTTCCTGGCTTGTGACTTGGATGTAGTATCTTGAGTGGGGATTCTCAAACCATACCTCTGTTACGACGCCCTCTACAGCAACCAACTTGTCTGTATCGAATATCGGTGCTGCCGAGTGATGCCCATCAGCCGAAACTACAAACAAACCAAACGCAGCAGAAAATAACAAAGCCGAACTAGTCCTCATTGGGCCCTCCCCCAACACCTTTCATTAATGGATAGATTTACTGTGCGCCTTCATCATGGTTCAATGGGGCGTTGCATGTCAATTGCGTGGACTACCTACCAGACACCTATCTACAAAGAGTGATATGAGATTTCAAGTACTTCTAAAAAATTTATGGCCCCAGTCCCTTCTCGTCTTGTTATTTTCCCTCCCGGGCCTCTTGGTTGCGGCTGATGAAACGCCGGACCTGTCCGGCATATGGGTTGGGGCACAAGGAAGATCTACCCAATGGCCAGTGGACCCGTCGTATACAGCGGAGGGTGCAGAGTTCAACACCTTGGCAAGCTCTCCTTCAGACCCTGTTTACAACTGCGTTATCGGGTTTGGACGGATTATTTCAGTAGGAATGCCCATGGAAATCCTCCAGGACGAGAGCCGCATTACAATACTCCACGAATACGAACACCAAGTACGCAGGATATTCATGGACGGACGCGGCCATCCCGAAAGGGTTCGGCCTACTTTGATGGGACACTCTATCGGTAGTTGGGATGGACTCACGCTGGTAATTGACACGGTAGGTCTAAAGTCCAGCTATTTCCGTCCCTCTGGCATACCCTATAGCGATGACGTGCACCTCACTGAGCGGATAACACTGATCGAAGATGGCCAGATTCTGGAGACAGAAATTACCGTAGAAGATCCCCGGTTCTACCAGGAGACTTGGAGCGCCACCAAATACTCATCCCTGGCTCCAGACACCCAATTCCTAGAATACGACTGTACTGTAAGGCCACACCTGGATCCCTAAAAAAGAGTGTGGAAAAGTCTTACTGCGCTTCCTCGAGCAGGAGAACCAACTGTTCGCGCATCTCTCGAATGATAGGTTGCGCATGCTCTAACTCTGCTAAATTTTCAAGCTCGTAGGGATCGTTCTCGAGATCGTAAAGCTCGTCCATGCCCCCCAATCCGACATACTGAATGTACTTGTAGCGCTTACCGCGAACGGCCTTGTAGCCCATGTCTCTTACGCGCACAAACTCCGATACCTGGCGAGGTGCGTCGTCTAAGCTATCTGTGGCCTGACCAAGGTAACTCGGGGGGTCGGTGTGGTGCTCAATCAAAAAGTTGCTACGCCACTCCGATACATCCCCACTCAGAAGTGGTACCAGTGAGCGACCCTGCAATGTCTCAGCCCCCGGCTGGCCGGCTAGGTCTAGCACGGTCGGCGCCAAATCAATATTGAGTGCTATACGCTCCTCCCGCTGACCCGCTCCAACCAGCGCAGGATACCTTATGATCATAGGAATCCTAGCAGTTTCCTCATACGCGAGCCGACGCTGTGGGTTCAGCCCATGCTCCCCATAGAAATAACCATGATCGCTTGTAATTATAAATACGGTGTTGTCGAGTTCGCCCCTGCCCCCCAAGACCTCGAGCAACTGGCCAACACTCTCGTCTACGCCTGTCATCATTTCTAAACGGTCTCGAATTGTCCGATCCGAAGTTGAGGTATCCATCCCCAGCGGCGGCAGGCCCTCAATTTTTCGCATCAGTGCCGGTTTATCAAGGGGTGGAATGCCGGCACTTGGACGACGCAGAATGTGATAATCATCATAAATACCACGGTGGCGTTCTGCAGCGATGAAACCCCCCTCCACAAGACCCAGGCGGGGGTCCGGGTGCAGTGCCTTGTGAGAAAAATAGAGCAGAAATGGCCTATCGCGGGCCATTTCTAAAAAATCTACTGCCCTCTCGGTAAAGATATCAGTAACATGGCCAGTGACTAGTTTCTGCGTGTCTCCCTCGGTCAGTAGTGGGTCCTCGTTAGACCCCTGCCCAGACAGGCTCACCCAGTAATCGAACCCAGGCCTACGACTACCATCAGATCCCATGTGCCACTTACCGACGAACGCTGTGTCATAACCGGCTGCATCAAGACTCTGTGGAAATGTTTTCAGTTGGCGGCTACGAGCAGTACGATCAGTGTTATCAATGATACCGTGAGTGTGCGAATAGAGCCCGGTAAGAAAACTTGCGCGTGCAGGGGAACATAACGGGGTAGTCGTAAAGGCATTGGTAAATAGCACACCCTCTCTTGCCACACGATCGATATTCGGCGTTTGAACGAAAGGATGGCCACCGGCCCCGAAATCATCCCAGCGCATGTCATCCACAAGCACCACCACGAAATTTGGCTGGACCGACTGGGCGACAGCCCGCGGTACCTCTAACCCCACCGTAAATACGGCTATAACAGCCCACAAGTACCGGGCGCTAGAAAAAAAGGTAAAAACTGTGTCAAGCTTCCTCATTGCGAAAAGCCCTCTAATCATTTGCAACCCTGCTGCCCCGAGAGGCCTAGCAGGTTAAGCTAATCGGTGATGACTCCGATGCATTCGATTTCGACACGGCCACCACGAGCAAGGCCGCTTACTCCTACGGCGCTTCGTGCCGGGGGGGTATCACCAAAAAAGGTCACATAGACCTCGTTCATTTGGCCCCACTCCGCCATATCAGCTAGGAAAACGGTGCACTTGGCAACTTGATTCATGGATGAGCCATAGCGTTCGAGGCTGGTCTTGATGCTTTCAAGTGCCCGGCGTGTTTCCGCTGCGATACCACTAGGCGCTGAACTCTCCCTTGCAATACCAAGCTTGCCAGATACAAAGAGTAGATTCCCAACCCTTACAGCATCAGAGAACGGCGCAACCCGTCCGCCCGGCCCACCGGCCGGAAAGTACTCAAGTTCATCAGTCTGCGCTTCAGCGGGCCCTTGAATCAGCAACAATACACCTATTGTGAGAAATATTTTATACATACTCTTCCCTTGCCTGCCTGTCAGGCAATTTTTTTGAATTACTATTACATTACTCCAACCGCTAGCTCCCTTCTTCGGGTCCACAGCGAACCCCGGCACATATAAGTTCGGTTCCATTGTGGAGAATGGCCTGATTCAAAAAAACGACGCGGTCGCGCCTCCCGGGCCACCCAGTGATTTCTACCGGACCACCGACTGAAAAAAGATGCATCTCAAAGCCCGACCGCTTCATGGTATTTAATGCACCCATCTCTACAAGCCACTCCACTGTCACGCCCTCTTCATCCGTTACATCCATCCGAAAATGGGAGTGGGGATTAGCCCACCGAATCTCAGTTAGAACTCCCTCAACAGTAATTGAACTGGACTGATCAAAGTTAACAGGCACTGAGTGATGGGCCATCAATATCTCAGTACCCGCCAGCGCTAAAGCTGCTAACAACATAAAATTTATAGTTCGCATAACTTGCACCTAATTTGGAGAAACAATAGCCGCATCATTAGGAACACATCCATAGTCTAGCAATTCAAAATCTGAAAGACTGTACGGAATGGAAACTACCAGTGGCTCTCTATAGTAAGCGGGGTCCTGATGTGTCGTCTCGACCATGAGCGCATCTCCAGAGCGGGTAATTCTCTCTACCGCTCGCATCCTTCTGCTCTGAGGCGTCCCCGCCCACTCTGCCATCGTCGAAATATAGCCGGGTGCGAAATCAATTGTATCGATAACCAAGGTGTCCCCGTCATACCAAGCCGCCGAATGTCCCACCCTTGGCATGCCTTCTATACCTGCACGGTCCGGATCAGCATCGTTTGGGTCCACTATGGGCACTATCCGGTCAATGTCCATCCACTCATAGCGCAGGCGCACATGATCATCGGCCTGAGTAATTTGAACCAGAACATTAGGGTTCAGCCAAACACGGGTCCAGCTTGCGGCTACGCAGTCATAGGCCGGATCGTCGCGCTCAAAGTCATAGCTATCAAACTGCCGCTGCCCTTCCTCAGTGAAGTCCCATTCACCGAACACAATGTCAGCTGTCGCATCACGCAACCAATTACCGGACAAATCCGGCCACTGGGCGAGACCGTCCAACGGGTAGCCAAGTAAAACCCAGCACAACAAATGTAGAGCCAATGACTTGTGCAACAAGAAAATTACCCCCCTAAGCGGCCAGAGAACTTCCAGTAAGTATGACCATTGCTAGGCCCCAACTAACCTTTCGTCGAAAGACATAACCGCGTAGTTATAGCTTCGGTGTCTCCGGAATTATAAACTACACAGAACCCGATTGATTTAATAATACGATGAAGCTCAGCTGTCAAACAGCTGCCTCTTTCATGTATGTCGGAGGGAGATACCATGAACATCGCCTCTCAGCCTTCGCTAACCCTATATTACAGTCGACGGTCCTGCTCACTTGCATGTCACATCGTACTTCGCGAGACAGGCTTAAAATTTGATTTGGTTGAGGTAAAAATTAGGAAGGGCGAACAAAAAAAACCTGAATATCTGAAAATCAATCCATTAGGCAAAATCCCCTCTCTTGTCATTGACTCTGAGGTTTTAACGGAAACACATGCGATCCTCACATTTCTTGGTGATTTTAAAAAAATACCTGACCTCATCCCGCCTTCTGGTACGTCTGGTCGTGTGCGTGCCCACGAGTGGATGAATTTTCTTTCCAGTACCGTTCATGTGACCTTTCGGACCATATTTAGGCCCTACAACCTGATAGGTGAAGATATTCCTCTTGGGCCGGTACGAGATTTTGCGCGTGCAAACCTTGTAGGGGTGATGAGTGAAATCGAACGTAGGCTCTCCAAAAAAAGCTATGCGCTAGGAGACAAATACAGCGTCTGTGATGCCTACCTGTTCGTTTTCTATCTCTGGTGTCAGGACGAACGACTTGAAATGAAAAGTCCTGCCGGACCTGCTTTCCGGAGGCTGGCCGAAAGAGTATGGGAAAGACCAAGCACCCGCGCGGCGGTTCAGCATGAACAGATTGCCAGTCCATTCTAGATAGTCATCGAAGTGCAGAGGCTATGCTACTGTGGCCCTCCAGCATTCTGTCTACCTGTTCCGGGTCCACATCTAGTGACCAATTATTGGGCTCACTGGTCCCGCCAAGAACAATCTCGTTAGCCCTTGGAAACATATAGAGCAGATTGCCAGGCTCGGGAGCTACATATGTGTAGTCCACCTCTGGCTGCGGTAAAAGCATGATCAGCTGACCCTTTACGGGAATAAGCTCATCGTCATTGAAAAGATCCCTGGCACCTAGTCCTGTGCAATTTACAATGACAGATTCTGGTAGAGCCATAACTGCTTCCAGGTCACCGAACTCCGTTATCTGCACTTCTCCGCCTGCCCGGAGAAAATCTCCAAGCATCGCATCAAGATAGATCGTTGGATCAATCATCATGGTAAAAAACTGCTGCGTATAGGGAGATCCAAAAAAAACATTTGGATTCTGAGTCAGTCTTTTTCCGGGATAGAGATTCGGACCCCCTGGATATTCAGTCTCACGTAACGTCTTGTAAAGGTAATGATTCTCAATCCAACGGATACCGTAGCGCTCCCCCACCAAGGATTGAAAAATTCTGTGGGAAATCTGGCATGCCTCTGTAAACTGTCCCATGAATTCGGGGGAAACTTGGCCTGGCTCATAAACCGAGGTGGGAAACCACAAGGCGCCTGCAACGTTAGAGGTGGTATCGGGCGGCAACTCCCTGGCATAGATAACGACCCTTAGCCCCCGTCTTTGGAGCAACCGTGCCGTTGCAAGGCCGACAGCGCCAGCCCCCAATACCGCAAAACTAGGGGCACCCGTCGCCACAGCCTCATCCGCTGCAAGCCATGCTGTGCCCCAGGAAAGGGTTACACCTGCCCCGCCGTGCCCGTAATTGTGCACAACGGTCTTATTGTCTATACGCTCTGACCTCACAACAAACCCCGAGGGTCGGTAAGGCCGGAGCCCCGAAACGGTACGGATCACGCGATCAGCCGACGCCATAACGGGAGCATACCCTCTGCCCATCTCGGGTACTCCTGTGCAGGCCCCGCTGACACCCAATGCGGTCCCTAAACTTGCCAGGGTAAGAAAGCGGCGCCGACCAGAATGGGGTTTCAGCAGATCATTGTCTTTCTTCATCACACAAGTAGAACAAATTACTTAGTCATACAAACTGCACTAAGCATTGTACCTTTATGTGAAAACACATTAAAAAATCAACGCGAATGATCGGTGGGTTCCTGAAAGAACCGAGACAGGATACAGTGTACTCATGGCCCCCCGCGTGGAATTTTTCTTTGATTGCTCCAGCCCTTGGACATACCTGGCTTTCCATCGGATACAGCTACTGGCCCATGAGTTACATTTTAAAATTGACTGGAAGCCGTTTCTTGTAGGTGGAGTCTTCAATACTGTAAACGACAGTATCTACAAGTTCAGGGCGAATCCGGTACCAGCAAAGGTTAACTATCTTGCAAAAGACCTTGAGGACTGGTCTCGCCATACGGGACTGAAAATACTTTGGCAACCATCCGTTTTTCCTGTTAACAGTGTTCGGGCCATGCGGGGCTGCCTGGTTGCGGGAGAGCATGGGCTGCTTCCGGAATTTTCAAGATTAGTTTTTGAATCCTACTGGCGGGATGATCTTGATATTTATCAGTTCCGTCATCTTAGAAAGATCGCAGAAAATACCGGACTAGATCCAGATGGGTTCCTTCGTCAAATCGAAAGCCCCTCAATCAAAAGCCAACTTAAAAAAAATACGGAAGAGCTCATTGAGCGGGGAGGGTTTGGTACACCCACTATATTCGTTGATGGGGATGATATGTACTTCGGCAATGATCGGATCCCGCTGATTAGGGAGTTAATTGAATGAGGCCTGTTCGAGCATTGCGCTGGGCATCGCTCGTCATTCTTGCGGTCATTTTTTCACCAGAAAGCCAGACAGCAGAAGACCGCAACTGGCAGGCCTTTCTTGGTGGGGCATTGACGACATTGGCCGTACACGAAGGTTCACACTATTTGATGGCCAAACAGTACGGATTTGATGTCGGTCTTAGTGGGCTCTCTATTGTTTACCCAGACTGGGACCCAAGCCCCCAGCAGAAGATGCGGGTCTCTACCGCCGGGTTTCAGGGTCAATGGGTTGCATCCGAAATTGCCTTTGCAGAACTGGAAAAAAAAACAGACGATGTGTTTTATCAGGGAATGGTTACGGGACATATTGCTATTTCGTTCGCCTATGCCGCCTTAAAGGAAGATGATACGAGTGATATTTATGCAATATCCTCAGTTTCAGACTTATCTCGAGACCAGGTGCTGGCGCTTTTACTGGTCCCGGCAAGTATCGATGCGGCCCGACTGTGGATGGAGGCACCCCCCAAATGGCTAAGAAATGTATCTATCGCAAGCAAGGGCCTGAGCATCGCGGCTGTTTGGAAATTTTAGTCTTTACAAGTATTTTCGATAGCATCAGATGATTTAGGCTTGGGAATCAATCAAACTGTACCCATCACTTTTCTCTGAAAGACAATCGGAAATGCCAGAACCCACAACTCTTGATACTCGCCCGCCCTCCCTGCTGAAGGCTGGCTTGGCAGTAGAATTGGCACCAGGAATTCGCCGGCTCCTGGCACCCAATCCCGGATTGATGACCGGGCCGGGAACGAACACCTACCTGCTTGGCAAAAAAGAGATTGTCGTTTTAGATCCAGGGCCTGCTATAGACGAGCACATCGGCGCCATTCAAAGGGTGGCGGGCGGGCCCATCCGCTGGGTTTTGGTCACCCACACCCATGCAGATCACTCCCCTGCCGCCACACTCCTGGCCAGGGAAACAGGGGCGACTCTGGTCGGACAGCCACCTCCCGCAGGCTCAAACCAAGACCAGACCTTTTCTCCGCAGCAAGTGCTTAAGGATCAGGAATACTTCAAAACGTCAGAACTTACACTTCAGGCTATACACACACCCGGACATGCATCTAATCATCTCTGCTATCTCCACCAGGAACTGCGTTGGCTATTCACAGGCGACCACCTTATGAACGGATCTACCGTTGTTATCAATCCACCTGACGGCAACATGAAACAATACCTTGAGTCCCTGGAGCGCCTAAAGGAGCTTAACCAGGAAAAAATCTTGCCAGGTCATGGGGAAGTGATAACAGATCCAGACCAGATCATTGACTGGACAATTTCCCACCGACACGAAAGGGAAACAAAAATTATAGGAGCCATCCGCGAACAGCATAATCCCACCACCACGGAGCTACTGGCCACAGTATATGATGATGTAGACTCTAGGCTACTCCCGGTGGCCGAGCGTTCGCTGCTGGCTCATTTGATCAAACTGGGCGAGGATGGACGGGCTCGGGAAACTAACAAACACTGGATGCTTGTGGGGAAATAAATAGGGGACCCTTGTGAATAAATATAACTATAGATTGCTCCCGATACTTGCGACTCTCTCCATTACCTTTGGTTGCGCTCAGGATGAAGAAGCGGCTGCGGACCGGGCCCGTGCATTGCACGAAGAGATACTAACGATCGATACCCATGATGATATTCCCTTCAATTTTGCTACTGAATCTGTAGACCCGCTGGATGCAAATCGGCAGGTTAATCTCAACAAGATGCGAGAGGGCGGTTTGGACGTAGCATTCTTTATTGTTTTTGTTGGGCAGACCGCACGAACACAAGAAAACTACGCAAAGGCAAGTGCAGATGCCATGATCAAGTTTAATGCTATTCACCGGATGACGGATGAGATGTATCCGGAGCAAATTGAACTTGCCTATACGGCCGATGATGTACGGCGCATCCAAGAATCAGGAAAACTTGTAGCTGCCATCGGCATCGAGAACGGCTACGTAATAGGACAGAATTTATCGTTACTTGAGAAATACCACGAGCTCGGAGCACGCTATATCACGCTGGCCCATGGTGGGCACAACGATATCGCGGACTCAGCCACGCCTAATGCCGGGCTGGGCGATGACGTGTCCGAACATGACGGGATAAGTGATTTCGGGGCTGAGGTGATCCAGGAAATGAACCGGCTCGGTATCATGGTTGATATCTCTCATGTATCCAAACAGGCAGCCCTGGAGGCCATAGCTCTTTCGCAGGCCCCGGTCATCGCGTCCCACTCCAGCACATTGGCTCTGGCCGACCACCCACGCAATATGGATGACGAAACGATGACGGCTCTCAAAGAAAGGGGCGGGGTGATACAAACGGTAGCCCTGGGTGCATTTGTAAAAACACAACCACCCGAACAAATCCAGGCCCGTGACGCCCTATGGACCGATATGGGGATCCGGAACGGGCGCGAAGTCAGGGGGCTCTCCGGGGAAAGGCTTACCGAATACGATCGCCGTATGGGTGAAATTAATGCGCGTTGGCCGGCAGCCAACATTCAGGACTTTGTGGACCATATCGATTACGCGGTAAACCTTATCGGAATCGACCATGTAGGGATTAGTTCGGATTTTGATGGTGGCGGAGGAATCGTGGGCTGGTCCGATGCAAGCGAGACCCTTAATGTGACCCTGGAACTGCTACGTCGTGGGTACAACCAGGACCAGATCGAAAAACTCTGGGGTGAAAATTTACTCCGGGTCTGGAAAGAAGTGGAACGGGTAGCCAGCGGCCTCAACTAAACGTAATCCCTGCCCTTATAGCTCCGAGAATCGCCCGCCCTTTTCTGCCAGATCCCGGAGAAGCTTGGGCGGTTCCCAGTACAGGGGACCGAACTGCTCGGAAAAATCACAGATCTTCGCGTACACCTTGTCCACCCCTAGATGATCGGCATAAAACATGGGTCCTCCACGAAAGCGTGGAAAGCCGTATCCGTTAATCCAAACCAAATCGATATCACTAGAACGATAAACGATCCCTTCTTCTATGATGCGCGCGCCCTCCACGATCAACCCATATATACAGCGCTCCACAATTTCATTCTCATCGATCGATCTTTGTTTGATACCTAGGGCTTTTGCCTCATTATT
>Ga0315336_1001839_pt1 | contig 36715 bp, 35 predicted proteins | sample ASW5metaG_FD_204512 | JGI IMG/M metagenome (GOLD analysis project Ga0315336, IMG submission 204512) | Ammonia-oxidizing marine archaeal communities from Monterey Bay, California, United States - ASW #5 | ecosystem: Environmental > Aquatic > Marine > Intertidal zone | place: USA: California... | reverse complement strand
CTACAACACCAACAGACCCCACTCCGCCCACGGCGAACTCACCCCATCCGAGTTCGCCCTACAGTGGACCACGACCCACCAACCCCAAGCCGCATAGCGACTGGACCACCAAACGGGTCCCCCTCACAGTGCCTCGGCCCGCGGCGCGATCACCCCGACGTCGACCATCCGAAACACTCTGTTCTCGCTGTCGATGATCTCTTCGATCGTCACGTCCTTGATCGGATAGCTCACGGGCAGCACATCTTTCATCGACAGCAGCGCCTGCGGTCCGCGCGCCCGCGGATGGCCGACGAGCGTCGCCAAGGGCGCGAACCGACCCAGCGCGAGGTTCGCGTCGAACACCAGAGCATGCGCGTACAGCACCCGCACCAGAACCACATTCATGAAGAACCGCTCGGCCAGGCCCTCCCGCTCGGCCAGCTCCGCGTGCGCAAGATAACCGGCCACGACGCTCGCGTTGTGGGCCAGGTACCAGGACCGTGCCGACGGCGCGCGGAAGAAGTCCACCCAGTGCTGAACCGTCGGTCGCGACGCCACGACATCCTCACGCTCGACCAGAAGCTTCGCCTCGAGGGCGTCGCGCAGCAGATCCTCGTTGACCGCACGCCACCACGGGCTGCCCGGCGCCGCGGCGTCCAATGCATTGAGGACACCCCGCGTCTGCTGCCACCGCATGAAGGCCACCACCGCGCGCCGGTACGCGCGGAAGGGCCGCCGCGAACCGCGAAGCGCATACGTGTCGCCGGCCAACCGAATGCGCGCCCCGGGATCGTCGCGCACCTCGGCGACCATCCGCGAGGCTTCCTGAGCGGCGGTCACGTTCTGCCCCTTTCGTCGAATGTGAACGCTATTCACATTTGCGAATGTTAGCGTTGTAAACATGCCACGTCCAGTGGAAATTCCCCATCCCGACAAGTCCCCGCACGCCAAGCGGGGCGCCTACCACCACGGAGATCTCAAGCGCGCACTGACCGATGCGGCGTTGCAGTTGGTTCAGGAGAAGGGCCCGAAGGGCTTCACGCTGCGCGAGGTCGCCCGGCGCGCGGGCGTCAGCGCTGCCGCGCCCTATCGACACTTCGCCGACAAGGCACAGCTGCTGGCCGCGGTGGCCACGCAGGGGTTCCTCCAACTGCACGAGGTGTTGGATGCCACGATCGCCGCCAACGACGACCTCGCCGAGCAAGCACTCGCGATGGGCAGGGAGTACGTGCGGTGGGCCGTCACCCATCCCGACTACTACCAGGTGATGTTTGGTGCCGAACTCGATAAGACGGAGAGCCCCGAGGTGATCGCCGCCGGGATACGTGCCTTCGACGATCTACTCGACACAATCGTGCGGTGCCAGCAAGCCGGCCTGCTGGCCGCCGGCGATCCGCGCGCGACCGCAGGCCCTATTTGGTCGCTGCTGCACGGCATTTCGATGCTCACAATCGGCAGCGATCTCGCCCATGTCGGCATCGACGAGGAAACCGAGGCGCTGACGGAACGTTCGCTGCGCCAGATGATGTTCTGACCGCCCGATTCCGCTCTCTTAGTGTTTACTCAGAGACGTTCTGCCACAAGGGGAATAGGCGTCCTCGATCGAAAAGAGACATGGTGAGCAGGGCTGATGCGTGCTAGCGTCGACGTATGCGCTTGAAAGCAAAGACTCTCGTCGCCTCGGGCGGTTTGCTGCTGTCGATGGCCGCCGGCGCCGGAACGGCGTCTGCACAGGATTTGGCCCCGCTCCTCAACACCACCTGCACGTATCCGCAGGTGGTCGGGGCGCTCTCGGCTCAGAACCCAGCCGCTGCGGGCCAGTTGACCGCCTCACCCTCGACCGTCGCCATTCTCCAGCAGTACCTCGTCTCGGGTCCCACCGAGCGCCAGCAAATGCTCTCGCGGCTGCAGACGATGCCGGGCGCCGCACAGTACGTCGGCCTGCTGTTGGGCGTCGCAGCCACCTGCAACAGCTTCTGACTCGCGAGGCGCCGCCTACGCCGGCCCGGTGAGGTTGCCGTCGCGGATGTCCCTGCGGCACTCGATCCGGGTCTTGCCCGTTTCACCCACACACACCCGCACCTGTTCCTCGATCCCCGGCGGGTACACCTCGTCGGTCGGAGCCGGCGTGGCGGTCGGATTCGGTACCGGGCCTTGGTAAATCGACCATAGATGGTCACCGGTTGACGGCAGTCGCGAGCAGTACGCCTGCTGGCCGGTCGTAGCGACACCCGCCGAGCCCAGCGGATCGCAGTCCGCACCGATGCGCACCACCGGCACGACCGGGGCGCTCGTCGGAGCCGACGCTTCAGCGCTGGCCGGTGGACGTTGGGGCGCCGGCTCATCCCGATTCGCGATGGTCACCCCAACCGCGATCGCCGCGCCGCCGAGCACCGCGGCCACACCCGCTGCCAGCAGTCCGAGCCGCAACCTGCTCGACCCGCCGTTCTTGATGTGCTTGTTCTGCCGCCCCGACGCGGGGGCCGAAATCGTCTGATCGGTGGCTCCGATCTGCTGTGCCACCTCAGACAGGCCGTGAGCCATCGCCTCGGCGAAGTCGCTGCACGAGTCGAAGCGGTCGCTGGGCGCCTTGGCCAGCGCGCGCTGGAACGCGGGGCCCAATCCGGATAGTTCGGGGATGCGGTCGCCGATCGACGGCGGGCTGGCCGTGAGGTGATTGCTGATCACCACCGCCGGGTTGTCGTGCTGGAACAGCTGTTGGCCGGTGAGAAGGTGGAAGGCGGTCGCGGCAAGTGCGTACTGGTCGGCCCGGCCGTCGAGCGCGTGGCCCATCAGCTGTTCAGGCGCCGCGTAGGCCACGGTGCCGACGGTCATGTTGGTGGCCGTCAGATCGGAGGTATCCGCGTTCGAGCGTGCGATGCCGAAGTCCGCGAGCAGCGCGCGACTGAAGGTGGAGTTCGACTGGGCCAGAAGGATATTCGACGGCTTGACGTCTCGATGGAGCAGGTGCTGCTGGTGCGCGTAATCCAGCGCGTCGGCGACGCCCGACACGATCCGCACGACGTCCGCGGGCGGTAGCCCGCCGCCCTGGTGCTCGGCGAGCAGCCGCGCGGCGTCGGTGCCCTCGACGAAGTCCATCGTGATCCAGAATTGACCGTTGTACTCGCCGCGGTCGTGCACTCCGACGATGTTCGGGTGCCACAGACGCGCAACCAGGTCGGCCTCGCGGTTGAAGCGCTCGAGGTATTCGCGGTCGGTGGTCAGCTCGACCGGCAAGATCTTCAGAGCGTCGTATCGGGGCAGCCTCGGGTGCTGGACCAGATACACCTCGCCCATGCCGCCCGCGCCCAGTTGGCGCACGACGGTGTACCCGGCGAAAACGTCGCCTTCGGCTAGCGGCATGGCGCCACACCCCACATGGTGCCGCTATCGCCGTTTCGCGCCATCCGCAAACCTTCGCACGAACGCGCGACGCGGTTGCTGTGGGGGTTACTTCGACGCTGTGACCGGCATCGGAACGGGAGTGACGAGCCGGCCCGACTCCAGGAAGCTGTTCAGATTGCGCAGCGTGGGCTCCTCCATCGCCGCGCGGGTTCGCCGTCATTCAAGGCTCACTGGCGACGGCTGTTGTCCCACAGTCCTTCGGTTGCCGGCGACGAGTAGCTCACCGCGACAGATCAACTCGGTTCGGCGGTGGCCGATGCAGGTACGTGGCGCGCCACGGTTTCATCCAACGTTTCACGCAGGGCGCGGATTTCGGTGAGCAAGCGTTCGAGGTCGTCACGCTCGATGTGCAACACCTCGGCCCTACCGGTCGTCGTCACGGTCGCGTTGCGCAGTTTGCCGCGGCGAAGCGCGGATTCGCCGATGATCTCGCCCGGCCCAACGAGGGCGATGCGCTCGTGACCGACATACACGCCCGCTTCGCCACTGAGCAGGATGTAGCAGGCGTCCGACGGAGTGTGTTGGCGAATCAGCGGCCACGGCCCAGATGTCGAGGTGCGATGGGCGGCCTCGACGAGTTTCTTCAGGTCGTCGTCGGAAAACTTCTCGAACGTCGGAAACTCGCGCAGCCGGCGGGCACTCTCCTGCTGTTCCTGCTTGCGGGCCTCAGCGCTGGCGCGTTCGTACGAGCGATTGTCCATGGTCGTTCCCCGATCCGCGATGTGACCCCTGACGACGTGAGCCTATCCATCAAACGACACGGATGCGGCCATAATCCCTGCGATTTCGGAGCGAAATCGCAGTATTACCGCTGATCCGCGCCGTACTCCAGCGCCGGCTCCGCCGAATCCACACCGCCCCTGCTCAGAATGGTCAGCATGTCGGGCTGCACCTCGTAGCGGGCGCCGTCGGCGGGGTTGACCGCAGTGAATCCGCCGCCCGACGGAACCGCGTTGGACAGTTGCAGATTGGCACCGTCGCGCAGCCGCTCACCACGGTAGTAATAGGTGCCCGGCGCCGACTCACACACGACCGCAATGGAATTCGACGTTCTGATCGCCGCAGCAGGCGTGCTGCCCGCATCACAGCGCGCCGTACGGCCGACGAACCCCTGCGCGTCTGTGCCCGACACCCCCGAAATGGGTTCGGATCTGGCCGACGGCGACGTCGTGGTGGGAGTGGTGGTCGACGGCGACTCCTCGTCCGTCGGCGTGGTCGTGACCGTCGTCGTCGAGGGTGTCGGCAGCGCGAGCTTGGTCTGCGGTGCCGACCCGCCGTCGCGGTCGCCGAAAACCAGCACCGTCGCGAGCACCACCGCCACTGTGAACATCGCGATCGTCGCTGCCAGCAGCGCCACCTGCGTCGGGCTGAACCGCGACTTCTTGGCCGACGGGACGGGTGGCGGCACCGGACCGTGCGGCCGCTGGTAGCCCGTCCGCGCCGGGTTCGGGTCGAGCGCCGAGAACTGCCTGGTATTGCTCGGCGCGGGTGGCATCGGTGATGGCGCCGGCGTCGAATCCGTCATCGCCGCGGCAGCCGCTTTTGCCAGCTCACCGGCAGTCGGATACCTGTCGTTCGGCTGCTTCGCCATGCCCTTCGCGACGACGTCGTCGAACGCGCGGTTGATCCCCCTGCGCATGATGCTCGGCCGCGGGGGCGGCGAGAACATGTGCGCACCCATCATCTGCCGCACATCTCCCGCCTCGAACGGGGCGCGGCCGGTCAGACACTCGTAGAGCAGGCAGGTCAGCGAGTAGACGTCCGCGGCGGGCCCACCGCGGCCTCCGCTGAACCGCTCCGCCGCCATGTAGGCACACGACCCGATGACCAGCCCGGTGCTCGTCACGTTCGCCTCACCGCCGCCATGCGCAATGCCGAAGTCGACCAGATAGGCGAAGTCGTCGGACGTCAGCAACACGTTCTCCGGCTTGATGTCGCGGTGCACCAGACCGTTGCCGTGCGCCGCGTCCAGGGCAGCCGCAACCTGGCTGATGATCGACACCGCGCGGGTCGGCGGGAGCGCGCCCTTGACCCGCAACTCGTCCTTCAGGCTGGCGCCCTCGACGAGGCGCATGTCGATGTAGAGGACGCCGTCGATATCGCCGAAGTCGTGCACCGGGATGACATGCGGTTCCTGCAGCCGCGCGGCGACGCGGGACTCGCGGCGAAACCGCTGCTGAAAGCCCTGGTCTGCGGCTACCTCCGTACGCAGCAGCTTGATCGCCACCAGGCGTTCTCTGACCGTGTCGTAGGCGCGGTACACCTCGCCCATGCCGCCTTCGCCGATCAGCGCTTGAAGCTCATACGGGCCGAATTGCGTACCCACGCGAGTGCCGCCGTTCGGGGAACCCATATGAATCCTTCCGTTCTTCCGGTAAGCGTGTTTGCAGGTCGATCCGCTGCGTTCAAGCGAGTTCCCGCAGCGCGCTCTTCCTTAACCCGCTCCCCACAGCGGGCAGATTGTGGCACCATCATTGGGGCCACTGAAAACAAAGCAGCACAAGCGATTTGCTTCAGTAGCCGAGTCTACAAAGGGTCGAGGTGCATTGCGAACTGATGTCCGCCCACCTGCGATGACACCAGCCGGGTGGCGCACCCCCGCGTAGTACTCCACAAATTCAGAGGCATAACGTCGGCCGTGATGGGGAACACCTCCTTGTCGACGTTCGAGTCGGTACCCGTGCAAGATCTGTGACAGGAGCCGCGGTGGCTAGTTCAACTGAAAAATCCCAGGTGAGTACGCCTGACCCGAAATCCAAGTGGCTATCTGAGTCGGCGGCCCAGACCCGTGGTTCGGACAAGAAGGAAGTTCAGTTCCACTACGACATCTCGAACGACTTCTTCAAGCTGTGGCAGGACCCCACCCAGACCTATAGCTGCGCGTATTTCGAGCGCGACGACATGTCTCTCGAAGAAGCGCAGATGGCCAAGGTCGATCTTTCATTGGGAAAGTTGGGCCTTCAGCCCGGGATGACGCTGCTCGACATCGGCTGCGGCTGGGGTTCGACCATCATGCGGGCCGTCGACAAATACGACGTCAACGTCATCGGTCTGACGCTGTCGGAAAACCAGAAACAGCACATCGAGGACCACTGGTTCGCCAACTCCAAGAGCAAGCGCAACATGGAGGTCCGCCTGCAGCCGTGGGAGGACTTCGACGAGCCCGTCGACCGCATCGTGTCCATCGGTGCGTTCGAGCACTTCGGCTTCAACAAGTACGACGACTACTTCAAGAAGACGTTCAACTGCCTACCCGATGACGGCGTCATGCTGCTGCACACGATCATCATTCCCGAGGACGAGGAGATCAAGGCCAAGGGACTGCCGCTGACCATGTCGAACGTCCGCTTCATCAAGTTCATCATGGACGAGATCTACCCCGGCGGTCGTCTGCCCCTGGGGTCGATGGTCAAAAAGCACGCAGTCGGCGCCGGCTACACCGTGACACGCGAGCAACACCTGCAACCGCATTACGTCCGCACACTCGACACCTGGGCGGCAAATCTCGAGGCCAATAAAGACGAGGCCGTCGCGATCACGTCCAACGAGGTCTACGAGCGATTCATGAAGTACCTGACCGGCTGCGCCGACCTCTTCCGCAACGGCTACACCGATGTGTGTCAGTTCACTTGCGAGAAGGCTTGATTCGTTTCGGAATCAACTGAGTCTATTTAGTAGGGTCATCGACAATGACTGACATCGAGTCCGGACCAACCGATATGCGGCCTCACTTCGAAGAGATTCAGGCCCATTACGACCTTTCGGACGAGTTCTTCGGTCTCTTCCAAGATTCTTCGCGAACGTACAGTTGCGCGTTCTTCGAGCGTGACGACATGACGCTCGGCGAAGCGCAGTTAGCCAAAATCGATCTGGCACTTGGCAAGCTGGATCTACAGCCGGGCATGACGTTGCTCGATGTCGGCTGCGGCTGGGGTTCGGTCATGCAACGCGCCGTCGAGCGCTACGACGTCAACGTCGTCGGCCTGACCCTGAGCAAGAACCAGTACCGCTACTGCGGGCAGCTCTTCGAGACCCTCGACACCGATCGCAGCACCCGCGTCGAGCTACACGGCTGGGAGGAGTTCGACGAACCCGTCGATCGCATCGTCAGCATCGAGGCGTTCGAGGCCTTCCCCAAGGAGCGCTACGCCGCCTTCTTCGAGACGTGCTACCGCATCCTTCCCGAGGGTGGCCGGCTGGTGCTGCAGACGATCATGGGCCATCCGCTCAAGCGCTGGCCCGACCTCGGCATTCCCATCGTCATGTCGGACCTGAAGTTCATGCGGTTCATCGCCAAGGAGATCTTCCCCGGTGGTTCCATCCCGTGCGACGAGGACATCATCGGGCTTTCCGGCAAGGCCGGTTTCTCGATGCACCACTTCGAGACCCTGAATCCGCACTACGTACGCACCCTGCGAACGTGGGCCGACAATCTCGAAGCCGCACACGACGAGGCCGTCGCCGCCACCTCCGAAGAAGTCTACGAGCGCTACATGAAATACCTGACCGGGTGCGCGGACTTCTTCGAGCGCGGCATCAGCGAACTCGGCCAATTCACCCTGATCAAGGGGTGACCGCGGTCAGTCGCTTGGCAATGGACTGACCGCCGTCAGGGCGCGCCGAAGGCCAGCACGACGTTGTTGCCGCCCAGCCCGAAGGAATTCGACACCGCGTACCGATAGTCCCCGGGCCGGGGCCGGTCCGCCACCACGTCGAGGTCGATCTCGGGATCGAGGGACTTCAGGTTGCGGGTCGCCGGAATGATGCCGTCGCGCAGCGCCTGCACCGTCAGCACCGCCTCCACGGCGCCTGCGGCGCCCAACGAATGACCCAGCGCCGCCTTGGGCGCATATACCGCCGCCGAATGGTCGCCCAGCGCGCGCCGGATCGCGTGGGCCTCGGCAAGGTCGCCGAGTTTGGTGCCGGTCGCGTGTGCGTTGACGTGGTCGATGTCGGTCGCCGTGAGGCCGGCCAGTTGAATCGCCCGGCTGATCGCGTCGCCCGCCCGCTCACCGGTCGGGTCGGCGTCCACGACGTCGTAGCCGTCTGACGTGATGGCCGCGCCCATCAGTCGAGCGAGAATCGGAGCGCCTCGCGCCTTGGCGTGTTCTTCGGTTTCGATGAGCATCAGCGCAGCGCCCTCGCCGAGCACCATGCCATCGCGGTCGGTGTCGAACGGGCGGCACGCACCCGCCGGGTCGTCGTCATTGGTCGACAACCACCCGAGATTGTTGAATGCCGCGACCGGCACGGCTTCGATGCAATTCTCGACGCCGCCGCAGATGGCGATATCGGCCTCGCCCAGGATGATGCCCTGCCAGGCTTCCGCGATGGCGGCCGCGCCCGAGGCGTCTGCCAGCACCGGCGACGTGATGCCCGCTCTGGCCTTGAAGTCCAGGCCGACCGAGGCGGCCGGCGCGTTAGGCATGTGCATCTGCACAGCCAACGGATTGGCCGCGCGCACGCCACGTTCCTTGAAGTCGTCGTAGAGCCTGATCATCGCCTCGGTACTGGCGAGCGCAAGGCCGATCGAAACGAGGAGGCGACGGGTGTCGACTTCGGGGGATCCAGCGGTCTCCCACAGGCGTCGGCCGAGCACCCGCGACATCTTCTGCATATACGACAGTCGACGGAGCTCGACCCGGTCGAGGTACTGGTCGAACTCCTCTCGGAGTTCACCTCCGATGCGGACGGGAAAGTTGTATTCATCGACGAATGGCTTCTCGAGTCGGCGAATTCCGCTCTGCCCCTCCAGCAACTGCTGCCAGGTCTCTTCGGCGTTGGTCGCCAAGGCATTGCTCGACGCCAGCGCTGTGACGACGACATCGGGAAGTCCGTCGCCGGTGGTCCTACTCGCCATGGGTCACCAAAGTTCCTTCACTGCGCTAGCTGACCTGGTCGAGATTTCCCCAATGTACGACCGAATATGCGTCGGCGCAGCGACTTTTTGCACGCACCTGAATCCAACATTAGCGGCAACTGCCCTAGCGGTGAAACCCGTGCCCGAGATCGATCTAGAGGCACTCTGGACAAGCGCGCACGGCTACACGGTCAACGACGAGGACGACGACGAGCCGGTCGTGGTACAACCGCGCCGGTGTCGAGAAGGTGATGGGGTTCTGCACCCCCGAGGAGCATGCCGGATTCTCAAGGCAGGCAAGGATGTTCGAAGACATGCTCGTCAGCCGCCAAGCAGAGATGTTCGCGCGAAGTTCGACTACGACGACAAGGACGACGAAGTCGTCGACGAACCGGACCCATTGCTCGTGGGGCGGGCTTTGGAGGACTGAGGGCTACGCAGCCGACCAGCCCAGATCGCACTCTCGGCCCGCGCGACACTCATCACGGTGCGCGCGGTCTCCCACAGTTGACTCCCGCGATCCGCGTGCACGGCGGGCAGACCCGCTGCGCAGCGCATGACCATCGCGCCGAGATTCGCGGATGTCATATACGGCACCACAAGTAGATTCGCGCAGGTACCGCGTCCCTCGACCTTCATCAGGCGAGGACGCCGGGGACCCGGGCTGTCAACCGTCCTGGCACCGCTGATGATCGAGTCGAAATCGACCGGGCCCTCGGTGGGCGACCAGTTGATGGCGATGTCGACGATTTCCCCCAGCGGCGCATGCAGGAGCCCGATCAGTTCAGGAAGCTCCGCGCCAACCGAGGCGGTGTGCGGCCACCACGCCCCGTCGATGTCGGAGCCCAATTGGGGAGCGAGCAGAAGGCGAACGGGGCGGGCCAACCGGCGCGTCCCCGACAGGCCGTTCACGGCAAGGGCTTAGCGGAAGATGACTTCTTCTGGTCGCTGTCCGAGAAGGTGGGCATCGGAGTGGGCTCCGTGGAGCTCGCGCGCTTGTCGGCGACGTGTGGCTGGTGGGGGTGTGAAAACAGATCTGACGATTCCATAGAACACGTCCTTAAAACATACGGGTAAGAGCCCATACATACGAAGTGGGCGAACGGAGATACGTCCGCAGGCTGATCGCGAGAGCGACATCAGGAGAATGCTGAGGCGAAAGGCCTGACATCCAATTTACCCGATCATCGATCAAATCGGTGATTCGCCTTCACGCTCGACTGCAAAGTCCGTAGAAAGCGGTGTGGGCTGGCGGGTATGTACCCACCAGCCCACACGACCAAGATCAGGTTATACGGCGGACACACCGACTGCCTGGGGACCCTTGGTCCCCTGCTCGACGGTGAACTCAACACGCTGGTTCTCCTCGAGCGACTTGTATCCATTTCCCTGGATTTCGCTGAAGTGGACGAAAACGTCGTCCGCTCCGCCATCCGGAGCAATAAAGCCGAAGCCCTTATCGCTGTTGAACCACTTCACAGTTCCCTGCGTCATACTTTTCTACTTCTCTCATTGTGTAACGGATGTCGACAGACACCCGTCTAAAGCCTAGCACGCCCAGGGGCGAAGGCGTATTCGCCTGTGCGGTAATCCTTTTGGCGTTCGGCTCAATTGCGGGCGCAGATGGGCGGGAAAGCATCGCCGACTTCTCCTGAGCAGCAACACTTCTGAACGAAACACCAGGGTTGCGCAGGACATCGATTGCGACACGGTCACGGAAAGGTATCCATCCGGGTAGCAATAGTCACAAAAATCCCACTGGTCACTATCGTCACATGAAGCCGCTTATGACGTCACCGCGACGTCGTGCCCTGAAAGGTGTGACATGTCGCCGCGTCATCTCATCGCATCGCTGTCAGCGGTATCGGCGACCGTTCTGACCGTGGCCATCGGCGTGGCACCGACCGCATTCGCCCAGCCCTGCAGCGGTGCGGCCGCAGCCATCCAGCCTCCCGCGTCATCCAACTCCGGCGAGACCCCGGACCTGCCGGGCGACGGTCGGCCCCGGGGCCAGCGGCCTACCGGTGCCAATGAGGGCGCCGCGCTGCCGAGTCTGGGGCAGGTCCAAGGGGCCTCCCGATACGAACAGCAAGCCGCGGTGGTGCCCGATGCCGCCCAGCCTGTTCCCGATGCCAACCCGGTGGCGCCGCCGGCGCCTCCTCCGCCTCCGGCGCCACCGGGCACGTCACTCGTCGGCTGGGTGACGGGACCGGAAAGCCCGAACGACACCGTCAATCGCTTCGCCATCACCGGCACCGACCTGGGCATCATGTGGGATAACGGTGGCGGTGAGGTGCTGATGGCCTTCGGCGACACCTATGGGTACTGCGGTGTGCGCGGCCAGCAGTGGCGGTACAACGCCCTGTTCCGCAGCCGGGACGGCGTGCTGTCCAAGACGGTGTCGGCATCGAGTTCTCCCCTTTGGTCTCAAGGACTTTCGAAGCAGATCATCAACAGCATCAAGTTCTCACCGACCGAGAAGGGCATCATCCCGACCGCGGGTATCGCAGTCGGCGGCAAGCAGTACCTGAACTTCATGTCGATCAAGAATTGGGACAGCGACGGTCGCTGGACGACGAACTTCTCGGCGATCGCGGTCTCACCGGACAACGGCGAGCACTGGGGCGTCTATCCGGACTCCGTGCGCCCGGCGTCGCCGAACAGCACCGACCGGGTCCAGTACGTCGCGGGCAACGAGAACTTCCAGCAGGGCGCCTTCCTCACGCCGGGGCCCGGTGATCCATACCTCTACTCGTTCGGCACCCCGGCTGGGCGCGGTGGTGCGGCGTACATGTCGCGGGTGCTGCCGCAGAGCGTGCCCGACCTTCGCAGGTACGAGTACTGGAGTTCGGCCTCCAACTCGTGGGTGCCGGGCAACCCCGGGGCGGCGACGCCGGTGATCCCCGGACCCGTCAGCGAGATGTCGGCGCAGTTCAACAAGCATCTGGGGCAGTACCTGGTGCTGTACGGCAACGGCGCCAACGACATGGTGATGAGGACCGCGCCCGCACCGCAGGGGCCGTGGAGCCCAGAGCGGGTGCTGGTTCCGTCGATGCAGTTCCCCGGCGGCATTTACGCGCCCTTCCTGCATCCGTGGTCGACCGGCCGCGAGCTGTACTACAACGTGTCGCTGTGGTCGGCATACAACGTCATGCTGATGAGAACCGTTCTGCCATAAAGGCTCTGTGTCGGGCCGACCCGCGCGTCGCGGTCTGGAGGCAGTATTGGCTTGCAGCGCGTCATCAAATGATGACGCCGCGCAACCGGCATCTGCACGACGAGGCGTGGATGAGAACTCCGCCGTATCAGTTGGGGCGGTTCTTGCGTCCCTAGCAAGGGATGAAATCTGGCCTGGTCGTGTAGTCCAATATCTTTGCGTAAGCTCCGCCGCCTGCCGCGCGAGCCTCTGCACATGCATCGTGCTGCGCCGGGCGATACACGGCGTAAATCGCATCACCCTTGTCATCGGTCCGACGCAGGGATGGACACGTTTGATCGGTGCGTAGGTAAGAGGCACCCGGATGGAGATTCAACAGTCGCTGTACGCCAGACGCATACTCACCAGGCGTTGTGACGCTTCCCAGAACCACGATCCACTGGCCGTTGCACGCGGGTTTACTTATCGGCGTGCTCAATCCGAGGTCACCCGGTGGCGGGCTCGACGGGCGACGAGTAGGTGGCGGCACAGAGTGAGTGACAGTCGACGTTTGTGTGACCGTCTCTGGTTGAGGCGATCGGTCCGTCGTCTCGCGGGGCCATGTCGGCTCAGGCGGTGACGCAGTCGGTGTTGTCTCAGGCGCGGAGGGTGGCTGCGCCAAACGTGCACCAACGAAGGCGACGAGGCCGACGGCTACGAGCGCGGCGATACCAATTCCGATCATCGCGGCGGTGCGGGAGGTCGAAGTGGTTCGAGCAGTCGAGGCGGCGCCTGAGTCGGTACGCACCGCGGGCTGCGGATACTCAGCGGCGCGTGGCGGCGGTGGCACAAGCGGCGGAGGCGCGAACGGTGGCGTTGGCATCGGGGGTGGCGTTGCATATTGTGTGTCGGCAATCGATGCGTCATAGGCCATCTCGTCACCGTGCGCGAGGGCTGTCGCGAATTCACGGCAGGTGTCGAAACGCTGGTACGGCTCCTTGGCCATAGCCTGGGTCAACGCGCGGTCCATCCACCCGAGGTCCGCACGCAGGTTTCCCAACCGCGGCGGAGGCGCCGACAGGTGGCTACCGATCACCGCAGCTGGATTGGAGCTGGCATACGGCTGCTGACCCGTCAGAAGATGAAATACCGTGCAAGCCAGTGCATATTGATCTGCGCGACCATCGAGCTTGCCGCCCGAAAGCTGTTCGGGCGCAGCGTACGCGAACGACCCCACAGCCATGTTCGTCGCCGTTATTCCTTGTGTGTCATTGGCGGCCTTCGCGATTCCAAAGTCTGCCAATAGAATCCGTCGATCACCCGTACGGGAGTCTGTGAGGAGGGTGTTCGCCGGCTTCACATCTCGGTGAAGCAGGTAGCGCTCATGGGCATAGTCGAGCGCGTCGGCAATCGCAGACACGATCTCCAACACATCTTTCGGAGGCATCCCATGCGGATACCGGTCACGCAGCAATTGTGCTGCGTCCGTTCCATCGACGTAGTCCATCGCAATCCACAGCTGCCCGTCGTGTTCTCCCCTGTCGTGGACAGCGACGATGTGCGGATGCCAGAGCGATGCGGCAATGTCGGCTTCACGAGCGAAGCGGTAGCGGAAATGCGGGTCGGCGCTGACGTCTTCCGGAAGGATCTTGAGCGCCTCCAGACGCGGCAACCGCGGATGTTTCACGAGGTAGACCTCGCCCATTCCGCCCCGACCCAGTAATCGGACGATGGTGTATCCAGCAAAGTTCGCACCATCGGCAATGGGCATGCGCAGATCTTACAAAGATCGATGGCGCTGACAGGCAGATTAGACAGGAAGGTTTGCATTCAGAAAAGGCAACTACACCGCAATCGACGCCGCTAGTTACGTATGGTGTTGATCATGGACGCTGCGCCGCCCGACCGGTCCGATGGCGGTCAAGATCTCAGCCGTCGGCGCTTGCTCTGGCTGGGCGGCACCGGCCTGGTGGCAACCGTGGGCGGCTGCGCGATCTGGGACCATCCGACTCCCCCGTCCTCCAGTACCGTCCCGCCGGCAAACCCGGCGGCAAACTCTTTGTCCGTGTCGGCTCCGGCGGCCCCACCGCCGGCGCCCATCACTTCCGCAGCACCGGCGGTCAACCCGGCCTCGCGTGAGGTCCTGTGCCGCGAATCCTGGGGCGCAGCCGCGCCCAGGCCCGGGGGCAGGCCTCACACACCGGTTCGGATGACGATCCACCACACTGCGGCGTTCCTCGGGCCAAACAACAATGCACCGGCCCGACTACGGCAGCATCAGCACTATCACCAAGACACGCAAGGCTGGATCGACATCGCGTATCACATCAGCGTCGACCGCAACGGAAACATCTACCAGCTTCGAGATCCATGGCTCGCGGGCGATACGGCGACAAGCTACGACACCACCGGGCACTTCCTGGTCGTTTGCGAAGGCAACTTTGACGAGGAACAGGTTTCGGAGGCTCAATTGAATGGTGCGGCCCTCGCATTCGCCTGGGCTGCACAAGAATTCGGTATTTCAAGCGACACCCTTGCAGGCCACCGGGATGCCAGTCCCGATACGGCGTGCCCGGGTTCGAGCCTCTACGAACATGTGACGTCCGGTGATCTCAAGGACCGCATCGACAGTCTCGTCAATTCCGGTCCGGTGACCTTGCCGAACATTTGTGGCCCGCAAGCATCGCAACAGGTCGCCGATATCGAAGCCGGCCTCCGCTGACGGCTTCGCGCCGCACAATCCACTTGTGTTCTACGTGCCATTGCACCGAGGCCATACTCCGTTGCAACTTCCTGTCCGCGTTTTAAACTCCCTAGCGCGGTCCGTCGACCTCGTAGGTGCCGAGGTCGTCCTGGAAGACCACCTGCACCGTGCGCTTCGCGCCCTTGATGGTCACGTCGCAGGAGAAGCCCGCGCCGACTTCGACCTTCGGATTCTTGCCACCGTTGCACTTCACAGCCGACACGTCGTTCGCGCCGTAGCCGTTGATCGGATTGCTGAGAATCTCCGTCACACCGGCTTCGGCAGCGCCGACGTCGAGAACCGTTCCGCCGCCGAGGAATCCGGAGATCCAAAGTCCCCCGATCAATGCCGCGCCGCCGATGACGACGACCGCGGCGACCGCGCCGGCGATCATCGGGAGTCGCGACTGTCGAGGCTTCGCAGGCGACGGTTGTGGTGCAGCGGGCTGCTGGCCGTACTGCTGCGCCGGCGTCTCCGCGGGTGTCCACTGTGGAGTCGGACGGGCCGCGGGCGGCCAACCGGGTTGCTGCTGCGGCGGGTAGTGCGGAGGCGGCTGCTGCGGACGCGGCGGGTACTGAGGCCGCTGCGGCGCCGGGTATTGGGGCCGCTGCGGCGGGTACTGGGGGCGCTGCGGCGGTGGGGTTGCCGGCCCGCCGGGCTGCGGAGCACCGCCAGGGCGCTGCCACCACGGTTGTCCGGGTGGCTGTCCGGAGCCTCCGTCGGGTGGGCGCGTCATGTGAACCGCTCGAAACACTCGTCGATGCGGCTGGAAAGCCCCAACCGATAGGCCAGGATCCGGGAGAAGCCCGCCGGTGCCGGAACCCCGTTGACATCGCTGGCGGCCAGTCCGTTGGCCAGTAACCCCGCCACCGCCTCGTCGGTGTCTCCCGGCGACAGGATGAAGTCGGCGCCGTCCTCTTCGGTCATCTGCCCCTGCGCCACGCCGGTCAGACAGGCCGTGCGCAGCGCCGCGACGGGCGTGTCGATTTTCGCGCCACGCTCCTTCTGTATCGCGAGCGCATAGCGCGACGTCACTATCGACAACGCGGAGTTGTCGCCTTGCACCAACACCTCGTCGCTCTCCTCGTTCTTGGTCGCTCCCGCCGCCTGCAGCGCGGGCATGTCCACGAAGATCTTGTTGGAGTCCGGGCAGTAGGAGGTCGGTTCGGTGATCGTGGCACCCGTGCATTCGGACCGGTCGGTGGTCAGTGTCGGAGCCTCGGCCGGCTGAAAAGTCGTGTCCAGCACGGCCATCAGCTTCGCGAGGGTGTCGTCATTGATCGGGCTGTCCAGCGAGGTGCCGGAGTCGAAGGTGACGTGTTCGGGCAGATCACCCTGACGCTTGGTGATCTCGTCCATGTCGATCGCCGCGCATTGGTCCGCACCACCGGTGAAACCCAACTGGAAAGCACTGACGCGGTCGAGTGCCGAGCCGTGTGGATCGTCGGACGGTCCGCCTTCCAAGCGGTCGCGGATGTAGATCACCCCGGCGAGCACGTGGTTGAGACCGTCGCCGGTGCTCAGCGTGAACCGCGGCGAATCTCCGGCGGCCACCCAATGCAGGTACACCCCGGCGAAGCAGTCGGCTTGCTGTTCTCTGACCAGGCCCGGGGTGTCCATGTCGGCGATCCCGGCCATCCATTGGAGCGCGTGCCCGTACTCGTGGGCGATCACGCCGACGACGCCCATGTCACCGAAATACTCCTGCGCGACGGGCAGGAACACTCCGCGGTCCCAGATCATCGTGTTGAGCCGGAAGCAGAACGCGGCGTTGGGGCTGTCGTACATCGACGAGCCACACAGCTCCGGACTGTTCGGATCCGTCGAATCGTAGGACGCCAGGGTGTCCACCGGTTCGAACTGACCCGCCAGATACTTCTCGTAGTTATCGGCCCAGAAGTCCTGAATGTCGTTGACCGCCAACAGCGCCAGTCGATCCATCGGGCCGTCGTCGGAGTACTCCACGGTGCCCTCGGGCGCAGGCGCATTCGGACGCGGACCGCTGGGCCCCTCGCTGACCGGCAGGCCGCCGACGCGCTCGGGGTTGAACAGCATGGACGTCGCCCGGCCGTCGATCACATTAGGTGTGCACGCCGTCAACAGCGCCGCGCAGACGACGACCGGCACCAGGCGGGCCAAGCCCCTGCGCACCGTCGCGCCCGCGCCGTGCCGCATCACCCGCACCACGTCGTTCACTTGCAGTTACCCCTGTCAGTGCAGTCTTCCCGCCCAACTTTGCCGCGTCCGCTGGACTTCAGCAGGAAGATTATGCGAAGAATCCCGCGCGCGACGGATACTGCGTGGTGGAGGAGGTGAGATCCAGGTGGATTCTCCGAACTCGCGCGTCGGCCAGATGTTCGGCCACTACCGGCTCACCGGCCTGCTCGGACGAGGTGGCATGGGCGAGGTGTACCGGGCCGACGATACGAAGAAGGGCCGTACCGTCGCGCTGAAAATCCTCGCCGAACAGTTCTGGCAGGACGAAAAGTTCAGGACCCGCTTCCAGCGTGAGTCGCGGGCGGCCGCCGTTCTTCAAGAACCGCACGTCATTCCGATCCATGACTGGGGTGAGATCGACGGGCACCCGTACATCGACATGCGACTCGTCGAGGGCCAGACCCTGCAGGAGCTACTGAGCGCCGGACCGCTGAAACCCGCCCGGGCGTCGTTCATCATCGGAGGGGTCGCCGCCGCCCTGGATGCCGCACACGCCGCCGGCCTGATTCACCGCGACGTGAAACCGCAGAACGTCATCGTCACACCGTCGGACTTCCCCTACCTGGTCGACTTCGGCATCGCCGAAGCCAAGGGCGAGAGCGGCTTGACGAACACCGGCATGCAGATCGGCACGTGGACCTACATGGCTCCGGAACGTTTCCGCGACCGCGAAGCCACTCCCGCGGTCGACGTGTACGCGCTCGCCTGCGTGCTGTTCGAATGCCTGACCGGCGAACCGCCCTTCCAGTCGAACAGCATCGAGCAGATCATGACGTCGCACCTGTTCATGCCGCCACCACAGCCCAGCCAGGCCAATCGGGCCCTGTCACCGGCATTCGACGACGTCGTCGCGCGCGGCATGGCCAAAGAACCCGACGACCGCTACGGAAGCTGCGGAGCGCTGGGCCGGGCGACACAGCGCGCCGTCGAATCGGACACCGCGATCAGGCCCGCCCCGGATCCCGGTCCCACGATGCCGGTGCCGACACAGCAGGCCTGGAACCGTCCGCGGACGGCCCCGGGCTTCGGCGATCCGACCATGCACCGGCCGACCAACGTCGCCCCACCGCAGCCGTCGTACAACACGCCGCCGCCGTCGTACCCTCCACCGCCCGCCCCCAGCGCGCCGCGACCGGCCGCCAGTTCCCCACCTCCGAAGGCAGCGTCACGCAAGTGGTTGATGCCCGCCGCCATCGCGGGCGTCGCGGTGCTGGTGTTGGGCGGCATCGGGATCGCAATCGGCGTGCTGACCAACGACGATTCCAAGCCCGTCCCCACGGCGCAGCCCGATCCTTCGGATCCCCCTGTCCAGCGGCCCGGCACCGATACCGATACGAAATCCCCGGACCCGACGCCTACCGCGCATCCCCTGTCGGTGGGTTCGCCTCCGCCCCCGCCACTGGTCGGCAAGGACACCAGCGCCAACCCGACGAGCTGCACCGGCGACTACGCGCTGCCCGGCCGCAACGATCCCGGCACGCACGCACGCCGGGGCTCGGCCGACACCTCGTGTTTCTTCACCGACAGCGTTCTGCGTTCGTATTGGCAGAAGTACGGTGACGCCAGCCGTGACCTGCGGGAGGTGTCGGCGCCCGGTGCCGTCGATTGTGTTCCCGGCAACGGATTCCGCTGTGACGGGGCAAATTTCGTGATGGAGTGCCGAGCGCGTCCAGGCAACGCCTACATCACCTGCACCGGCGGCAGGGACGCCGTCGTCTATCTCTACTGAGGACAGTTACCCGCGGGCAGCAGGTCGGCGTGGTCGGCAAGCCAGGTCGCAATCTGCGTCAAAGCCGCTGTCCCGTCGTCGAATGCGCCCGACCTTGGTTCGACGGCCACCGCGACGACCGCCAACCCGTCCCCTACGGGGATGACCCCGAACTGGCGGACAAGGTAGTTGCCCTCCGGCGAAGGACCCCAGCCACCTTTCAATTTCGCGCCCAGGAGCGTGCCAAGGCCCCAGCGCTGGTCGGACTCGACCTGCCCCATCAAATCCATGATCGGCTGGTCACGGGAGTCGCACGCTGCTGACGACAGAAAGGTAGCCTGATCGGCGAGCGACCACGTCGTCTGCCCGAATGCGGTGAACTCCGGCCTGACCTTTCGGGATTCGACGGCGGTCGGTGCGCCGGCGTCGGCGAGCACCGCTTCCACCTTCTTGGCCGCCTCGGGCGGATCACCCAGGCTCGCCCAGATCGATTCGGCCGCATCGTTATCCGATTGGGTGATCGCGGCCCGCATCGCCTCGGTGACCTGGTCGGTCTCCCGCAGGCCCGCGATGGCCAGCGGCACCTTGATGGTTGACCATGCCGTCCCGGTGCTCCATTCGCCTGCCGTCACCGGCGCCGGTCCCGCGCCCACCGGTCGGACGACAATGCCCACGCTGGCATTGAGTTGGGCCGCGAGAGAGGCGAACTCGGTGGCGAAGGGCCCGCCGTCGACGGGCGGCGGAATGCCGGGTGTCGCGGGCGACGACGGCGCCTGGGTAAGGGGTGGCGGCGCACTGCTGCTCTGCGACGACTTCGGCTCCGCCGAGATGTTGCGGCCGATGACGATGCCGCCCCCGACGATACCGACGGCTGCCAGGACGGCGACGAGCACGACCAGAGATCGGCGGGGGCGATTCTGTTTCGAGCGGGTGTCTCTGGGACCCGGCATCGGTCGGCTGTTGGTCGTGGTGGCCATCTCCCCCAGTATCACGGCTGTCGGCGCGGACTCCGCGCAGCAAGGCGGCACGCTGTTGATAACAATTTGACACCGCCGCGCAGCCGAGGAACCTCAGACGGTGGGAATCACTTGGCCGCGCCGTTGATCCTCGGTGTGAGGATCATGCCCTTTTCGACGCCCCACATCGTCGCGATCGTCTTGTATTCGCCGGTCTGAATCAGGTGCTCGAGCGCCTTCAGCAGCGATTGCGCCAGGCCTGAGCCCTTGGCCACCGGCCACCCGTAGGGAGCCGAGTCGAACACCTCGCCCGCGGTCTCCAGTTCACCGCCCGAGGTCTTGATCGCGAACAACGTCACCGGTGAATCCGCCGACATCGCATCCACTTCCCCGTTGATGAGCGCTGCGGTCAGGTCGTCCTGGCTGACGAACACCTTCTTGTCGATCGGCGGCTGCCCGGCAGCTACACAGGCGCCGCTCTTCGCCGGAATCTCCTCCGCCTCTTGCAATGACGGGTATGCGACACCGACGGACAAGCCACACGCATTGTTCGGATCCACTCCGCTGCCGGGACGTTGCGCCCACAAGGTGCCTGCCTCGAAGTACGTGACGAAGTCAACCGATTCCTCGCGCTCCTTGGTGTCGGTGAACGATGACATCCCGACATTGAAGTCGCCGCCGCGCACGGAGGGAATGATCGCCTCGAATGCCGTCTCGCGGTACTCCGGCACCAACCCCAGGGTGCGGGTGATCGCATTCATCAGGTCGACGTCGAAACCGACGATCGCTCCACTGGCGTCCTTGAATTCGTTTGGGGCATAGGGCACATTCACCCCGATGATCAGCCGGCCCGTCGACCTGATGTCTTCGGGCACCGTGGCGGCGATCGACTCCACCGCGCCGGGCTGCGGCCCCGGCGTCATCGTCGACGAGCTCTCCGCCACGCTCGCGGGCGAAGCACCATCGGACCCGCCCCGCCATTGCCAGACCCCGAGACCGCCGGCCACCACCACCAGCGCCACCGCGACGGCGACCGCGACGAGGCGCCCGGACACGTGCCGTCGGGCGGGGGCGGCACGTCGGGCCGAATGCCGTCCGCTGCCCGCCACGCGCACCGGTGCATTCAGCGCACGCCGTGCGCAGGAGGCCAATTCGGCGGCCGACTGATACCGCTTTCCCGGCGACTTGGCCATGCCCTTGGCGATGACCGCGTCGAACGCCGCCAACTTCGGGTCAACGGCCGACGGCCGCGGAATCGGCTGGGTCATGTGCCCGGCGATCTGTTGTTCGAGGCTCTGCGCCGGATAGGGCCGCTCGCCGGTGAGGCATTCATAGAGCACGCACGTCAACGCGTAGATGTCCGACGTCGCGTCGACCGGCTTGCCCTCGAACCGCTCGGGCGCCATGTACGCCATCGTTCCCAGCGTGCTGCCCGCCGTCGTCAACCCGACTTCCCCTGCGGTTCGCGCCAGCCCGAAGTCGATCAGGTAGACGAAATCGCGTTCGGTGATCAGGATGTTCGACGGCTTTACGTCGCGGTGGATCAGCCCGGCGGCATGTGCGGCGTCCAATGCGGTCGCGACCTGCTCGGTCACCTTGACCGAAAGCTCGGGATCCAGCGGACCGGAGGTCTCGTTGAGCATCGTCCCGAGATTGCGGCCCTCGATCAGCCGCATATCCAGGTAGAGGCGGCCGTCGATCTCGCCGAAGCTGTGGATCGGCACCACATGTGGGTCGTTCAGGCCCGCGGCGGCCTGGGATTCGCGCCGGAACCTGGCCTGGAATGTCTCGTCGGCCGCCATGTTCGGCGGTAGCACCTTGAGGGCGACGACGCGGTCGGTTTTTGTGTCGTAGGCCCGGTAGACCTCACCCATTCCCCCTCGGCCTATCAGCCCTCGAAGCTGATAGTGCCCGAATGGTGTCGCATCCACCGTCAACTCCTCGGCAGCGGGCCCCCCGCGTCACGTGTCGATCGAAACTACATCACGTTTGCCAGAAAGTCCTACGAGTGGGCGGCTTGAACTGGGCCGGTGGGCGCGACCTTCTTGACGGCACGGACGGTGATCTGTCCGCCGCGCTGCGGCGTCATGATGACGTGCTTGAGTCTCGTCTTCTCACCAGGCTCGGAGGTGGTGCTCAACTCAACCCGGCGCAGGATCTCGCGCAGCACGATCCGCATCTCCACCATCGCGAAACCTGCACCGAGACAACGCCGATTGCCGCCGCCGAACGGGAACCACGTCGTCGGGCTCAGCGTCGCGCCGACCATCCGGTCCGGATCGAACTTCTCGGGGTTCGGGTAGACGTTCGGATCAGCGTGCACCGACGTGATGCTGGGGACGACCATCACCCCGACCGGTAGCTGGTATCCCCCAACCTCGACGGGTTCCTTCAGGATCCGGCCGACGTCGGGGACCACCGGGCGGATCCGCAGCGTCTCCTTGGCGATCGCGTCGAGGTACTCGTCACCGGCGGCATCGCCGGCCTCGGCCGCGGCGACGGCTCGCGCCAGAATCTGTGGGTGGCGGGTGAGCCGCTCCAATGCCCACGCCAGCCCGGTCGCCGTGGTGTCGTGGCCCGCCACCAGCAGAGTGATCAGCTGATCACGCAATTCCTTGTCGCTCATCCCGGTTCCGTCGGCCTCGCCGGCCTGAACCAGCATGGCCAGGGCGTCGGTGCGCTCGGCGAGGTTCGGATCGGCGCGTCGTTCGGCTATTTCGGCGTATAGCAGCCGGTCGGCTTCGGCCATATTGCGCGCGAACCGCCGCCATGCCGGGCTCTTCTGCAGCTTCGGTTTCGCGATGGCCAACGACTCCCAGGGGCCGACTTTCAACAGCCGGGGCATCACGTCGCGCAGTGCGGCGAGCCGCGCCGGATCGCTGGCGCCGATCACCGTCCGCAGGATCACCTCCAACGTGATCTCCGACGTTTTCGGCGCCACCGCGAACGCCTGGCCCACCGGCCAGCCGGCGATGTTCTCCGCGGCGATGTCGGCCATCAGGTCGGCCTGGCGTGCGACCGCGTCACGATGGAACGGCGCCATCATCAGCTTGCGCCGTTCGCGATGGACGTCGCCGTCGATGACCAGAACCGAGCTCGAGCCCAACAAACCGGCCAGCATCGAATTGGCTTCGCCCGCATGGAAAATTCGAGGGTCGCCGGCGAACACCGTCTTGATGGTCTCCGGGTCGGCCAGATAGACCATCTCGCCCATCATCGTGTTACGCAGCGTGAAGATCGTGCCGTAGCGACGCCGGCACGACGCGACGAACTGCGGCCACCATCGCATCATCAACACCAGCTGCACCGACGCGGGCACTTTGGGCCCAGGGGGGAGAGCATTTCGCGCTGTTGGACTCATGCCTAATACGCTACGTGCGGGAGTCGGTCCAGGCAACGGGTCGGGCGTTTCCGATAGCCTCGACAACGAGATGTGCGGCTAATGTGTCGGCGAGTCGCGCACCGGCGCGCCGCATCCGAAAGATCCTTTGTCTATGCGAGTTGACGGGCGGGACATCACCGTCACGGGTAGCTTGCTGCAACCGTTGACCCGCCGGACCAACGACATCTTCCGGCTGGTCCTGTCCGCGGTGTTTCTCGCCGTCGTCATCACCAGCTCGCTGATCACACGCAACGAGTGGGTCGCCTTGGAACGGTCGATCTCCGAGATCGTCGCGGTCCTCACCCCCACCCAGGCCAACCTGGTGTACCTCGCGTACGGCGTCGCGATCCTGGCGTTGCCGTTCGTCATCCTGGTCAGCCTCATCGTCGCCAGACAGTGGAAACTCCTCGGCGCATACGCGGCCGCCGCTGCGATCGCCGGTCTGGCGCTGTCGATCACCAACGCAGGCATCGCGGCGCCGCAATGGCACTTCGACCTTCGGGATCGGCTCGACACGGTGCCGTCGCAGTTCGTCGACGACCCGCGCTGGATCGCGATGCTCGCCGCGGTGCTCACCGTTTCGGGGCCCTGGCTGCCCGCTCGGTGGCGGCGGTCATGGTGGGCGCTGTTGCTGGCGTTCGTACCGATCCATCTCGTGATCAGCGCGGTGGTTCCGGCGCGCTCGCTGTTCGGGCTCGCCATGGGCTGGTTCATCGGCGCGCTGGTCGTGCTCGTCGTCGGCACTCCCGGCCTCGATGTACCGCTGGAGGGGGCTGTTCGCGCCATGGCGCGTCGCGGGTGCGTCGTGACCGCGCTCAAGGTGGTGCGGCCGTCCGGTGCCGGGCCGCTGATCCTGCATGCGGAATGCGACCAGCAGCAGACGACGGCCGTGATGGAGATGTACGGACCGCACCAGCGCGGCGGCGGTGTGCTGCTTCAGGTGTGGCGAAAGGTGCGGTTCCGCGATAGGGAGACCGCACCCCTGCACGCGTCGATGCGTCGCGCGGTGGAACACCGGGCGCTGATGGTGATCGCGATCGGTCAGCTGAAGCTCGCCAACATCTCCACGATCGCGGTGGCCGGGCTCGAGCGCAGCTGGACGTTGTACGCGCACACCCCCGCGCACGGGACGCCGCTCGGCGATTGCACGGCAGCCATTCCCGTCGACCGGGTCTGGGAGTCGTTGCGCGAACTTCACGACTGCCAGATCTCACACGGGGACCTGCGCGCCAGCGAGATCACCGTCGAGGAGACCGTGTTGTTCGGTGGCTTCGGCAGCGCCGAGTACGGTGCGACCGACGCGCAGCTGCGCTCGGACATCGCACAGTTGTTGGTGACGACGACCCATCTGTACGACGCGCCGTCGGCCGTACGTGCGGCGATCGATGCGTTCGGCAAGGACACTGTGCTATCGGCATCGCGGCGTCTCACCAAAGCAGCTGTGCCACTTCATATCCGGCAATCTGTGCGAGACGCGAAGACCGTCATCTCCACCGCGCGTGACGAGGTGAAGCGTCAGACACGCGTCGATGAGATCCGGACCGAGACCGTCACCCGATTCACGCGCAGCCAGCTGATCCAGCTCGTGCTGTTGATTGCGCTGGTGTACGTCGCGTATCCGTTCATCAGCTCGGTCCCGACCTTTCTCACCGAACTCCGCACTGCGAACTGGTGGTTCGCGCTACTGGGACTGGCGGCGTCGGGGCTGACTTATCTCGGTGCGGCGGCAGCGCTGTGGGCGGCCGCCGACAGCGTGGTGAAGCTATGGGGCCTGATCGTCATGCAGGTGGCGAACAAGTTCGCTGCGACGACGACCCCAGCGGGCGTCGGCGGTCTTGCACTCAGCGCGAGATATCTGCAGAAGGGCGGCGTCACCCCGATGCGCGCGACGACCGCTGTCGCGCTGCAACAATCGGTGCAGGTGATGACCCACATCGTGTTGTTGATCTTCTTCAGCACCGCGGCGGGTGTGTCCGCCAACCTCTCTCGGTTCGTGCCCAGCGTCAACGTCCTGTATCTGGTGGCCGGCCTGCTGCTGGGATTGATCGGCACCTTCCTGCTGGTGCCCCGGCTGCGACGCTGGCTCGCGACGTCGGTGCGGCCGCGACTGCAGGAGGTGATCGGCCATCTCATCGAACTGGGCCGCGAACCGAAGCGACTGGTGGTAATCGTACTCGGTTGTGCAGCAACCACTCTCGGCAATGCATTCGCGTTGTGGGCGGCCATCGAGGCGTTCGGCGGCGACACCTCGTTCATCACCGTCACCGTCGTGACGATGATCGGCGGCACGTTGGCCTCGGCGGCGCCGACGCCCGGCGGAGTGGGCGCGGTGGAGGCCGCGTTGATCGGCGGCTTGGCCGCGTTCGGAATGACCGCCGCGATCGCCGTTCCGGCGGTGCTGCTCTACCGCGTGCTGACGACCTGGCTGCCGGTGTTCGTCGGCTGGCAGGTCATGCGGTGGATGACGCAGAACGGGCGGATCTAGCCCTGGGTCGAGCCCGGTGGTTGCTGGGTGAATACCTCTCTGTGCCAACCTCTGAGCGAAAATGTCGCTCACCTACTACAAGGGCCGGGGAACTTCAGCGACAAAGTCGCTCAGACGTTGGCAGCTCGCATGTAGGCACCTCGAGCCGGCGCGCGATCAAGCGAGCGAATGCAGCGAGCCGCGAACACCTGGAGGCCATAATGGGACGGTGGGTGAACGCAATGTATTGGGCGGCCCGCTCGAGCCGTGCGGCACCGATCCGATGACCGGCTTCTACCGCGACGGCTGCTGTTCGACCGGACCGCAGGACGTGGGCAGACACACCATCTGCGCCGTCGTGACCGCAGAATTCCTCGACCATCAACGCTCTATCGGCAACGATCTGTCCACCCCGATGCCGCAATACCGCTTTCCCGGTCTGGAGCCCGGCGACCGCTGGTGCGTCACCGCGGTGAACTGGCTGCGGGCATACCAGGACGGCTACGCGGCCCCGGTCGTCCTGGCCTGCACCCACGAACGCACGCTCGACGTCGTACCGATCGAGGCGCTGCGCGAGAACGCCGTCGACGTCCCCGACGACCTGGAAAACCTTTAACGCAATACCTATCAGCGCGTCTCCGATCAGGCATACCGTGAGCGCTATGACCGATCAGGAACCCGCAGTCGCCGCTGGGCATCCACCCGAAAAGCTGCTCCGTATCGTCAACCCGTTGCTGCGCAAGCTGCTGGGCACACCACTGGCCGGTTCACTACGCAAGCAGCTGATGGTGCTCAACTTCAAGGGACGCAAATCCGGCCGCCAGTTCTCGATTCCGGTGAGCGCTCACCACATCGACGGCGCGCTGTACGCCATCGCGAACGCGGGGTGGAAGCACAACTTCAGCGGCGGCGCCGACGCCGAGGTTCTACACAACGGCAAGACCACGAAGATGCACGGCGAAGTCATCTCGGACCCGGCCGCCGTCGCCGATCTCGCGCACCGCGCCGCCCAGTCCTACGGCGTCAAGAAAGCCCAGACGATGATGGGACTCAAATTCCGCGACGACCGTATCCCGACCGTCGACGAGTTCGCCGAGGCGTTCGCCCGCGACAAGATCGTCGCGGTCAAGTTCACCCCACGCTGACGGGTTGATCGCCTAGTTCACTCCCCCGATGGCGACCGCATCAAGAATCCTCCAAGCCGTCTTGTGCACCCTCCCACCACTGGAAAGGACTGCACATGAATCAGATCTTGCGTCGAGCCGCGGTCGTCGCGGCGACAGCGGCGGTGGTGGTCGGATGCTCGTCGTCGACGGAACCGGCCGCGCGCCCCGGCGAACCCGCGCCGTCGGCGCCAGCCACCTCAACGCGGGCGACACCCCATGCCGCAACGATGGCCGCCTACAACGAGGAAGCGCCCATCCAGGACGTACCGTGGTCAGAGGTCGGCCCCGGCTGGACGCTCGCGATGTGGAACGCCGCCACCCCGACGAACGCCGGTGACGAGGTCGAGCCAGGCGACCCGACGCCCTACAACTCGGAGACGACGCTGTACCTCGTCAACCCCGACGGGGGCCGCTACGCGATCACGACCTTCGAAGCGCCCGGCGAATCCGGTTCCCTGCCCACCCTTGTCGACTGGTCCGGCGACGGGACCCGCGCGCTGTTCTCCCGCCATGATGACGACTTGGTCGTGATGGAGGTCGATCTGCGCACCGGCGAGCGGACCTCCTTCCGGGTCGACGGCGGCTACTCCGCCGACCCGCGCTACACGAAGCCCGAAGGCAAGGCGGTGCTGCTGCTGAAGTCGAACGACGTCGACAGCCCGGCATCGCTCACACGCGTCGACCTCACCGGCAAGCAGCAGCTCACCTATCCGGTGGACAAACTCGGCAGCGAGTTCAACGCCTCAGTCCTCTCCACTTCCGACGGCACCGAGCTGATGCTCGGCACCGATGCCGGTCTGGCGATGATGGGCAATGACGGCGCGCCGGGCAAGTTTCTGCCGGTCCCCGACGCCAGCCACTGCTCGCCGACGCGGTGGTGGGACGTCGGCGTCGCCGTAGCGCGTTGCAACGGAGCGGATTTCAGCTATTCGCGGCTGTGGCTCGTACCTGTCGACGGTTCGGCGCCGACCCCGCTGACGGCGGAGAACGACGGGTCGCAGGGTCCGTCCGTCGCCGACCTGGACGCCTGGAAATTGCCCCAGGGCACCTTCGTTCAGGCGGCCGGCGGATGCGGCATGGTGTTCCTCGGCAAGCTCAACGAAGCCGACGGAACAACCACTGCGGTGGATGTTCCGCAGGTGGAAGAGCGCCGCAGCGTCCGCGTGCTCGGCGTCCACGATGAAAACCTTCAGCTTCAGGCGACTCTGTCGTGCGGCAGCGGCGAGACGCTCGTCGACTACGACCCGGAGGCGGGGACGTCTACGGTTCTGCTCGGCGGTGATACCAACGGCGGCGGCGTCGTCGAAGCCTTGGCCTACCCGGCGAGGCCCTAGCTGGCGGCACCTCTCGCTATCCCGATTCAACAAATCAGCTGGTCACCATTTACTTCGCACCCAAAATCTGCGACCGTGTCAATTTCAGGGGTCACAGCTGAGGGGAAACCATGCGCAGTCGAATTGTGCCGCTGATGGCGGCTGGATTGATCGTGGCCGGGTGCGGCAGCACGTCCGGCGAAGAGGCCGACGCCCCGGGGTCACCCGCGGCCGCCGAAACCTCGGTGAAGGGAAAAGTCGATGCCGAGAACGGCGCCCCGGACGCGCCCGCCCCCGACGGCCCTGGCGGAACGATGATCGTCACCTACGACGACGCCGACACGCCTGAGGCGCTGAACGGGAAGAAAATTCAGCAGGACAATCGCATGCTCGAAGACCTCGCCGACGACATCAACCAGACCCTTGTGCTGCCCAACGACATACAGCTGCGCGGGTCGCAGTGCGGACAGCCCAACGCATTCTGGAGCGAGAGCGACAACACCATCACGATGTGCTACGAGGACACCGACTGGGCCCAAGGGGTTTTCACGAAGACCGGCGATCCAGACCCCGTCGAGTCGGCACTCAACTCCGAGTACGCGACGTTCTACCACGAGGTCGGCCACATGGCGGTCAGCATCTACGACCTGCCGGTCACCGGACGCGAGGAGGACGTGGCCGATCAGGCCTCTGCGTACATCTTGTTGACGCCGGACGAGGACGGCAGGGTCGACCCGGAGTCGGTGCAGGCCGTCAAGGACTTCGCGCGCGCGTTCGCCTCGCTTGCCGAGGTGCAGACCGAGTTCACCGCGGACGACATGGCGGACGAACACTCACTGAACCTGCAGCGCGTGTACAACCTGGAGTGCTGGATCTACGGGTCGAACCCGGACGCCAACGGCGACTTGGTAACCAACGGACAACTGCCCGAAGACCGCGCGTCGGGCTGCCCGGCCGAGTGGCAGCAACTCGACGAAGCCTGGTCCACGTTGCTCGAACCCCACTGGAAATAGCGCTATCCAACCGACGAAATTCGATCTTGATAACTCGCTGGTAGTCGGTTTGAGGGCCCAAAGGTGAACATTATTGACATTGGCGTAGACGGCTGTGTCTAAAGCAAGGACAGAACCGTCGAGCAGCCCTAACATTCCGTCCGTGGAACCCCAGAGCCCAGCGGCGCCAGAGCGTCAGGCAAGTTCGCGCCACGGCGCTCCCGAGCCCACATCGGGCCGGCGCGTCGGAACCATCGTCGGCGTCGTCGCGGTGGTCCTGCTGGCCTACGTCGGCACGCTGTTCGCCTACTGGTGGCTGTCGGGATCGTCGACCGAGTTGGGCCCCGCCGACACCGGCGACGGATCCGAAACCGTCGTCCTCGTGACCGTGAAGGCCTTGCGCACCGTCGACTATCAAGCCGATGTCAAGGTGCTCGTCATTCCGCAGGATGACCTCACCGATGAACGTCTCGAGGTACTCAACACCGACATATCGGTGCGGTTGTTCCCGTGGAACACGTTGGGCGACTTGAGTTTCCCCGCAGGGGAGGCGCCTGCCGAGAAGACGACCACCCTCGACCTCAACGGTGACGTGAACAACTGGCCGTTCGACTCGTACAGGAGCGAGCCGATCAGCGCCACGCTGCTTGTCGGATCGGGTGAAGAGCGGCAGTTCATGCCTGCCCGCGTGGAGGTAGAGGGCGCGCTGCAGGGCTGGGATATCACGGCCGAAGAGGTTCCTCCGGGACCGCAGACCTCGGGCACCGACGAAGCGATGCAGGTGACGATGAAACGGTCACTCGGTCCGCTGGCATTCGATCTCGGAATCTGCATAGTGTTGATCACGCTGCCCACGTTGGCGATTGCCACTGCCCTGCAGGTGATCACACGACGGAAGGCGTTCCAGATGCCGTTCCTGACGTGGTACGCCGCGATGCTGTTCGCGGTTGTCCCGCTCCGGAACATCTTGCCGGGAGCACCGCCGCCGGGCGCGTGGATCGACGTCGGCCTCGTGCTGTGGGTCCTGGTCGCCTTGGTGACGGCGATGTTGATGGCTGTCATCTCCTGGTGGAAACAGGTCGACTAGAACCGAGTAGTTCTTGGACGCACCGACATTCGGTAGGTCCAAGTTCTATTCCCAGATGTCCTGCAGCTCGTCGGCGATCGCCACTGGGTCCTGCGTGTCGGTGTTGCAGGTGACAGCGATGGATGTGTGTCGATCCGCGCTGACGCGGAACGCACTGACGAATCCAGCCCATGAGCCGTCGTGGTCGAGGCTGCCGTCGGGGTAGACGAAGATGCCGGCGCCGTAACGATCGCCGTCGCCGGATCCGGTGTCTGCGGCCCCTTCGACCTGCTCGTCGAGGAGGCGCCGGCCGCCCAACTTTCCGGTCCGATAGTTATCGGCCCACCGCACGAGTTGGGTGGGTGTGGTTTCGACGGCGCCGTCACCGACCTGCTCCCATGCGGAATTCCAGACGGTGTACTCGGAGGTGTCCTCGTCGAACCCGTAGGACAGGGCCTTGCCCGGGATCGAGTTGCCGGCGTCCATCACCATGGCTAGATCGAGCGGCTTGAAGACCTGCGTGCTCAGGTAGGCGGGTAACGGTTGGCCGGAAACCCGCTGGACGATGTCGGCCAGCAACAGATAGTTGGAGTTCGAGTATTCGAACTGATCGCCGGGCTCGAACTCCAAATCCTGTACCTCGGCTAGGATCTGCAGTGCCTGCTCCTGCGTCGTGCGGTCGCTGTACTGATAGCCGGCATCCTCCAGCAGTCCGATGTAGTCCGGGATTCCGCTCGTTTGATGCATGACTTGTCCGACGGTCACCGTTTCGGCCCACGCGGGGAGCCCCGGCACCAGGGAGGCCAGGGTGTCGTCGAGCGAGAGCTGGCCCGCGTCCACCAACAACAGGACCGCGGTGGCGGTGAATTGCTTGGACACAGAAGCGATGTCGAAGACTGTGCTGTCGGTTATCTCGGCGCCGGTTTTCAGATCGGCGAGACCACGGACCCCTTTCCAAACCACGTTGCCGTCGACACCGACCGCGGCGGAGCAGCCGGGCTCGTCAAGCTTGATGGCGCGGTTGAGCACGTCCTGGCTGCGGGCCGCGGATTCGTCCGGCGCGTACGCCGCGGTGGCCTCGGTCCTGTCGTGGGTTCCCGGGGCCGGCTCGTGTGCGCCGCTGCACCCCCCGAGGAGAAGTGCAACGGCGACAAGGCGAATCGCCAGCTGTCGCTTGCGGGTTGCCCCGGCGCAACGAGTCACCATGGCTACCTCCCGCGCCGACAATATATCCACGCATCCTGGGTGACTGCTGTACGAGCGAAACACCGAGGATGAGATCGGCCAGCAGGCAACGGGATTGGCCGCCGAGCTCCGTCTGGACGGCACGATCACGCTGATACCGATCCGACGTCGCGAGCCGGGTGAGCGTCGCGGCGAACCTCATCGACGCGTCCGCTCCGAGCGAACCGGGTCCCGATGACCTGACAGCGGGGACCCTCACTAGTCACATGCGTCTCAGCTGGTCACACCTGACACCGACTTCACAGGAGCTGCCAGGATTTCTCACAGATTTTGGCTTGAAATTCTGCGATTTCGGCAAATTCGCCATCGGGTAATGGTGTGATGGACATCACCGTCGATGAATTCATTTGGACCCAGGCATCCATGTGAAGGGGGGAACGATGGACCCATTTTTAGGGCACGCGTGGATCGGAGCGATAGCCATCCCGCTGGCGATAGTGATGGCCATCGCGTTCGTTTTGGAGCAATACCAACAGCGTCAAAATCGCGTGGACGGCGTGCTGATGTCGTGGGACGACCTGCGGTTGACCCCCAGTCATCTCATCGTCGGCTCTCGCCGTGTCGCCAAACGACTGCCCGTCGGCGGGCTGAGCGCGAAGGTCGACGTCACTCGCTCGCCCGGCCAGCCCGACGACGAGGTCCACCTCGTCATCAAGAACGCAGGCGCCGACATCCGCCGCAGGCAGCCGTACTCGTACGGTGCGAGCGGGAACGCGCAGATGTTCGCGATCAAGCTCAACATGCTCAGCGGCCACCCCCACAAGCCGTCCGACGCCTTCGCCCCAGACATCATCGATGGCCCACGGTCGGACCGCCACGCCGCCTGAGCGCGGTTGAACAGCCTAGGTTTTCAGCAGCTGCGCCGCATCGTCGACCACACCCATCACGATCTCGCCGATGCGACGCTTGTCCGTCGGACTCATCCGCGGACGCGGTATCGCTGTGCTGAAGGCCAGGTGCGGCAGCCCTTCCCGAACCGGGAACGCGACCGCAATCGACGAGACATCCGCCTCGCTCTCCTCAGAGCTGCACGCGTAACCGCGCCGCCGGATCTGTGCGAGCTCTCGTAGCAATCCGGCTTTGGTCTTGATGCTGCGGTCAGTGAGGGTGACGAGTTCTTCGGTCGGATAGAGCTTCTCGATTTCAGCGAGCGACAGGCCGGCGAGTATCGCCTTTCCGGACGCGGTCGTACTCGCGGGCAGCGCCATACCCACCCGTGATGCGGTCCGCGCCACCTTCGAGCCTTCGATCGCGTCCACGAAACAGACCGCCGTGTTGTCGAGCATCGACAGGTGCACCGTCTCACCGAGCGTGGAGCTGAGCTTTTCCAGGTACGGCCGCAGCGGCGCCAGGAAGTCCAGACGACGGGTAATCGAGAAGGCGATCTTCGTCAGCGCAGTGCCTGCGGTGTAGATCTTTGTCTTCGGGTCTTGTTGGACGAAACCGCGATAGAGCAACATCGCCAACATTCGGTGGGCGCTCGAGGATGCGACGCCGAGATAGTCGCTCACGTCGGTCAACCGCAGTTCGCCCCGTTCCGCGAGAAGTAGTACGACCTTCAACGCGTTGTCCACCGATTCGATCGGGTATTGCGGCATCGGTCCGCCGGCGGTTGTCACGATCACATGACCTTCGTCGGCGATGGACTAGGCGCGAGCCCATACCCGCCGTCGGGATGCAAAGTGTCCCCGGTGATTCCGCGTGCGCGATCGGAAGCCAGATACACAAAACTCCATGCGTGATCTTCGGCCGTCAACGCCACGTTCAGGGGAGTTCGCGCCTTCAGACCATCGGCGCGATCGGGACCGTCACCGAGTCGAAACTCGCTCTGGCCCAACGCGGTCAAGCCTCGCAGATCGGTCTTGACCGTGCCGCCCGGCGCGACACCGTTGACCCGGATGTGGGGCGCTAGTTCATAGGCGAGGCTGGTGACCAAACCGCGGACCGCGAACTTCGACGAAACGTAGAGAACCCCGCCGCGGCCGGGATAGAACGAGGATGCCGACTCCGCGAGCACTATCGACGATCCAGTCCCGCGCTGCAAGGCCGAGACTGCCGCCTTGACCGACTGCAGATGGCTCAACACGTTGACTCGGAACATCTCCTCGAAGGCCGCGTCGAGGCTGTCCTCGGCGATGTCGGTCAGGCCTTGGTAGAAGTCGAATACGCCAACACAGTTGACCAAGGTGTCCAGGCCGCCAAACGCGTCGACGGCGGCCTCGACCGCGTCGATGTTGGCTGACCTCGTCGTCGCGTCACCCTCGATCACGGGTACGTCGGGGACTTCGTCGCGCAGCGCGATGCACTTGTCGGCGTCACGTTCCAGCGCCACCAACTGCGCGCCCTCATGGCGAAACGCGTCCACGACGGCTCGGCCGATACCGGATCCGGCCCCGACGATCAGCGCACGTTTGCCGTCGAGCCATCCGGTCATCGGTCGTCCTCGGCGTCGGGGATCAGCGGCGCGTGGGGGTTGCTGATCATCGCCTCGAGTGTGGCTGTGTTCTGCCAAGTCAGGGCTTCCACCTCCAACGCGTCGAGGGTGATCCAGCGTCCCGTGCGGGGTGACGTGATGAGCAGCCGCGTCCCGTTACGGGTCTCGATCCGGTAGACCTCGGTGGCACTGAACTCGTTCGCAATGACGATCGGATCGCCGACGCGGGCATCGAGCAGACTCTGCGGCAGTGCCGACGTCCGGTCGTCTCCGGTACTCATAGGAAGATCGCCAGGTTCTGCATGCGGATGACCGACTCGTCGATGAAGATCGTGCGCCGGGCGATCTTCCAGCGGTCTCCTTCGCGCCGCAGCAGGTCTTCACGGCCACACGACACGGTCGCGGCTTCGTTGACATCGCCGCGGCTACGGAACAGCAGCTCGGCCGAGTCGACGATGAGGTGGTCATCCTTGGGGGTCGCAAGAGTGCGCACGTTGGTGATGTAGTGCCGTAGTCGAGACGGCGGATCCTCCGTCCACGCATGCTCGGTGCGGAACCGGGCGACCCGGCGGCCCAACGAGTACTTGTTTTCGTCGAAGTGAGCCATGCCCGGCGACGAGTCGTACCCGGTGCCCAACGCGGTCGAAACTCGCACCGGCATCACGTAGTGCACGTCGTCGGTGAACAAGTCCAACCACTCGTCGTACGCCTGAGCATCGAGCAGGTATGCCTCATCGACGAGGAACTGGTGGGCGCGCAGGTGGCGCTCATCGCTGAAGGGCAGTGTGCTTCCGACGCGACGGTCACGCGCCGCGTGGTCGCCGAGTACCGACTGCTCGGAGTACGTCTCGCCGCGCCCGAAGCGGCGAAACCCGGCCCCTCGATCATGCTGCGGCGCAGTCATACCCGCGCTCGATCTGTAACCGGAAGGCTGGCTGTCTGTACCAGTGGCTCGATCCCGTCGGCGCACGTCCCGACCGCGACCGTCGCCGAGGCCTCGACCGGACGCTCCACCTGGTCGGCCCACAATCGCAGCAGAGCACGCTGATTGGCTTCGTTGTAGCCGACCTGCGCTACGCCTGGGCCATGAAATTCGTTGGGTGGCAGGCGCTTTCCGACAGGTGTATCGTCCTCGAGCAACCCCATCCGACTGTTGAGCTGCAGACGCCGCGCCATCGATCCGGCCGCGGTGTTGGTCAGCGACACCCAGTTCTCGACATCGTCCTGCTCGAACATGCCCGTCGAGCCGAAGCACATCAAGTAGGCCTTGTAGGACTTCTTCTTGTACTCCTCAGGTGCCGCGGCGTCGACGGCGAACCAGGAGTACACCTCGGTTTCGTGTTCGTCGATGGGTTGCCACGTCCGCAGCGAGATGAACGGCAGGACCCCGTCACCGTCCTCCACCTTCGGCCAGTTGTGCACCAGGCTCATGTTCGGGAAGCAGGACGCCGCCGAGATCATGAAGCCGTCGCCGCCGACCAGCTTCTGCTGATCCGAGGACCAGATCTGTTCGATGCGCGCGATCATGTCGTCGGTGTAGCCGACGTAGCGCATCCGCTCCCGGAAATCGCCGGGCGGCAGTTTGTAGGTGGTGCCCCCGCCGACCCCGGCCCAGTAGGTGGCGCCGTCCTTGCGCTTTTCCGCCTTGGGCTCACGGAACAAGCCGATCTCCACGACGGAGGTGTGCGTCTGCGGGGTGTGATACATGTCGCCGGCGAAGTTCTCGGCGCCGATCTTCCAATTGGCGTTGATGCGCCATCGCTGAGGACCGCGGACCTCCAAACCGGCCGAGCTCTGCCTCGAGTAGTAGTCGAGGTAGAACCGGAAGTCGCCGAGATAGTCCTCGAGGGGTTCAGCGTTGGCGTCCAGGCTGATGAAAATCAGTCCGTTGTAGCTGGCGAGGCTCGGGGCGGGCAGCAGCGTCTGACCACGCTTCTTGAACCCTTGCTCACCTCCATAGGCCTCCTGATGAAACGGCAAGCCGAGGATGCGTCCGTCATTGCGGTACGACCACCCGTGATACGGGCACCGGAAGTTCGACGCGTTGCCCATCTCCGCGCGGCACACCTGCATGCCCCGGTGCAGGCACATGGTGAACATCGCCCTGATCTCGCCCTTGGAGTCGCGTGCGATGACGAACGAATCGTCGAGCACGCGCCTGACCACGTAGTCACCATCGAGCGGAACCTCCGACTCGTGTCCGACGAAGATCCAGGACCGGCCGAAGATCCGCTCTCGTTCGAGGGCGAAGATCTCGGCGTCGTTGTAGATGTGGGCGGGGATCATGCCCCGGCGCACCGCAGCCAGGACATCCACTAGGTCGGGCATCGCAAATCTCCAACCGGCGGTTCTCTGACAGACAGAAAGCCATCTCCGCCAGTTAGAAGGATTCTCTACACCGGGGCGCTAGACATCCCAGGGCCGTAAGTTGTCAAGCAGCTGCGGGCGTGCGGTGTGTCCAGGCTTTGTGTTCGTCGTAGAGCGTTTGGTGGCGTAGGCAGCCGTGGAGGATGCCGACAAGTCGGTTGCCGAGGGCGCGTAGGGCTTGATGGTGGGTATCGCCATTTCCGCGGTGCTGGTCATAGAAGGTGCGGGCACCACGACTTCGGGTCAGCGCGCAGAAGGCCCATTGATCGAGGGCGTCGT
>Ga0315336_1001837_pt1 | contig 36745 bp, 35 predicted proteins | sample ASW5metaG_FD_204512 | JGI IMG/M metagenome (GOLD analysis project Ga0315336, IMG submission 204512) | Ammonia-oxidizing marine archaeal communities from Monterey Bay, California, United States - ASW #5 | ecosystem: Environmental > Aquatic > Marine > Intertidal zone | place: USA: California... | reverse complement strand
TCTGCCTGGCGCGACGCCGTACCAACGTCCTTTACGCACTGATCCGTGACAACCGCACCTGGCAACCTGATTCACCCCCCGTCACCACGACGACGGCGGCTTGACTTCTTCATTGAGAGTCCTTTCCGGCACAGCTTTACAAATCATGGCAAATTTGTAAACTAGCGAGGTGAAGTCAGTTGCGCCGGTCGTCGGCCTCGCGTCGCATCTCGGGCGCGGTGTACAACGTATCGTCACCGACGCCGCCATCGGCCGTGTTCGGTCGCTCCCCCGCACGGTAGACGATCTCGACGCGGCATACCTGTCATTCGTGATGGGGCGCAAGGTGACGTCGGTGTCGGTGATCGGGGGCGACGCGGGGACGTCGTCGCGAGTCCGCATCGCACTCACCGGTGACGACGTCCCGGCTTCGGTGTTCGTCAAGATGGCCGCCGAAACGGCCGCGACCCGCCTCATGGGGGAGGTGGGCCGACTCGGCGAGACCGAGACCCGGTTCTACCGGGAGCTGTCACCGGAACTGAGCGGGCTGCCCAGGTCATACGGATCCGCGTTCGACGCCCTCACCGGACGTTACGTGCTTGTGCTGGAAGACCTCCCCGCGGACGAATGCGAGTTCCCGACCACGCTCGAGCCGATCAGCACCGATCGTGCGGTCAAAATCGTCGACCTGCTGGCCCGGCTGCACGCGACGTTCTGGGGCCGGATCCCCGCCTGGGTGTACTCGGCGTCGAACGACTACTCGTCGCTGATGGTCGGCGCGCTGCTGAAGCGGTCCGCTCGCCGGATCGCCGAGCGCACCGATATCGACGTCGCTCGGGGCCGGTTCATCGACGAGAATTACCGCGCCGTCGCGACCCTCCTGGACGCCACACCGAACACGGTCATGCACGGCGACGCCCACCCGGGCAACGTCTACTTCCGCAACGGCGAGGCCGGCCTGCTCGACTGGCAGGCCGTGCGCCGCGGGCACCCCGGCCGTGAACTGTCCTACACCCTGATCACGAGCATGACGGCCACCGACCGGCAGGCCAGCCAGCGCGACATCCTCGACGGGTACCGCCATGCGCTGGCCGCCGCGGGCGGGCCGGAACTCGACCGCGACGACCTGTGGCAGCGCTACCGGGAAGGTGCGCTGTACGCGTACACCGCCGCCCTCATCACCGCCGGGATGGGTGGCATGCAGGACGAAGACATCGCGTTGGAGGGTTTGCGGCGTGCGGTCACGGCGCTCGACGATCTCGACACGGTCGCGGTCCTCGAGAAGTCGCTGCGTGTGACGAACTAAACTCATGGAACCCAAACGATTGAGGCACAGAAGGTGAACGATCCACTGCGCGATACATCCGTAGCAGCCGAGGACTCCTCGACCCGACACCGAATCCTCGTCGCGACCGCCGAAGTACTCGCCCGCAGTGGACAGACCAAGCTCAGCCTCTCCGAAGTCGCCCTTCAGGCCGGCGTCTCCCGGCCGACGCTTTATCGCTGGTTCGCCTCCAAGCAGGAACTGCTCGATGCGTTCGGCATCCACGAACGCGAGATGTTCGACAACGGGATCAGCAAGGCGACAGCGGGCCTGCGCGGCACCGAGAAACTCGACGCGGCGCTGCGATTCATCGTCGAGTACCAGCACTCCTACTCGGGTGTGCGACTGGTCGACATCGAACCCGAAGTCGTGATCGGGCAGCTGGGCCGGATTCTTCCGATGATGCGGGCGCGCCTCGAAAAGCTGCTGAGCGGCCCGAACGGAGCGGTCAAGGCGGCCACCGCAATTCGCGTCGCGATCTCGCACTACATCGTGCGCAGCGACGACGACGACCAGTTTTTGGCACAGCTGCGGCACGCGGCTGGGATCAAGCAGCCCGGCTGATTCCTCGGCGTCAATCCGGGGGTGACACTTCCGCCGAAGTTTGTAATGCTGAGCGTATGACCAGCGTGCAGGACGAAACGGGAGTACTGGCCGGCGACGAGCGGATGCTCATCGACGGCGAACTGCAACACACCAGCAGCGGCGCGACATTCGACGTCACCCATCCGGCGAGCGAAGAGGTGGCCGGGCAGGCAACCGACGGAACCGTCGCCGACATGGAACGCGCGGTCGGGGCGGCGCGGCGGGCGTTCGACCAGACCGACTGGTCGCGAGATCTTGACTTCCGCTATCACTGCCTCACCCAGCTGCACGCGGCGTTCGAGCGAAACAAGGAACACCTGCGGCGGGTCCTGATCACCGAGGTCGGCTGTCCGGTGAAGGTGACCGGGTCTCAGATCGAGAGTCCGATCGAGGAGGTCAAGCACTGGGCCGAGCACGGCAAGAACTTCGAGTACCTGGCCGATAACGGCGTGCACGAAACCCCGATGGGTCCTGCGCGCCGCAAGATCCATTACGAACCCGTCGGGGTGGTCGGGGCGATCACCCCGTGGAACGTTCCGTTCTACCTCAACGTCGCCGAAACGATCCCCGCACTGATGGCAGGCAACACAGTCGTCCTCAAACCCGCGCAGCTGACGCCGTGGTCGGGTAGCGAGTACGGCCGCATCGTGGCCGAGGAAACCGACATCCCCGCCGGTGTGTTCAACGTCGTCGTCTCCAACGCCAACGAGGTGGGCGCGGCGCTGTCAGCCGATCCGAGGGTGGACATGATCACGTTCACCGGCTCCACCGCGACGGGGCGGGCCATCCTGGCCGCGGGTGCGCCGACTGTCAAGAAGACGCTGCTGGAACTCGGCGGCAAGTCCGCCCACATCGTGCTCGACGACGCCGACTTCAACATGGCGCTGCCGATGGCCGCGTTGATGGCGTGCGTGATGTCCGGGCAGAGCTGCATTCTGCCCAGTCGGATCCTGTTGCCGCGCAGTCGTTATGACGAAGGCATCGAGATCATGAAGAACATGATGGAGAATTTTCCGGTCGGCGACCCGTGGGATCCGAACAACATGCAGGGCCCACAGATCAGCGAGGGGCAGCGTCAGAAGGTACTCGGGTTGATCAAGTCCGGAATCGACTCGGGAGCCCGGCTGGTCACCGGCGGCGGCATCCCAGAGAATCTGCCGACCGGCTACTACGTCCAGCCGACACTGCTGGCCGATGTCGACCCGGATTCGCAAGTGGCACAGGAGGAGATCTTCGGGCCGGTGTTGTCGGTCATACCCTACGAGGGTGATGCGGAGGCCATCGCGATCGCCAACAACTCTATCTACGGACTCTCCGGTGAAGTCAGCGGCGGCGATCTGGACCGCGCGCTCGAGGTGGCCAAGCGGATGCGGACCGGCAACGTCACCATCAACGGCAAGAGCCACTTCGGCATCAACAGTCCGTTCGGCGGGACCAAACAAAGTGGGCTTGGTTATCGCAATGGTGAAGAGGGCTACAAGGAGTATCTGGAGGCGAAGACGATCGGCATGCCCGAATGAGTGACGAGGCCGAAATCGCCAGGCTGCTCTACCGATACGCCCGCGCTATCGACACCAAGGACTGGGAGCTGTATCGGTCGGTGTTCACCGACGACGCGCACATCGATTACTCGTCGGCGGGCGCGATCGTGGGCAGCCGCGATGACGTGGTGGACTGGTTCGCGGCGAACTTGAGCGCGATCCCGTGGAGCATGCACTACATCACGAACATCGAAAGCGACATCGACGGCGATACCGCGACGGTTCGCGCGATGTTCTACAACCCCATGCAATTGCCTGGGATGGCGGAGATGAGTTCGTGCGGCGGGTACTACCACCATGAACTGGTGCGGACACCCGACGGCTGGCGCAGTCGTCGACTCCGCGAAGAGAACGTGTGGTTCGTCGGCCAGCCGGGCGCGGCGGATCAGCCTTCGGCGGCCAATTGACCACAGGCGGCCGCGATTTCGCGTCCGCGGGTGTCGCGCACGGTGCATGACACTCCGCGCTCCCGCACGCGCTTGACGAACTCGCGTTCGGCGGGTTTGGGACTGGCGTCCCACTCGCTACCCGGCGTCGGATTCAGCGGAATGAGATTGACGTGCGCCAACGGTCCCAGCGCACCGTGCAGCAGCTTGCCCAAAAGATCCGCCCGCCAAGGCTGGTCGTTGATGTCGCGAATGAGCGCGTACTCGATCGACACCCGCCGCCCCGTTGTGTTCGCGTAATACCGTGCCGCATCGAGCACTTCGGAGACCTTCCAGCGATTGTTCACCGGAACCAGCGTGTCGCGCAGCTCGTCGTCGGGCGCGTGCAGTGACAGCGCCAGCGTCACGCCGAGGTGTTCGTCGGCCAGTTTGCGGATCGCCGGCGCGAGCCCGACCGTCGACACCGTGACCGAGCGAGCCGAGATGCCGAAACCATTGGGCGGCGGCGCGGTGATGCGATGCACGGCGGCAAGCACGCGGTTGTAGTTGGCCAGCGGCTCGCCCATCCCCATGAACACGATGTTGGACAGCCGGCCGCCGCGCGCGGCAGGCGCAATCCCCTCGCCGTCGCGGTCACGTAGTTCGACCGCCGCCGCCCGCACCTGCTCCAGGATCTCCGCGGTCGACAGGTTGCGCTGCAGGCCGCCCTGGCCGGTCGCGCAGAACGGGCACGCCATCCCGCAACCGGCCTGCGACGAGATGCACACGGTATTGCGCTGCGGATAGCGCATCAGCACCGATTCGAAGGTCGAGCCGTCGACCGCACGCCACAGCATCTTGCGGGTCTCGCCCTTGTCGCATTCGATCTCGCGCACGGCGTCGAGCAGCTTCGGGAACAGCGCGTCCCCGATCTGATCGCGCAGCGACGCCGGCAGGTCGGTCATCTGCGCAGGGTCGGCGGTCAGCCGACCGTAATAGTGGTTGGCCAGCTGTTTACCCCGGAATGCGGGCAGCCCCAGCTCGGCGACGGCGGCGTTGCGCGCGTCGTCGTCGAGGTCGGCGAGGTGGCGCGGCGGCATCGCGCGTCGCGGAGCGTCGAAAACGAGAGGCAGGGAGATGGCCATGAGCTCCTACCAGTATCTCATTGGTGACGGCCCGAAATTAATTCGCGAACTTCCGCGTTGGCCGCAACTATGGGTCATATGCCCACCAGGACCATGCCGCTCGGCTCGGCGTCGGCTCTGACGTTCTTCTATGCGTTGGGCTATCCCGTTGGCGCGCTTGCTGTTTCAGTGATGTCACCGATGGCTGTGCTGGTTTTCCGGTTTGGTTTGGCCGCGGCGATCCTCGCTACGTGGGCCAAATTCGCGAGGGTGAACTGGCCCACAGGGCGGACGCTGGTGCACGTGTTGATCAGCGGCCTGCTTGCCCAGGGCCTGCTGTTCACCTGCCTCTATGTGGCGCTGATGCATGGTGCACCCGCTGTGCTCGGCGCGGTGATCATTTCGATGAATCCGGTGGTGACGGCGGTGCTGGCCGCGATGTTCCTCGGCGAGGGGCTCACCAGAACGCTGGCGCTGGCGCTGGCGCTGGGTGTGGTGGCGGTGCTCGCGTCCTGTGCGGGACGCCTGATCGCGGTCGGCGGGGTCGATCCCGCGGTCCTGCTGATCCTCGTCTCGTTGTTCAGTGTGGCCGCGGGTGGCGTATACCAGCAGAAATTCTGCTCCGGCGTGGACTTCCGGGCGACTGCGGCCCTGCAGAACGCCGCCTGCATCCTGCCCGTCGTGGCCCTGGCCGCGGTGATGCCGTGGACGGTGACCGATCCGTGGAAGGCGGTGGCGGCCGTCGCGGCGGTCGTGCTGCTGAACGCGGTGCTGTCCATGACGCTCTACGTCCGCGGTATCACCGAGTACGGCGCCGCCGCGGTGGCGATGCTGTTCGCCGTGATCCCGGCGGTGGCGGGCGTTATGTCCTGGGTGATGCTCGGCCAGCGCCCCGACATCGGGATCGCTGTGGGCCTGGTCGTCGGTGCCGTCGCCTGTTGGCTCAACGCCAGGGGTTCACGCCAGCAGCGTGAGGACGATCCATCCCGCGACCGCCGAGGGCAGCATCGCGTCGATCCTGTCCATGATTCCCCCGTGGCCGGGCAATAGCTTGCCCATGTCCTTGATGCCGAGATCGCGCTTGACCTGCGACTCGACCAGGTCGCCGAGCACGCCGGTGATGACCAGCAGCAGACCCAGCGGAATCCCGACCCACCACGCTTTGTCGAGCAGGAAGACCACCGCCAGGACCGATGCGGTGATGCCGAACACCAGCGAGCCGCCCAGGCCCTCCCAGGATTTCTTCGGGCTGATCGCGGGCGCCATCAGATGCTTGCCGAACAGCACACCCGCCACATAGCCGCCGATGTCGGCGAACACGACAGTCAGGATCACCACGAACGTCCTGATTCCGCCGTCTTCCTGGAATATCAGCAGCGCACTGAAGCTGGCGAACAGCGGCACCCACGTCGCCAGCAGGATCGTCGCCGAGATGTCGCGCAGGTAGTTCTCGGGCTGCTGATTGAGCCCACGCCCGACCAGGCGCCACACCATGCACACGACGATCGTTCCGGCGTACGCACCCAGCAGCCCAGCAGGCCCGAACGGCCACGTCAGCCAGATCATCGCCAGGCCACCGACGAGCAGCGGGATCGCGGGCAGCGAATAGCCGGCCTCCCCTAGCCGGCGGATGACCTCGTGCATGCCGATCGGGATCGCCACCGACAGCATCACCAGCCATCCGATGGGCGCGAACAGCAGCACGCCGATCGCAAGTCCGCCGAGAAGCACACCGACCGCGATGGCAGCAGGCAGGTCACGGCCGGCCCGGGATTTCTTCTTGGGTGGCCCTTCGACCGGCGTTTCTGCCACGGGAGTCATGTGCTGGTCGGTCACTAGACCTCCAGCAACTCGCCTTCTTTGTGTTTGACCAGTTCGTCGATCTGGTTGGTGTAGGTGTGGGTGACCTTGTCGAGGTCCTTCTCGGCCCGGCTCACCTCGTCCTCGCCCGCCTCGCCGTCCTTCTTGATGCGGTGCAGCTCCTCCATGGCCTTGCGACGGATGTTGCGCACCGAGACCCTGGCGTCCTCCCCTTTGGCCTTGGCCTGCTTGACGAGGTCACGACGACGCTCCTCGGTGAGCTGCGGAATGGACACCCTAATGACATTGCCGTCGTTGGTCGGGTTCACACCCAGATCCGAGTTGCGAATCGCGTCCTCGATGTTGCGCAGCTGGTTGGACTCGTACGGCTTGATCACGACGAGCCGCGGCTCGGGGACGTTGATGCTGGACAGCTGTGTGATCGGCGTCTGTGAGCCGTAGTAGTCCATGTTGACGCGGGAGAACATGCCGGGATTGGCGCGCCCGGTCCGGATCGACGACAGGTCGTCGCGCGCCACCGCCACCGCCTTCTCCATCTTCTCTTCGGCATCGAAGAGGGTTTCCTCGATCACGTTGCTCTCCTCATGACGCGCTCCTGGCGGTGCGCGTCCATTGTTTAGGTGGTGACCAGTGTTCCGATCTTCTCACCTGCGACGGCACGCGCGATATTGCCGTCGGTGAGCAGGTTGAACACCAGGATCGGCATGCCATTGTCCATGCACAGGCTGAACGCGGTCGCATCGGCGACCGCCAGACCACGGTCGATAACCTCGCGGTGGCTGATCGCGGTCAGCAACTCGGCGTCGGGGTGCACTCTCGGGTCTGCTGTGAAGACTCCGTCGACCGCCTTGGCCATCAGCACCACCTCGGCGCCGATCTCCAACGCTCGCTGCGCGGCGGTCGTGTCCGTGGAGAAGTACGGCAGCCCCATACCGGCCCCGAAGATGACCACACGGCCCTTCTCCAGGTGCCTGCGTGCGCGCAGCGGGATGTACGGCTCGGCGACCTGGCCCATGGTGATCGCGGTCTGTACGCGGGTCTGGATGCCCTGCTTCTCCAGGAAGTCTTGCAGCGCAAGGCTGTTCATGACGGTGCCGAGCATGCCCATGTAATCGCTGCGGGTTCGCTCCATTCCACGCTGCTGTAGCTGCGCACCTCGGAAGAAGTTGCCGCCACCGATGACGACGGCGACCTGCACACCGCTGCGAACGACTTCGGCTATCTGTTGTGCCACCTGCTGGACGACGTCGGGGTCCAGGCCCACCTGGCCGCCACCGAACATTTCACCGCCAAGCTTGAGCAGCACGCGGGAGTACCCCGGCCGCAGCGGCGTATCGGAGGAAACAGGGTCGGCACCGTTGGGGCTGGTTGGCTGGCTGGCTGGCTCTGCCATCCGACTCCTTCGGGGTCCTTGCTGAGATTCCCCTAATCCTGCCTCATGGCGGCCCCCAGACCCAGAAGCGGGGTCGCGCGTCGCGGTCAGTCCGGCAAATGCGCAGTGAGGAGGAAGGCAGGCACCGAGTGGCGGCCATTAGGCTCTTTCCGCACGTCGGTTACGGGAAAGAACGCCTCGAAGCCCTCGGGGAAGACGCCGTGGATCCGCGCCGGCTTGACCTCGTCAATGGTCCAGTACTTCGACACGACCTCGCGCAGTTCGTCCTCGGTGACGGGGTTGGCCGGCCCGTCGGGCATGCCGGCCCTGTCGAACACCAGCACGAAGTACGACGCGCCGGGCGCTGCGGCCCGCACGATCGACTGCTGATATCCGTCGCGCAGTTCGACCGGCATCGAGTGGAAGAGCGTCGAGTCGACGATCGTGTCGAAGCGACCGTCGTATCCGCCGAAATCGCTGATGTCGGCGACCTCGAAGCTGGCGTTGGTCAGCCCGCGCTGGGCGGCCTCCGCTTTCGCCAGCTCGATGGCGGTCGGCGATTGGTCCAGCCCGACGGTGGTGAACCCGCGTTCGGCCAGATACAGCGAGATGGCGGCCTCACCGCAGCCGGCATCGAGTACCTCGCCGCGGATTTTGCCCTGCTCGATCAACGTCACGAGCTCGGGCTGCGGCTCACCGATGCTCCACGGCGGCTTCGCTCCGGCCATCTCGGGCGCCTCGCCCCGGTATGCGGATTCGAACATCTCATTCGTGGGTTGCGTCATGAAACCGGTATATCAACCTGGTTGATATGTGTCAAGATGCTTGATATGGAGGACATGCTCGAGGATCAGCCGCTGGGATATCTGCTGTCCCGGGTGGCCAATGCGCTGCGGGCGGAAGTCACCGCGGCGGTGCTGGATCCGATGGGACTGGCCTTCCCGCAATACATCTGCCTGCGGATCCTGTCGAAGTACCCGGACCGGACCAATGCCGATCTCGCCCGCTACACGAACGTCACCCCGCAGGCGATGAACATGGTGTTGCGCCGCCTCGAGGAGCGCGGACTGGTCACCCGGCCGGCGAGCGTGACATCGGGACGGTCGCTGCCCGCCCGGTTGACGCGCGAGGGCGAGGGACTACTCAAGCGCACCGACGCCGGAGTTCGTGCCGCGGAGCGCAAGCTGATGTCCGGTCTGACCGCCGAACAGCGTCAGGAGTTCAAACGGGTCCTCGTGGCACTCGGTTCCGACTAGGTTCTGCGAGACTGGGACCGATGAAGATCGTCCTCGCCCCGGACTCGTTCAAGGAGTCGATGACCGCGACCGAAGCGGTTGCCGCGATGCGGGCCGGCGTACAGCAGGTGCTACCCGATGCCGAATGCGTCGGGGTTCCCATGGCCGACGGCGGCGAGGGCACCGTCAACGCTGTCGTCGACGCACTGCACGGTCAGCACATCGAGGCGCAGGTGTCCGGTCCGCTCGGCGCGACGATCACGGCGCGCTACGGCTACATCCCGCTGCGTCAGTTGGCGGTCATCGAGATGGCGGCCGCCGCGGGCCTGGAGCTCGTCCCGCCCGATCAGCGAGACGTGCTGCGCGCCAGCACCTTCGGTGTCGGACAGCTCATCTCCGCGGCACTGGACCGCGGTGCCGAGGAAATCCTCATCGGCTTGGGCGGATCGGCCACCAACGACGGCGGCGCGGGCATGCTCACCGCACTCGGCGCGTCGTTCGTCGACGCCGACGGTGCCGCGCTCGAACCCGGCGGCGCCGCGCTGCGCCACCTCGATCGCATCGACGTGTCCGGTCTGGACCCGCGGGTGCGCGACGTCCGCATCAGCGTCGCGACCGACGTCACCGCTCCGCTCCTGGGCCCCACTGGCGCGTCCGCCGTGTTCGGACCTCAGAAGGGGGCGACGCCGGCCGATGTCCAGACTCTGGAATCGGCTTTGACGCAACTGGCGACCGTCACGTCCGCGACGCTGGGAAAAGCGAACCCGCAGCGGCCGGGCAACGGCGCGGCGGGTGGCCTGGGTTTCGCGCTCGTCGAGTTCCTCGGTGCGGAAAGCAAGCCGGGCGTCGACGAGGTCGCCGCTACCGTCGGCCTCGAACAGGCCGTGCGCGGGGCCGACTGGGTCTTCACCGGCGAGGGCAGCGTGGACGCCCAAACCGTCATGGGAAAAACACCTTTCGGCGTCGCACAGGCCGCGGCACGGAACGGTGCGAGGGTGGTGATCTTCGCCGGACGGGTGGCGCCGGATGCCTCCGTGCTGCTGGAGCACGGAGTGGAGCGGCTCGTCGCGATCACCGCGGAGGGCACGCCCATCGAGCAGGCACTGCGCGAAGGTGCCGAATCACTTACGCGCGCAACGGCAGAGGTCTGCCGTCAGATCACTGGCTCATGAATGGATTTTCGCCCACGGGTGGGCCTCTTCGAGCTCGTACGCCAACTCCAGCAGTCGGGCTTCGCGGCCACGCGGGCTCGACAGCATCATGCCGACCGGCAGACCCGTGGCGGATTCGGCGAGCGGCAACGAGATTGCGGGATCGCCGGTCGCATTCTGTAGCGGGGTGAAGGCCGCCCAATCAACGAGCCGGTTCATCACAGTCTCGAAATCCTGCGTCGGGTCCAGGTGACCGATCGGCGGCGTGACCTCGGCCAGCGTTGGCATGAGCACGGCGTCGTACTGCTCCCCCAGCTTCGCGGTGATTCGGTGTGACGCGGACAGCCGTCGGATGGCCATCGGCACCTTGTACAAGTTGCGGGCGGCCTTGCGGTCGAGTCCGAGCGTGATGTTGTCCAGACGCGAGCGGTCGAAGCTGGGCCCGAACATCCGACGTCCGCCGCGGACCACGGCCATCGCCAAAAACGCCCAGTAGACCAGGAAGTCGTCCTTGAAGCGGGCGGGGACGGGGTTGTCGATCTCGGTGACGCGATGGCCCAGCTCCTCCAGCATCGCCGCTGTCTTCAGTGTCAGCTCGCGGATCTCGGGACTGGCGTCGCGCGAAATGGATTGTGTGCACACGGCGATGCGCAGTCGCTGCTTACTGGGTTGCGTCACGTCCCCGATGGGTGCCAGCTTCGGGTTGCGGTGGACGCGCTCGGCTTCGCGCAGGAACGCGGCGGTGTCGCGCACCGAACGCGACACCACGCCGTTGGCGACCAGATGCAGCGGCATCTGCGCGGTCTCCTTATCGAGCGGGATGCGGCCACGTGTCGGCTTCAATCCGACCAAACCGTTGCAGGAAGCCGGAATTCGGATCGAACCGCCGCCGTCGTTGGCGTGCGCGATCGGGACGACGCCGGCAGCGACGAACGCGGCGGAGCCCGACGACGACGCGCCCGCGGTGTGCTCGGGATTCCACGGGTTGCGCACCGGGCCGATGCGCGGATGCTCGGCCGCGCCGCTGAAGCCGAACTCCGACATCTGCGTCTTGCCCAACGGCACCAGTCCGGTGGCGAGAAATACCCGAGCGAACGCACCGTCAGCGGGCATCGGTTCCGGATCCCATGCGTCGGTGCCCTGCATCGTGGGCCAGCCCCCGACGGCGACGTTGTCCTTGATGAACGACGGCACACCGTCGAAGTAGCCACCGAACGGACGTGATGCCGCCGCACGCGCCCGGGCACGGTCGTACGCCTCGAAAGCGAGGCCGTTGAGCGCCGGGTTGACGGCTTCGGCTCGGGCGATCGCCGCATCGACGAGTTCAACCGCGGACACGGTGCCCGCCCGCAGGGCCTCGACAAGGCCGACGGCGTCGAGGTCGCCGAGGGCGTCGTCGCCGAAGGCGTGGCATCGGCCGTCTGTTCTCCGGCCGAGGGCCTCATCAGGACGTTTCATACAGCGACGGTACCAAGTCGTACCGCGTGACCGTCCGCCAATGCAAAAGGCCCCCAGAAACCTGGGGGCCTTCGCGGTAGAGCTCGTTACGTCTGGCCGACCTCGAAGCGCACGAACCGGGTGACGGTCACGCCCGCCTCCTCGAGCAGCGCCTTCACGGTCTTCTTGTTGTCGGACACCGACGGCTGATCCAGCAGCACGACGTCCTTGTAGAAGCCGGTCACGCGGCCTTCGACGATCTTGGGCAGCGCCTGCTCGGGCTTGCCCTCCTCCTTGGCCGTCTCCTCGGCGATCCGGCGCTCGTGGGCGACGATGTCCTCCGGCACGTCCTCACGGGTGAGGTACTTCGCCTTCAGCGCAGCGATCTGCAACGCCACGGCGTGCGCCGCAGCCTTGCCTTTCTCGTCGTCACCGGATTCGTACTCGACCAGCACGCCCACACCGGGCGGCAGGTCGGCGGCCCGCTTGTGCAGATACGTCTCGACGTTGCCGTCGAAGTACGCCACACGGCGCAGTTCAAGCTTCTCGCCGATCTTCGCGGACAGGTCCGCGACAAGCTGCTCGACAGTCGTGTCGCCGGCCTCGCCACCAACCCGAGCGGCCTTGAGCGCGTCGACATCGGCGGCCTTGGCCGCCGCGGCGGCCGCGACGATCTGTTCGGCCGCGGCCTGGAACTCGGCGTTCTTGGCGACGAAGTCGGTCTCGGAGTTCAGCTCGATCAGCGCGCCGTCCTTCGCGGCGACCAGACCTTCGGCGGTCGCGCGCTCAGCGCGCTTGCCGACGTCCTTGGCGCCCTTGATGCGAAGCAGTTCGACGGCCTTGTCGAAGTCGCCCTCGGACTCGACCAGCGCGTTCTTGGAGTCGAGCATGCCGGCGCCGGTGAGCTCGCGAAGTCGCTTCACATCGGCAGCGGTGTAGTTCGCCATATCAGCCTTTCCCTATGACTCTTGAGGGGTTTCAGTGGTGGGGGCGGCGTCGGCCCCACCGGCATCGGTGGACGCCGTAGCGCCGGCGAGCAGTTCCTGCTCCCACTCGGCGAGCGGCTCGGCACCCTCGGCCTGGGCCTCTCCGTCACCCTTGCCTGCGCCGGCACGGGCCTGCAGACCCTCGGCGACCGCAGACGCCACGACCTTGGTCAGCAGCGCGGCCGAGCGGATCGCGTCGTCGTTGCCCGGGATCGGGTAGTCGACGAGGTCCGGATCGCAGTTGGTGTCGAGGATCGCGATGATCGGGATGTTCAGCTTGCGGGCCTCCGCAACGGCGAGGTGCTCCTTGTTGGTGTCGACGACCCAGATCGCCGACGGCACCTTCTGCATGTCCCGGATACCGCCGAGGCTGCGCTCGAGCTTGTTCTTCTCGCGGGTCAGCATCAAGATTTCCTTCTTGGTGCGGCCCTCGAAGCCACCGGTCTGCTCCATGGCCTCGAGTTCCTTGAGGCGCTGCAGACGCTTGTGCACGGTAGAGAAGTTGGTGAGCATGCCGCCCAGCCAGCGCTGGTTCACGTAAGGCATGCCGACGCGGGTCGCCTCTTCGGCGATCGACTCCTGCGCCTGCTTCTTGGTACCGACGAACATGATGCTGCCGCCATGGGCGACAGTCTCCTTGACGAACTCGTACGCCTTGTCGATGTATGTCAGCGTCTGCTGCAGATCGATGATGTAGATGCCGTTGCGGTCGGTGAAGATGAACCGCTTCATCTTGGGATTCCAGCGACGGGTCTGATGCCCGAAGTGGGTGCCGCTGTCCAGCAGCTGTTTCATGGTCACGACGGCCATGGGTGTGCCTCACTCAATATGTCGGTTGTCGCGCAGCGTCGGGTGACGCCGTGCCCTGGTGCCCGCTGGAGTGCCGAACCCGTCCGAAAACGGGACCGACGGCATCCTGACTGACCTTGGTGGAACCGGGTCATGTGCAGACACGCGAAGTCAGCCCGCGCAAGCGAGCTGCGGATAGGAGTTTACACGCTGCCCAGGGGTGCTTTTTCCATCCGGAGGGCAGGAGCGAAGCGACCGGGGATTATGCACAGCGACGCGCTGCTCCACAGATGACGGGCGGCGGCTGGCGTGAAAGTGGTCCATCGCGCTGAGCTGGGTATATGCGATGGATCGTGCCGTTCGCGGCTGCGATTGCCCTGGCCGCGCCGGCGTCAGCCGATGGGGAGCGGCTGACTTGGCCGCTGCGGCCGCGGCCGGCTGTGGTGCGGATGTTCGACGCACCGTCGCCCAACTGGAAGCCGGGCCATCGCGGTGTCGATCTCGCCGGAGCCCCTGGTCAGCCCGTATTCGCCGCAGCCGGCGGAACGGTGGTGTTCGCCGGTGAGCTCGCGGGCAGGCCGGTCGTGTCGATCGCTCATCCCGGCGGTTTACGCACCAGCTACGAACCCGTCGCGGCGTCGGTGCGGGCCGGCCGGCGGGTCGACGCAGGCACGATGCTCGGCCACCTGGAGGCCGGCCATGCCGGCTGTGGCGCAGCGGCCTGCCTGCACTGGGGAGCGATGTGGGGTCCGGCGTCGCGCGCGGACTACGTCGATCCGCTCGGCCTGCTGGCGACCACCCCGATCCGCCTCAAGCCCGTGCGCTAGCGATTTCGGTGTCCGCAGTCGCGCTCACCGCGACCAGCTACACCGAAATCGCAACTACGCGCGGGGGTGGGCCTGGTCGTGGACGGCACGCAGGCGCGCGACCGTGACGTGGGTGTAGAGCTGCGTGGTGGCCAGCGTCGAATGGCCGAGCAGTTCCTGTACGACGCGCAGATCCGCGCCACCTTCGAGCAGATGGGTGGCGGCGCTGTGCCGCAGCCCGTGCGGCCCGATGTCGGGTGCGCCGTCGACCGCAGCCATCGTCTGGTGCACGACCGTGCGGGCCTGCCGCGGGTCGAGTCGTCGCCCACGCGCACCCAGAAGCAGCGCGGGACCGGAGTCTTTGGTGGCCAACGCGGGGCGACCGTCGGACAGCCATTCGGTTAGCGCCGCGACCGCGGGCGCCCCGAACGGCACCGTTCGCTGCTTGTTGCCCTTGCCGAGCACGCGCAGCAGGCGTCGGGAGGTGTCGACGTCGTCGATGTCCAGTCCGCACAACTCGCTGACCCGAATACCGCTCGCGTAGAGCAGCTCGACGATCAAACGGTCGCGTAACGCTAGCGGATCTCCCTGTTGTGCACCGGATTTCGCTGCGGCCATGGCGTCCAGCGCCTGGTCCTGACGCAGCACGGCCGGCAGTGTGCGGCGGGCCTTGGGCACCTGCAGGCGCGCGGCGGGGTCGCTTGCCATCAGACCGCGTCGCACCGCCCAAGCCGTGAAGGTCTTGACGGCGGACGTGCGACGGGCCAGCGTCGTCCTGGCTGCGCCTGTGGCGGCCAGCGCCGCGAGCCACGAACGCAGAATTGGCAGTGTCAACCCGGAAATCCCCGCGTCGGGTACGCGTTGGGCGACGAAGTCGAATAGCGACCGCAGATCACCGAGATAGGCGCGACGCGTGTGTTCAGAGCGACCGCGCTCCAGCGCGAGGTACTCGTCGAACTCCTCGAGGATCGCCTCCACGCCGTCAACCGTCGCAGACAACGACTCCCCGACTCAGCTGACGCGCCGCAACGCGTCGGGAGTCAGTTCCTTCAGCGAGCGATAGCCGTCGACGGCCATCGTCAGGTCGGCCTCGGCGAGCAGCGACCGCAGCACGTGCACGATGCCGTCCTCTCCGCCGAGCGCGAGGCCGTAGGTGTACGGCCTGCCGATCGCGACCGTCGAGGCGCCGAGCGCGATCGCCTTGACGATGTCGGCCCCGCTGCGGATGCCCGAATCGAACAGCACCGGCATCCCGTCGGCGGCCTCCACCACACCGGGCAGGCAGTCGACGGCCGGAATTCCGCCGTTGGCCTGGCGGCCGCCGTGGTTGGAGCAGTAGATGGCGTCGACGCCACCGTCTTTCGCGCGCCGTACGTCGTCGGGATGGCAGATGCCCTTGAGGAGCAGCGGCAGCGAGGTGAGTGAGCGCAGCCACGGCAGGTCGTCCCACGTCAGCGGATTCCCGAAGATCGAGATCCACTGCATGATCGCAGCCTGCATGTTCTCCTCCGGCGGCTGCGCCAGGCTGTCGAGGAACACCGGATCGGTGGTGTAGTTCGCCAGACAGTGGCCACGCAGGAACGGGAAGTTCGAAGTCGACAGGTCGCGTGGTCGCCAGCCGGGGATCCAGGTGTCCAGTGTCACGACGATGCCCTTGAAACCGGCGGCCTCCGCGCGTTGCACGAAGCTAGCGGCAACGTCTCGGTCCTTGGGGGTGTAGAGCTGGAAAAAGCCTGGCGTGTCGCCTAATTCGGCGGCGACGGCCTCCATCGGATCGGCAGTCATGGTTGAGGCGATCATCGGCACGCCGGTGCGCGCTGCCGCACGTGCTGTGGCGAGGTCGCCGTGTCCGTCCTGCGCACACAAACCGATGACACCGACGGGAGCCATCATCACCGGCGACGGCAGCGAGAGCCCGAGGAAATCGACAGTCAAGTCGCGTTCGGCGGCGCCGACGAACATCCGCGGCATAAGTCCCCAGTTCTCGAAGGCGGTGGCGTTGACGCGCTGAGTACGTTCGTCGCCTGCGCCGCCCGCGACGTAGGACCACATCGACGGTGACATCGCGGCCTGCGCCTTGGCCTCCAACTCCGCGAAAGACATCGGGAGCTTAGGCAGGACGCCGGACAGACCCTGGAAGTAGATCTCGAGCTGGTAATCGCCGTAAGCCATGCGGCTAGCGTGCCAGGCTCGCGGTCACGCGTTGGCCTGTTCTGCCTTCGCGAGTTCCGCCTTCCACTGCCTGAACGTCTCCTCGGTGCGGCCGCGGCGCCAGTATCCCGAGATCGACGACGCCCACTTGGCGTCCACGCCACGCTCCTTGCGGATGTAAGGACGCAGGTTGTGCATGACGGTCTGCGCCTCGCCGTGGATGAACACCTGCACTTGACCGGGCAACCACGCCGCGCCCTTCACGGCGTCGATGAGCGGCGCGTGGTCACCGGCCTGGTCCTCGGCCACCAGGTCGGCGCGACCGCCCCGGTAGATCCACGTGATGTCCACACCCGGCGGCGCCTGCAGTTCGACCTCGTCGTCGGGCCCGCCCACCTCGATGAAAACCTGACCGATTGCGTTGTCCGGCAATGCTTCCAACGCCGCGCCGATCGCCGGCACAGCGGCCTCGTCGCCGGCGAGCAGGTGCCAGTCGGCCGCGGGATCGGGCGCGTACCCGCCACTGGGCCCCATCAGGTAGGCCGGCTGACCGGGTTGCGCCGCGACGGCCCACGGACCGGCGACACCGTGCTCACCGTGCACCACGAAGTCGATGACGATCTCGCGTCGCTCGGCATCCACCTTTCGGACCGTGTACGTGCGCACGGTCGGTTGTTGCGCGGCGGGCAGAGCCTTGAAACTGTCCAGTGTCAGCGGCTGCTCCAACGCGGCGACGTCGACACCGGGGCGAACGAACACGATCTTGACGTAGGCGTCGGTGGAGTCGTTGGGCGTGAAGGTGTCGAAGCCCGCGCCGCCGAGCACGACCCGCTTGAGATGCGGGGTCAGCTGCTCGGTGCGCACCACTTCGAACGTGTGCACCGGACGTCCTGCCACTGTTCCTCCTGTTGATCGCTCGCCACGTCGAGGATACGAGCGCCCGCAGCGTGCCGGTCGGCTACCTCATGTCGTACGAGATGTCGTCCGTGCCAGCTTCCACCTCCCCTCGCGGCGCACCACCAAACCGGACAGCTCCAGCACCGCCAGCGGACCGAGCACCTGCGTCGGCGGCAGGCCGGTGGCCACCGCGATCTCGTCGGCGGTGCGGGCGGCCCGGGCCGGCAGCGCGTCGTAAACCCTTTTGTCGGCGTCGCTCAGCCCGTCCAACGCAGATGCCGGTCGGTGCTCATCCGGTGCGAGTTCGCCCACGCGGCCGATCAATTCGATGACATCCTCGGCGCGAGTCACCACGTTGGCGCCCGCCTTCAGCAGCGCGTGACTGCCGACCGACGCAGACGACGTCACCGGGCCGGGCACCGCGCAGACCGGACGCCCCAGCGCGCGGGCCCACGCCGCGGTGTTCGCCGCGCCGCTGCGCGCGCCCGCCTCGACGACGACGGTCGCACCCGCGAGACCCGCGACCAATCTGTTGCGCGTCAGAAAACGGTGCCGCGCGGGCCGTTCGCCAGGTGGATACTCACTGATCACGAGACCGTGGTCGCGGATCTGCCGCAGCATCGCGGCGTGCGCCGACGGGTAGGGCACGTCGATGCCGCCTGCGAGCACCGCCACCGTCGTCCCGTCCGCCGCCAGCGCGGCGCGGTGTGCGGCGCCGTCGATCCCGAAGGCCCCGCCCGAGATCACCGTCGCGTCACGGGCCGCCAAACCCGCCGCCAGGTCCCCGGCGACGAACTCGCCGTACGCCGTGGCCGCCCGCGTGCCGACAATTGCCGCCGCACGATCGGAAACCTCGTCGAGGCACATCGGACCGACGGCCCACAGCACCATCGGCTCATGTGCCTGCGGCCGATCGTTGACACCGCGAAACGCGTTGAATGCCAACAGCGGCCACTCGGCGTCATCAGCGGTGATCAGCCGTCCGCCCATACGGTTAAGGACTTCTAGATCTTCTGCTGCACAGTCGATCTCGCGTCTGGCCTCGACGACGCGGCCGACGGTGCCGTCGGCTGCCCCGCTACGCACACGGTCGGCGGCCTCCACCGGACCGACTCGTCGGGCCAACGCGCGCAGTTCCGGACACGGCGGTTCCGCGACTCGCGACAGATAGGCCCATGCACGCGCGATCTGATCGCTCATCGCGCTCCCCCGTCCTGTCGAAAGCTCAACGCGGTGGTCACGTCCTCCAACGCCGGCGACGTTCGTCCCGCTAGGTCGGCGAGTGTCCAGGCGACTCGCTGAACGCGGTCTGCTCCGCGCTGGCTGAGCAGACCGCGGTCGAGCGCGAAACGAAGAGGCTCGGTGACAGTCTTGGCAAGCCGGAACTTCTTGCGCAGCAGAGACCCACTCACCTCGGCATTGGTGCGGATGCCGTGGGGCCGCCACCGCTCCACCGCAGCCTCACGTGCTTTCGCGACCCGCTCGCGCACGTCGACGGTCGACTCGCCCTCCTGCTGGGCAAACGCGCCGGCGCGCTCGGAATGCATCTCGACGACCAGGTCCACACGGTCGAGCAGTGGGCCGGACAGCTTGCCCAGATAGCGTCGCTTGATCTGCCCCGGACAGATGCAGTCACGCGGATCCGCAGGTGCGCACGGACACGGGTTGGCGGCCAGCACCAACTGGAACCGGGCCGGATAACGCGCCACGCCGTCGCGGCGGGCCAACCGAATCTCACCGTCTTCCAGCGGAGTTCGCAACGCTTCCATCACACTGACGCCGATCTCCGCGCATTCGTCGAGAAACAACACCCCGCGGTGGGCGCGACTAACTGCACCCGGTCGGGCCAATCCGCTGCCGCCGCCGACCATCGCCGCCACGCTCGAGGTGTGATGCGGCGCGACGAATGGCGGCCGCGTGATCAACGGCGTACTGCCCGACAACAGGCCGGCCACCGAGTGAATCGCCGTCACCTCAAGTGCCTCACTTTCGCTGAGTTCTGGCAACAAACCTGGAAGCCGCTGTGCCAGCATCGTTTTTCCGACGCCCGGCGGGCCGGTCAACATCAGGTGATGCGCACCGGCGGCGGCAACCTCGACCGCGTAACGGGCCTGTGTCTGACCGACCACGTCGGACAGGTCGGCCACGGGCGCCGGCGCCGGGCACGACATGCCACCGTTCTCCTCGAGGTGCGCCTTGCCCTCGAGCCAGCACTTCAGTTGGCCGAGTGTCCGCACCCCCTTGACGTCGATGCCGTGCACCAGCGCCGCTTCCGGCAAATTCTCAACCGGGACCACCACGAGCGGCCATCCCTCCTTCTTCGCGGCGAGTACCGCGGGCAGCACTCCCTTGACGGGCCGCACCCGGCCGTCGAGCGCCAGTTCGCCGAGCAGCACCGTCTTCTCTAACCGCGCCCACTCCGCCTTGCTGTGCGCGGACATCACCGCCAACGCGAGCGCGATGTCATAGACGGAGCCCATCTTCGGCAGCGTCGCGGGTGAGAGCGCCAGCGTCAGCCGGGCCTGCGGCCACTCGTTGCCGCAGTTGGTGATCGCCGCGCGAACCCGGTCCCGCGACTCCTGCAACGCGGCGTCCGGCAGCCCGACGAGGTGCACACCGGGCAGCCCCGACGCGATGTCGGCCTCGATCTCCACGATGTGCCCGTCAAGGCCGCGCACGGCGACCGAGAATGCTCGTCCCAGCGCCATCAGCCCACTCCCCGCAGATGGGTGATCTCCGGAATCGGTCGGCGACCGATGCGCACGCCGACGACGTCGATGCGCACCCCGCACCAGCGGGCATCCTGTCGTGCCAGCCACAGCCCTGCGAGGCGCCTCAGCCGACGTACCTTCTGCGGTGTGACCGCCTGTTCGATTCCCCCGAACCGGTCGCTGGTGCGGGTCTTCACCTCGACAAACACCACGACGCGTGCGGCGTCGTCAGCCGCGATCACGTCGAGTTCGCCATAGCGGCAGCGCCAGTTACGTGCGAGGACTCGTAATCCCACCGACTGCAGATGTTCGACGGCCAAACGTTCGCCCAGTGCGCCGATCTCGGCGCGGGTCCACGACGTCTTCGGATGAGTCATGGCCACACGGTGCGACGCGACGCCGACAAGCTGCGGCCGCCGAACCGCACTTATCCCCAACCACCAACTCATCCACAGCCCGAATGAGTTTCGCCACCGTCAAAAAGCGGGTACAGGACCACATGGCCAACAAGTCCCTCCATGGCGCAGCTGATCGCGCGACCGACAGCGATGCGTTCGAATACACCGCTCGCGCTGGCTTCGTCGTCAGCGGTGTGCTGCACCTGCTGGTCGGATACATCGTCCTTCAGATCGCCTTCGGGTCCGGCGGTAATGCGGATCAGTCCGGCGCCCTTGCGACCCTGGCCGCCCAGACCGGTGGCAAGTTGATCCTGTGGGCGGCCGCGATCGGCCTTGTCGCACTTGGTCTATGGCGTGTCGCCGAGGCAATCGTCGGCTCCAAACCAGGTGAAGGGTCCGGAACCAACCGGGATGACACACCCGCCTGGAAACGCGCGAAGGCCGCAGGACTGGCGATCGTGAACTTCGCCATCGCGCTGTCGGCCGCCCGCTTCGCCATGGGCAGCGGTCAGCAGAGTAGTCAGCAGAACAGCGGGATGAGCGCGCAGTTGATGCAATCCGGCTGGGGCAAGACACTCCTCATCGCCGTCGGGCTCGGGCTCGTCGGGGTGGGCGGCTATCACGTCTACAAGGGCGTGGTCCAAAAGTTCTTCAAAGACCTGCGCGTCTCGGACGGCACCTGGATCAAAGCCGTCGGGATCAGCGGCTACGTCGCCAAAGGGCTGGTGTTGGCAGGCGCGGGCCTTCTGGTGATCGTCGCGACGCTGCAGGCCGACCCCTCGAAGGCGGCCGGTCTCGACGCCGCGGTGAAGGCTCTCGGCCAGGCCCCGTTCGGCAAGTTCCTGCTCATCCTCGCCGCGCTCGGCATCGCCGCGTTCGGCGTTTACAACTTCGTACGCGGTCGTTACGGCCGGATGTGACGGGTCAGCCGCCGCTGCCGTAAGCCCGCGCGATGTCCGGGCTGTCCAGCCAGCCCGAGTACGTCGGCCGTGACGGCCAGCCCTCCGGCGAGTCCTGCCATTCCTCCTGCCGCCCGTATGGCAGCAGATCGATCAGCGCGAAGGAGTGACTGAGCTGCTCGGTGCCGCGCCCGTTGGTGTGCCAGGTCCGGTAGACGGTGTCGCCGTCCCGCAGAAACACGTTGACTCCGAACCCTTCGCCCGGCGCGGCGTCGACGTCGGCACCGAACGACGTACCCGCCGCCGAGTACCACTCCATCCGGTTGCCGACCTTTTCGCGGTAGGCCAACGCCTCTTCGATCGGCCCGTTCGTGACGATCACGAACCGGGCGTCGTAGTTGTCGAGGAAATCCAGCCGGGTGAATTGCGAGGTGAAACCAGTGCAGCCGCCGCACTGCCATTCGGCGCCGTCTTCCCACATGTGGTGATAGGTGATGAGCTGCGTCCGCCCGTCGAAGATGTCGACGAGCCGGACGGGTCCGTCGGCACCGGCCAGCGTGTAGTCGTCCATCTTCACCATCGGCAGCCGTCTGCGCGCCGCGGCGATCGCATCGAGCTCGCGCGTCGCTGCTTTCTCGCGCCGCCGCAGATCGTCCAGCGCGGCGCGCCACGTCTGAACGTCGACCACCGGGGGCTTGCCCGCTGTCGTCGTCGCCTCAGTACTCATCGGCTCTCCCTTCGATGTTCCGGAAACGGTCTATAGAACGACTTCCCGCGACACCGAAACTCATCGGCCGATCAGACCTCCATCGCCTCGAACAGTGTCGCGAACTGCGCGGGCGTGATGGCGACGCCGCACTGGTTGCGCAGGTCCTTCAACGGGCTCGCGATGCGCGACAGGTCCAGGAATTCTCCGGGGTTGCCCATGAAGTAACCCCGCACGTTGTTGCGCGCCACGTCAGGTGGCTGCGTGGCGGCCGCGGTGAGAACGTCGTTGGCGCCGGGATGGCCGGCGAGGTAGCCGCCCGCCTCGGCGAGCACACCACCGGCGGTCACGGCGAGCCCGCTGGCGGTGCAGTCTGCGGCGCTGGCCATCGGCGCGCTGACGACGGCCACCGAGACCCCGAGAGCACATGCGGCGGCGACTCCGACGACTCGCGAGCGTGTGGGTTTGGCTGACTTGTTCATGCGGTGTCCTCAAGGTCGGGGCCGACGGATCAACTTCAGGGCTAACCTACCCGGCATCCCCGTCGAGAAACTCGCTCTGAGCATGAACAACGGTGGACACACGGCCCCACGGCCAAGCGGGGCAGAGTATGTTCATTTAGGTAAACCTCAGCTAAAAGCGCCGGGTTGGCGCGGGAAGGACCGCCTGAATGCGCCACCGTTGGAGCCGGATCGCCGCACTCGTGTCGGCCGTTGCTGTCGTGCTCGGAGCGACGTCGTGCTCGAGTTCGGACGAGAGCGACGAGTTACTGATCTACAACGCTCAGCACGAGTCGCTGACCAAAGAGTGGATCGACGCGTTCACGAAAGAGACCGGCATCAAGGTCACGTATCGCCAGGGCGGCGACACCGAGCTGGGAAACCAGCTGGTGGCCGAGGGCAACGGATCTCCCGCCGACATATTCCTGACGGAGAACTCGCCGGCGATGGCTGCGGTCGAGAAGGCGGGACTGTTCGCCGCTCTCGATCAAGCGACCCTCGATCAGGTTCCCGAGCAATACCGCCCGGCCACCGGCAAGTGGACGGGTGTCGCGGCGCGCAGCACCGTGTTCGTCTACAACCCCTCCAAGCTGACCCCGGATCAGCTGCCGAAGTCGCTGGTGGACCTGCAGAACCCCGAATGGAAGGGCCGCTGGGGCGCTCCCCCGACAAAGGCCGACTTCCAGGCCATCGTCGCCGCGCTGCTGCAGCTCAAGGGTGAGGCCGAAACCGCAAAATGGCTCGCGGCGATGAAGTCCGGCGCGACGTTGTACAGCGACAACATCGCCACGCTGAAGGCGGTCAACGCGGGCGAGGTCGACGGTGGCGTGATCTACCACTACTACTGGTTCCGCGATCAGTCGAAAACCAAAGAGATGAGCGCAAATACGGCGCTGCACTACTTCAAGAACGAGGATCCCGGCGCGTTCGTGAGCCTGTCGGGCGGCGGCGTGCTCGAGTCGAGCAAGAAGAAGGACGAGGCCCAGCAGTTCATCCGGTTCATCACCGGCAAGGCGGGCCAGGAGGTGTTGGAGAAGGGCACCTCGTTCGAGTATCCGGTCGCCAGCGGCGTGCCCGCCGACTCCGCGCTGCCGCCGCTGGACACGCTGCAGGCACCCGCGGTGGACCCGTCGACGCTGAACTCAGCGCAGGTGACGGATCTGATGACGAAGGCGGGCTTGCTGTAGGTGACTGCTGCTCCCCCCATTCCGGCGCCCGCTGCGGGGTCCCCGCGGTCCGAGGCCACCGCGAGGCCGGGTCCGCTGGTTTCGATAACCGTCGCGGTTCTGGTTGCCGCCACCTGCATTCCGCTGGGCTATGTGGTGTGGGGAACGGTGTCGGTCGGGTGGACGCGCGCCTACGAGTTGGTGGTCCGGCCTCGGGTCGGCGAACTGCTGTTCAACACCGTCGCGCTGGTGATCGTCACGGTGCCGCTCTGCGTGCTGATCGGCGTCGGCCTCGCGTGGCTGACGGAGCGGACCGACCTCCCCGGCCGGGGGTTTTGGCGCCCGTTGTTCGTTGCGCCACTGGCTGTTCCGGCCTTCGTCAACAGCTACGCCTGGGTCGGTGTCGTCCCATCGATCCACGGGTTGTGGGCCGGAGTCCTCATCACCACGCTGTCGTACTTCCCGTTCATGTACCTGCCGGTCGCGGCGACCCTGCGCCGGCTCGACCCTGCCGTCGAGGAGTCCGCACGCGCACTCGGATCGGGGTCGATAGGTGTGTTCTTCCGCGTCGTGTTTCCACAATTGCGATTGGCGATCCTGGGCGGCGGACTGCTCGTCGGCCTGCATCTGCTCTCGGAATTCGGCGCGTTCGCAATGATCCGGTTCGATACGTTCACCGTCGCGATCTTCCAGCAGTTCCAGGCCACCTTCGACGGTGCGGCGGGCAGCATGCTTGCCGGAGTTCTGGTCATCCTGTGCCTGGTACTCCTCACCGTGGAAGCGGTTGCGCGCGGCAAAGTCCGATTCGCCAGAATCGGATCCGGCGCGCCGCGTGCCGCAACCCCGAACCATCTGGGCCACAGCACAATCCCCGCATTGCTCGCAGTGACCGTTGTCGCAGTGCTGTCGCTGGGTGTTCCGATCTGGACGCTGCTGCGCTGGCTGTGGATCGGCGGCGCCGACGTGTGGGACTTCGCCGCACTCGGCAATTCGCTCGGCCAGACCATCGGGCTGGCAGGTACCGCGGCGATCGTCACCACGGTGCTGGCCTTCCCCGTGGCATGGGTCGCGGTGCGGTCGAGTGGACTGCTCGCCCGCACAGTCGAGGGCGCCAACTACGTCACCAGCGCCCTGCCGGGTATTGTCACCGCGCTCGCACTTGTCACCGTGGCGATCCATTTCGTGCGACCGCTTTATCAGAGCGTCCCGCTGATCGTGGGCGCCTACGTCCTGCTGTTCATGCCGCGGGCACTGGTCAATGTCCGGGCCGGTCTCGCCCAGGTTCCGCTGAGCCTTGAGGAAGCGTCCCGGTCGCTTGGCGCGTCGCCGTCGGAAACGTTTGTCCGGGTGACTCTGCGGCTCACCGCGCCCGCCGCCGCCGCCGGTGCATGCATGGTATTCGTCGCCGTGGCAACCGAACTGACCGCGACATTGCTGCTGGCGCCGACTGGCACCAGGACGTTGTCGATGATGTTCTGGTCGTGGAGTAGCGAACTCGACTACGCAGCCGCCGCCCCGTACGCAATGGTGTTGGTGCTGTTGGCCATACCCGTGACCGTCCTGCTCTTCCGTCAGTCGATGAAAGTGGCCGCACTGTGAGCGAAGTGATGGTCGATATTCGGGGACTCGCGAAGTCCTTCAACGACCATGTCGTGCTCGACCACATCGACCTGCAGCTCGAGAAGGGCAGCACCACTGCGGTTGTCGGCGCTTCGGGCTGTGGAAAGACGACGCTGCTGCGGCTCATCGCCGGTTTCGAGACACCCGACGAGGGAACGATAACGATCGACGGCAGCCAGGTTGCGAGCGCCAAACGCGCGGTGGCACCGCACCGGCGCCGTATCGGATATGTCGCGCAAGACGGGGCGCTTTTCCCCCACCTGACCGTCGGCCAGAACATCGCCTACGGGATCCGCGGCGAGGGTCGCGACAAGGTGCGTAACCGTATCAGCGAGCTCCTCGAAACCGTTTCGCTCAACCCGTCATTCGCCGACCGCCGCCCGGACCAGCTCTCGGGCGGACAGCAGCAGCGCGTCGCATTGGCCCGGGCACTGGCCCGACAGCCGGTATTGATGCTGCTCGACGAGCCCTTCAGCGCCCTGGACACCGGACTGCGCGCGTCCACCAGGAAGGTGGTCGCGAGCCTGCTCGCCGATGCGGGCATCACGTCGCTGCTGGTGACCCACGACCAGGAGGAGGCGCTGTCGATCGCCGACCAGGTCGCGGTGATGCGCGACGGGCGGTTCACCCAGGTCGGCTCGCCGCAGTCGGTGTACCGGCAACCCGGTGATCGCTTCACAGCCGAATTCCTCGGCGACAGCATCACGCTGCCATGCGTCGTCGCGGCCGGGTTCGCCGACTGCGCCATCGGACGGGTCGCCGTGCGCGCGGACGACGGGCCGGGCACGTTGTTGCTGCGGCCCGAACAGCTTGTGGCGAAGGTCGTTTCGGACAGCGGTGAGCTGGACGGGGTCGGCAGGGTGCTGGCCGTCGAGTTCCTCGGCCACGACGTCCTGCTGACCATCGATCCCGCGGGCGACGTCGAGCCGATCATCGTGCGCCAGAACAGCCTCGAGCCCCCATCGATCGACGCAAAGGTGCGCATCGAGGTGGTGGGCAACGGAGTCGTGTTCACGTGAGGTCGCTCATCGAGCATCTGCAAGGGCACGGCGAGCGTGTCGCGGTTCTCACCGATGCCGCGCAACTGACCTACGTCGAGCTCGCGGACCGGGTCTCCGAGGCCGCCCAGGCTTTGGACGGCCCGCGCCGACTCGTGCTTCTCGAAACGCGCAACGACATCTCGACGCTGGTCCACTATCTGGGCGCCCTGGCGGCCAACCACGTCGTACTGCCCGTCGCTGAGCGACGCGACCACACCCCGATCAAAGAGACCTACCGGCCCGACATCGTCATCGACGACAGCGGAGTCCACGTCCACCATCACGACGAACGCCAGATGCACGACGACCTCGCGCTGCTGATGTCGACGTCGGGCAGCACCGGCTCCCCGAAACTCGTGCGACTCTCGCACACGAATCTCGTCGCCAACGCCTCGGTCGTCGCCGAGTATCTGGGTATCCGCGAAACCGACCGGGCCGCAACCACACTGCCGATGTCATACTGCTATGGACTGTCCGTGATCCACAGCCATCTGCTCGCGGGCGCCGGCCTGATACTGACCGACCGCTCCGTGGTCGACGAGGAGTTCTGGCGGCTGTTTCGCCGGCACCGCGGAACGTCGTTCGCGGGCGTGCCGTACACGTTCGAACTGCTCGAAAGCGTGGGCTTCGACGCCAGGGACCTGCCCGAGCTGCGGTACGTCACCCAGGCCGGCGGAAGAATGCCACCCGAGCGGGTCCGCAGATTCGCCGAACTCGCTCAGGATGCAGGTTTCGAGCTGTTCGTGATGTACGGAGCCACCGAGGCGACGGCCCGGATGTCCTATCTACCACCGGAACTCGCGTTGTCCCGGCCGAATACGATCGGCCGCCCGATCCGCGGCGGATCGTTCTCCATCGAACCACTGGACGGCTGGGCCGACGACGCCGTCGGCGAGCTGGTCTACCGCGGCCCCAATGTGATGATGGGTTACGCGCACGGACCCACCGACCTGGAGCTCGGCAAGACGGTCGAGACGCTACGCACCGGCGACATCGCCCGACTCTGCCCCGACGGGCTGTACGAGGTCGTCGGCCGCAATAGCCGATTCGTGAAAATGTATGGCCTGCGTATCGATCTGGGACAGATCGAGACCGCGCTCCGCGCACGGGGAATTCAGTCGTTCTGCGCCAGCGATGACGACGCCCTTGTGGTCGCCGTCACCGGCAAGCACGACGATCGCGAGGTCCAGCGAGCGGCGGCCGAGGCGGCCGGTGTGCCCGCGGGTGCCGTGCGTGCCGTCACCGTCGAGGAACTGCCCCTGTTGCCCTCGGGCAAGCCCGATTACGAGACCGTGCGCCGGTTGACTCGCACGACCGACCAACGGCAAGCCACGGATTTGCACGGGTTGTTCGCAGATGTATTGCAGGTGGACACCGCGACGCTCGACCCGGACGCCAGCTTTGTCGACCTGGGCGGCAACTCGCTGTCCTACGTCACGATGACGGTGCGGCTCGAGCGGGCGATCGGCCAGCTGCCGTCGAATTGGCAGAACATGTCGATCCGGCAGCTCGAAAGCATCTCGAAACCGGCGCGACGCAGTTGGCTGGCGACTCTGGAAACCAGCGTCGCGCTCCGCGCCGCCGCGATCGTGCTCATCGTCGGGTCTCACGCGGAACTGTTCGAGCTGTGGGGTGGGGCGCACATTCTGCTGGGTGTCGCCGGATACAACTTCGGCCGCTTCTGCCTGACCCCGGTACCACGCAACGACCGGGTGCGACATCTCGGCAACACGATCGCGTGGATCGCGGTGCCTTCGATGTTGTGGGTCGTGGTCGCGCTGCTGCTGACCGACCACTACACGTGGACAAATCTATTGCTGGCCAACAAGTTCCTCGGTCCGCACGACAGTATGACCGCAGGCCGATTGTGGTTCGTCGAAGTGCTGGTGTGGACGCTCGTCGTGCTGACCTTGGTGTTTTGGCTGCCACTCATTGATCGCCTGGAACGCCGCCTACCGTTCACGATCGCCGCCGTGTTCCTCGTCATCGGATTGGCGCTGCGGTACGACATCCTCGGGATGAACCTCGGACGCGACGCGTGGTTCACCATGCTGGCGTTCTGGTTCTTCGCGATCGGCTGGACGGCGGCGAAGGCGACGACGACGTGGCACCGCGTCGTGGTGTCGGTCGCACTTGTCGTCACCCTGCATGGCTATTTCGACACCACCCTGCGCGATGTGATGGTGATGACCGGTCTGCTCCTGCTCATCTGGGTGCCGACGATCCGCTGTCCATCCGCGCTCACGGTGGCAGTCGGGGTGCTGGCCGAGGCGTCGCTGTACACCTACCTGGTCCACTACCAGGTCTACGCGTTGTTCGACGGCCACCCCGCCCTCGGCGTGCTGGCCTCGCTGGCCGTCGGCGTCCTGCTCACCTATGTCGTGACGGTGTTGCGTCGCTGGCTGCGTGGCCGGTTCAGTTCGCTGCGCTCAGATACGTCGTACCGAACCAACGCTGTCACACCAATCTGAAATCTCTTCTGTCACTTTGGTTTCTGTTGTCACAGCCTGGGTGTGGTTGTCGGTGGTCGAATGTATGTTCGAATGATGTTGGCGACTCCGGTGCAGGTGGCGATGGCCGCGCTGCGGTCCGCCCACGAATCGCTGGCCGCCTGCGACCTGGACATGCTCACCCACCGCGAACTGCTCGACGTCCTCGATCAGTTGGAGACGCTGTCGTGCCAACTGCCCGCGCAGTGGCATCGTGCGCTGGCCCGGCTACAGACCGAAACGACGCCTAAGGAGTTGGGCGCCAAGAACTGGAAAGACGTGCTGCGGATCCGGTGGCGGATCTCAGCGACCGAGGCCAACCGCCGCCTGGCCGAAGCGCAGGTGCTCGGGCCACGGCGCGCGTTGACCGGTCAACCGTTGGCGCCGGTGCTGGCCGCGACCGCCGCCGCCCAAGCCGCCGGGCAGATCACCGGTGAACATGTGGACAAGATCCGCGACGCCATGGGACGCCTTCCCGGGTTCGTGGATGCCGCCACGCGTGAGGAGATCGAACAGGACTTGGTGCGTATCGCGGTCGGTGTCGGACCCTACGAACTGGGCAGGGCCGCCACCACCATGCTATTCCTCTTGGATCAGGACGGGCCGGAACCCGATGACACCGAACGCCAAAGGAGGCGCGGGCTGCAGGCCGGCCCGCAGGGCCGTGACGGCATGGTCGCCATCAAAGGCGACCTGACGCCGGAAGCGTGGGCAGTGCTCGAACCCATCTTCGCCAAATGGGGCGCACCGGGCATGTGCAACCCCGACGACGACACCCCGTGCATCAGCGGCACCCCCTCACAGGAGCAGATCGACACCGATCACCGCACCCTGGCCCAACGCCAACACGACGCCCTGCTCGCCCTGGGCCGCAACGCGTTGGAATCCGGCGAATTGGGTCAGCACAACGGGCTACCGACCTCGATCATCATCCGCACCACCCTGCAAGACCTCGAATCCCGCGCCGGGGTCGGCACCACCGGCGGCGGCAGCCTCATACCGATCACAGATGTGATCCGCCTGGCCGCCCACGCCCACCACTGGCTGGCGGTGTTCGACAAATCCACCGGACAAGCCCTGGACCTGTTCCGCGCGCGACGCACCGCGTCGGCGGCGCAGCGGATCATGTTGATCGCCCGTGACGGGGGCTGCACCAAACCGTGCTGCGCGGTGCCGGCCTACGGCGCCCAGGTGCATCACGCACTGCAGGATTGGGCTGATGGCGGCCACACCAACATCAACGAGATGACCCTGGCCTGTGGACCCGACAACCGCCTCGTAGAAAGAGGCGGCTGGACCACCACCATCAACGAACACGGCGACGCCGAATGGCACCCCCCACCAGGCCTCGACACCGGCCAAACCCGCATCAACTACCACCACCGCCCCGAACTACTCCTGCGCCCACCAGACAAAGAAGACGGCAACAACGAACGCGGGCCATAGAGCAAGCAAGCCACGGGGTCAATCCCGTTCGGCGATAAGGCCTTCCTGTGCCAGCGTCGCCGCGATAACCCCATCGGCGCGGATCAGGCTGCCGGTCACGACGCCGCGTCCCCGCGCGGCGGCGGGCGAGCGTGTCTCCAATAGGTTCCACTCGTCGGCGCGTACCGATCGGTGGAACCAGATCGACGAGTCCGTGGTGCCGCTGCGATGCGTACGCGCTTTCATGGAATGTCCGTGCACCTGCAGTGCCGGATCGATCATGTACACGTCGGTGACGAACACGCCGACCAACGTATGTACAACTGGATCGTCGGGCAGCGCGGCCGTTGTCCGCCACCAGAATCGGCGCACGAAATCTTCACCGGTGCCCTCATCGGAGATTCTGATGTCGAGTTCGTCCAACGGCATCGACGGCGCCGGCCCCGCAGGACCGCCCTGGGCGAGAGAGTCGGGGTCGTGCGGCATCGAGGACCGAGTGCCGTGTTCAGGACCGGGCAACTCGATGGCGAACGACACCGTGGCCGTCGTCAACAGCCGACCGTTCTGTCGGGCGTCGACACGACGCGCGGCTGCGGTTCGTCCGTCGAAAACCCTTGTCACAGTGTACTCGACGGGATCGCCGGCTTCGCCGCCGCGCAGGAACTGCAAATGCATGTTGGTCGGCGACCGCTCGGTGTCGACGGTCCGCCAGGCGGCGGCGAGGCTCTGTGCCATGAACTGGCCGCCGTAGGAACGCTTTCCCTCCGGACCGCTGGCCGGGCCGACCCAGGTGTCGTCGCTGACGCCCTGCTTCAGATCGAACAACCCCAGCAGTGTGCTCACTCCACCGTCCCCGCATCCTTAAGGCGCGTGATGTCGTCCGCGTTCATTCCCAACCACTCCCCGAGCACCGCCGCGGTGTCGTCACCGAGCGCCGGAGCGACGGCCGCGGCCGGGTAGACACCGCCGATCGCCATCGGCAACCCCGGCGCCAGGTATTCGCCGATGCGAGGCTGGTCGAGCTGGGTGAACATCGGATTCGCGGTCACCCGCTCGCCGCGCGCCGCTTCGTCGAATGTTTGGTACCGGTCCCACAACACGGACGTCGCCGACAGGGCGTCGGCGACCTCCTGCGCGCTGTGCTGGGAAAACCATTCGTTGAAGAGCCCGAATAGCGCGCCGCGGTGTTCGTACCGCTGTCCCTCGTCGCTGAAGTCCGCTCCCAATGATTCTGCCAGCGCGGCAACGGCTTTCGTCGTCCCGGTCAGCTCGGTCAGATCCCGGAAGTGCCTGCCGGTCAGGGCGACGATCATGAACGACGCGCCGTCGGCGCTCGTGAAGTCCTGACCGTACTGGCCGTACACCGAATTCCCGATCCGCTGGCGCGCGGTGCCGTTGATCATGACCTCGGTGAAGAACCCCAGGTTGCCCGCCGTCGCCAGCGCGACGTTCTCCAGCGGAATGCTGATCCGCTGCCCCTGACCGGTCGCGTCACGGTGCCGCAGGGCGGTGACGACGGCCAGCGCGGTGTAGATCCCGCAGGTGACGTCCCACGCCGGCAGGACGTGGTTGACCGGAGTGGCGAGGTCGGCGGGGCCGGTCACCATCGGGAATCCGATCGCGGCGTTGACGGTGTAATCGACGCCCGTGCCACCGTCCGCGCGCCCTGACACCTCGACATGGATCAGGTCAGGCCGCAGCCCCGTCAGGGTCTCATAGGAATGCCACTGCCGCCCAGCGACATTGGTGATCAGCACGCCGCTGTCCGCGATCAGCCGTTGCACCAGCTCCTGCCCGTCGGCCGAACGCATATCGGCCGCCACCGAACGCTTGCCCTTGTTGAGACCCGCCCAGTAGATGCTCTCGCCGTCGTCGGTGAGCGGCCAGCGCCGGTAGTCCGCCGCTCCCCCGATCGGATCGACGCGGATCACCTCGGCGCCCAGTTGGGCCAGCGTCATCCCAGCCAACGGCACCGCGACAAAGCTGGAGATCTCGACGATGCGCACGCCGGCCAGCGGCCGGATGGGGTCCGAACTCACTCGGTCAAGCTATCAAGCGTCCATACACAGCCTCAGGAGCGCGCGAGTTTGATCGCGGCCGCCTCGATGGTGTCCTCCGACAGCAGGACGTGCAGCGCCGCGTCGCCGAGGGGGATGAAGCTGTCGTTGCTGGCGACGCGGTCGAGCCGGCCCGCGAAACCGTGCTTCACCAACGTGGCCAGCACACCCTCGCCAACCCCTCCGGTCTCGCGGGTTTCGTCCACGATCAACACTCGCCCGGTGGCGTCGGCCTCGCGCAGCATGTCATCCACAGGCAGCGGCGCCAACCATCTCAGGTCGACGACACGCGCGTCGATACCGACCGACGCGAGCCTGCGCGCAACCCGCAGGCTCATCCGCAGTCCGTTGCCGAAGGTGAGCATCGTCAGATCCCTACCCTCGCCGTACGTCCGTGCCCGACCGACCGCCACGCCGGACTCCGGGTAACGCGCAAGCCAGCCGTCGTCGCTGTCCTCGTAGAGATCTCGCGTGTGGTACAGCGCGATGGGCTCGAGGAACAGGCACACCGCGCCTGCTTGGGCCGCCGCCGCAGCGCATGTGTGCAACATCGCCGCGGCGTCATCCGGACGCGCGGGCGACGCGATGACGACACCCGGGATGTCACGCATCGCGGCGATCGAGTTGTCGTTGTGAAAGTGCCCGCCGAAACCCTTCTGGTAGCCGTACGCGGCGATCCGCACAACCATCGGATTGCGGTACTGGCGGTTGGAGAAGAACTGCAAAGTCGCCGCCTCCCCGCGAATCTGATCGGCGGCGTTGTGAAAGTAAGCGAGGTACTGGATTTCGGGAATCGGCAGCAGACCCGAGACGCCCGCCCCGAGCGCGAGACCAAGGATGGCCTGCTCGTCGAGCAAGGTGTCGAATACGCGGGCCGAACTGGTCGCCGCCAGCAGTCCGCGTGTGACGCCGTACACCCCGCCCTTCCGGGCGACGTCCTCGCCGAAGATCATCGCCTCCGGGTAGCGGTCCAGGATGTCGTGCAGCGCACGGTTGATCGCCGTCGCCACCGTGATCTGCGCATCTGTCTCGCCGGACTTGACCGAGGCGACCAGCGATGCGGGGACGGCGTCCCGGATGGCGTCGCTCGCGGTGCGCAGCGGCTCCATCACCGCATGCGCACTGTCGAGCTGCGCCAGCTCGCTGATCTGGTCGGCGAGTTCGATGACGTTGGCGCGCTTGGCTTCGTAACGGTCGAGCGTCTCCGCAGGTGTCAACACGCCGGTGTCGATCAACAGTTTCGCGATACACAGCACCGGGTCCCGGGCGTAGTCCGCGGTGATCTCCTCGGGACGCCGATATGCCGGCTCGTAATCGGAGCCGGCGTGACCCATCAACCGCACCGTACGCAGGTGCAGGAATGCCGGTCGCCGCCGGTTCCGCACCCAGTCTGCGGCCGCGGTCGCCGCGTCGAAGGTCGCCGCGAGATCCGAGCCGTCCGCGGCGAAATACGCCAAATCGTCACGCCCGCCGTACGTCCGCTCGATCCAGCCGGACGGTGTCTGCACGCTGATGCCGATTCCGTTGTCCTCGCAGACGAACAGCAACGGCATCGGCACACCTTGATACGCCGAGTGCAGTGCCGTGTTGATCGCCCCGACAGCGGTCGAATGGTTCACCGACGCGTCGCCGAAGCTGCACACCGCGACCGCGTCGTCGGGCCACGCGCACGACACCCCGAGCTTCTTGGCCCGCGCGATCGAGAACGCCACGCCGACCGCGCGCGGAAGATGCGAGGCGATGGTCGACGTCTGCGGAATGATCTGCAGGTCGTAACGGCCGAACACCTTGTGCCGCCCGCCTGCGATCGGCTCATCGGTGGCCGCGACACAGCCGAGCAGCACATCGCGCAGCGCGTCACGACTTTCGACCAGAGCGGCACGAGCGAGATAGAAAGCGCCGGATCGATAGTGCAGCAGCGCAGGATCGGTTGGCCGAAGCGCGGCGGCCACCGCGCAGTTGCTCTCGTGGCCGGATGAACCGATGGTGTAGTAGCCCTTGCCCCGCGACCTCAAATAGCGCGCGGCCAAGTCGAGATGGCGGCTGCCCAGCGCGACGTCGAACAGCGCCAGGCACGCGCGCGCCGACAGCGCCGAACCGGCCCGGATGGGTTCGTCATCCGCAGGTCGCCGCTGCGCCGCGGCCATCGCCGAGATCGTCGCGGTGAAGTGGGCATCGATGGGTTCTGCCACGAATCTCCTGCGCTAGGGGCTTAATGTCGTGCGAGCCAATGCGTTTCGAACGAACTGAACAATGTTCGCCGCATCGGTTCGGTCGTGGTCCTGATCGGGGTCGTAGATTGCCAAACTGGCGCCCACGCAGTGCGCCCGCGAGCCGAACAGCGAAACAACCAGATCGGTGAGCTGATCCCAGGTAAGCCCGCCGGGTTCGTCCGCGACATCGGGTAAACCCTGCGCGGGAAACTCGAGCGGATCGAGCACGTCCAGATCGATGTGCAGCCACCACCTGTCGACGTGAGCGGCGAGTTCTGCCATCGCGGCGCGTCCCGCACCCGCCGGGTCATCGGCGACCTCCGCGAGCGGGGCAAGCCACACGCCGCTGTCCGCGAGTGTGCCGACATTGAATCGCCGCCTCCACGCATCGTCCCGGGGTCCGAGCACGATCAGTTGTTCGGGCCGCAGTGCCGGCAGTCGATCGCCAAGGCCGCCGGCGAGCAGCCGACCGGTCAGACCCAGCAGCAGGCCGATCTCGGTGTTGGCCGCCTCCCCGTCCTCCGATACGTCGAGCGGCATGGTGTCCTCATGGCCATCGACGAATACCAGTCCGACATCGCCGACATGATCACGCAGACCGGTCACGACGCCGAAGAGCGACGAACAATCGCCGCCGTATACGACAGGGAACCGACCTGCCAGGACCGCCTCGCCGACACGGATGTTCAGCGCGTCGGTCATGGCGAGCAGCGCGGTTTCGTTGATCAATCCGGTCGACGCGCCGCGTCCTCGATCCGGCTCGGGCAACACCAGGTCATGGGTCGTGACGTGGTGATGGTCGAAGGCATCGGCCAGCCCGGCGTTGTGCAGCACCTCGGCGGCCCTCGCCTGGTTCCCGGGACGGCCGTAGCCATCGAAGGGCACCCCGATCAATTCGATGTCGGCCATCGCTGTCACCCCTCGGTGATCAGCGCGCTGTCATCGCGACCGCTCAGCAGCAGGACGCCGTCACCGTCGATGATCACACCCCGAAGATACGGTGAGTTCTACGGAGATCACACCAGTTCGATGGCCTCGGCGATGGACGGCAATATGCGGCTCGGGCGGAACGGATAGCGCTCGATGTCCTCGACCGAGGTCGAGCCCGTCAGCACCAGGATGGTCTCCAGCCCGGCCTCGATACCGGCCACGACGTCGGTATCCATCCGGTCGCCGACCATCACGGTGTTCTCCGAGTGCGCCTCGATACGGTTGAGGGCGCTGCGGAACATCATCGGGTTGGGCTTGCCGACGAAGTACGGTTCACGGCCGGTGGCCTTGGTGATCATCGCCGCCACCGAACCCGTGGCAGGAAGCGGACCCTCGGCCGACGGCCCGGTCACATCAGGATTCGTCGCGATGAAGCGGGCGCCGCCGAGAATCAGGCGGACGGCCTTGGTGATCGCCTCGAACGAATACGTCCGGGTCTCGCCCAGCACGACGAAGTCGGGGTCCACGTCGGTGAGTGTGTAGCCCACGGCGTGCAGCGCCGTGGTCAGGCCGGCCTCGCCGATCGTGTACGCCGACCCGCCGGGCAACTGGTCGGCCAGGAAAGCGGCGGTGGCCAGCGCGGACGTCCAGATCGATGCCTCGGGCACTGTCAGGCCCGAGCGCAGGAGCCGGGCGGACAGATCCCGTGGCGTGAAGATCGAGTTGTTGGTCAGGACCAGGAACGGGCGCTGCTTGTCGACCAACCGCTGCAGAAACTCGGCTGCGCCGGGCAGCGCGTGTTCCTCGCGAACGAGCACGCCGTCCATGTCGGTCAGCCAGCAACGCGGTTCTGAGCGCACCGGTCCAGTGTGTCAGGCCGCGCGCCGTCCGTAGGGATTCCGGACTAGCTGTACTGCCCAGGCAGGTTGGTCAACCGCGTTATAGGCGGGACCTTCCCGATCGCCGAGTGTTGCCGGTGGTGATTGTAGGTGTGAAGCCAAGGTGCCAGAGCGGATCGGCGCTGGGCC
>Ga0315336_1001836_pt1 | contig 36754 bp, 32 predicted proteins | sample ASW5metaG_FD_204512 | JGI IMG/M metagenome (GOLD analysis project Ga0315336, IMG submission 204512) | Ammonia-oxidizing marine archaeal communities from Monterey Bay, California, United States - ASW #5 | ecosystem: Environmental > Aquatic > Marine > Intertidal zone | place: USA: California... | reverse complement strand
CGCGGTACATGGTGAGCGTCGTCGACGATAGGACCGCTGTAGTCATCGACCCCGCCGGCGACGGCGGCGCTCGAGGCGTAGGTCACCGAACGAACCTGAGCTTTTCCCAACCGCGCTGCCTCGAACACGTTCAGTGTCCCGAGGACATTGACTCGCGCTCCAAGGATCGGGTTGGAGCGGCAAGTCGGAATCTGCAAACCGGCCAGGTGAATCAGCCGCGTTGCCTCCGACTTCTCCACGGCGCCCAGAAGCGTTTTCGTTTCGGCCACGTCTCCGTAGATCCTCTCGAGTCCGCTCAGCTGGTCAGGCTCGAGTACTTGCTCGAGAATACGATCATCGCGCTCGAGGTCGAATAGTACACAACGAGAGCCCTCGGCAAGAAGCTGGCGAACGATCCATGCTCCGATGAATCCCTGTCCACCTGTTACGAAAAAACTTTCATCTGTAGCTCTGGGAGCCGTGCTCATCAGCGCACTCCTAGCAAGAGGTCGATCACCAACTGGTCCAAGCGTTCGTAGGCAAGCCGGCGGGATGCCATCATGCGTCGGTCGAATGCGGTCCCCTGGATCGCCTTGGCGCTCTCGCGAGAGTAAGAACGGGTGAGGGCGGCGAGCTTGTCGTCTTTCTCCTGGATTTCGGAGAGAATCCCCTGGATCTCCCGGTCTGCCGCGAACTTCTCTGCCTTTTCTTTCAAGATCAAGTAGGTGCGCATGCAGCCCGCCGCGAAGTCCCACACTCCATCCGCATCCTCGGTTCGATAGGCGTGGGCATCAAAGTGACGCATGCCATCCCACTTGTGGTCTCCCAGTAGTTTCACGAGAAAGAACGCTGACTTGATACTCTCTGATCCGAATCGCAGGTCCTGATCGAAGCGCCCTGGCTTCTGGTCGTTGAGATCGATGTGAAAGAGCTTTCCGGCTTCGAGGGCCTGGGCCACGACGTGCACGAAGTTGAGTCCGGCCATCTGCTCGTGGGCGAACTCCGGATTGACCCCGACCATGTCGGAATGCTCCAGTGTCTCTATGAAACCAAGATATGCACCCGTGGTGGCAAAGTAGATGTCAGCACGCGGCTCGTTGGGTTTCGCCTCGAGCGCGAACTTGTATCCATGTCCCTGCTCGAGTGAGTACTCACAAAGGAAGTTGATGCATTCGCGAAACCAACCCAACGCAGTAGCGGGGTCTTTCGAGGCATCGACCTCCGTTCCTTCGCGACCGCCCCAGAATACGTACACCTTCGCGCCGAGCTCCGCCCCGAGATCCATGGCGCGCATGGTTTTCTGCAGCGCGAAGGTGCGGACCTTCTGGCTCGTCGAGGTAAAGGCCCCATCCTTGAAGACAGGGTCGGAGAAGAGGTTCGTCGTCGCCATCGGCACCTGCATGCCGGTGTCTGCCAGAGCCTTCTTGAAGTCCCTGACGATGCAGTCGCGCTCGGCAGAGGTCGCATCAATAGGGACGAGATCGTTATCGTGGAGGTTGACACCGTAGGCGCCGAGCTCGGAGAGTCTGGCTACCGCCTTGACGGGGTTGAGCGGGGGCCGGACTTCCGCCCCGAATGGGTCCCGGCCAGGGTTGCCGACCGTCCAGAGTCCGAAGGTAAAGTGATCTTCTCTTTTCGGCTGATAATCCATGGAGGCACTCATACCTTCCGGAAAACAAGGGAGGCGTTGTGTCCCCCGAAGCCGAAGCTGTTAGAGATCACGACGTCGACTCGACCCTCAATAGCCTCGTTGGGCACATAGTTGAGATCGCAGGCGGGGTCCGGAGTCTCGTAGTTGATCGTGGGTGGAATCTTCCCCGAAAGGATAGTCTGGATAGCTACAATCGCCTCGATGGCGCCAGCCGCGCCGATCATGTGCCCCGTCATGGACTTGGTAGAGCTGGTCGGCACGCGATAGGCGTGTTTCCCGAGCGCGGCCTTGATCGCTTTCGTCTCCATCGGGTCGTTGTGCTGCGTGCCGGTACCGTGGGCGTTTATATACCCTACTTCTTCGGGCGTCACTGACGCGGTTCGTAGCGCCTGCGTGATGGCCCTTGCCGCTCCCGCGCCACTGGGGTCGGGAGCGGTCTTGTGATACGCGTCCGTGCTCTGCCCGAAACCTGCAAGCAGAGCGAGGGCCGTTACTCCACGGCGCCGCGCGTGCTCGATGGACTCCAGGACGACGATCCCGGCCCCCTCGGCGAGGACGAAACCACTGCGGTGGAGATCGAACGGTCGGCAGACTTTCGCGGGATCGCCGCCCACTCGAGAGAGCGCCTTGAGGTTGGCAAAAGTAGACAGTGCCAGCTCGCTGACCGGCGCCTCCGCTCCCCCCGCGACCATGACATCCGCGGAGCCATCGCGGATACAGCGGGCGGCCGCAATGATGGCGTCATTTCCCGAGGAACAAGCGGTGCTCACGGCAAAAGACGGCCCTTTGAAGCCAAAGAGAAGAGCTACCTCGTTGGCGGGGACATCCGGCGTTCCACTGGGCACGAGCAGAGGAGAGACGCGGGATGGTCCCTTCTTTCTCAGAATGTCCATCTCTGCTTCGATGGAGCGGATACCGCCGATCCCCGTGCCAACGATCACACCGACGCGCTCGTAGTCGAGAGAATCATCGATGAGACGTGCGCCCGCAACGGCCTCTTGAGACGCTGCAACGGCGAACTGAACGAAGCGATCCAGCCGCCGTGCTTCTCGCGCGTCGATCCCGAAGTCACCGGGGTGAAAGCCTTTCACCTCCCCGGCGATGTGGGTGTGGAAGTGGCTCGTATCGAAAGCGGTGACCGGCTCGATGCCTGAGCGGCCTGCGAGAAGCGACTGCCACAGTGCGTCGACGTTGCTTCCACACGGTGTCACACAACCGAGCCCTGTGACCGCTATGACAGGTGTAGCCATTTTCTGCAGTTTACCGCAAGCGCGTGCGGTGTGGAATCTTCCGCCTCTATTCTCTGACGAGTCCTCTGCTTACAAAAAAAGCTCCCCCGAGAGCTTCAGGATGGTGACCCCAAGGGGATTTGAACCCCTGTTACAAGGATGAGAACCTTGTGTCCTAGGCCTGACTAGACGATGGGGCCTTGCGTTCCTGACGACAGTCGCTCTTCTTCAGCGCGCTCGAGAGAACCGCACTATGATAGATTCGCGCGAAATTCCGTCAAGGACTACTTTTCCCCTTCCTTTTCCTTCGAGGCGAGGCAGGTATCATAGACGAAGGCGGCGACAAGGGCGCCGAGGATGGGACCCAGCCAGTAGGCGAAGTGGTCCGTCCAATGCCCACCTACCAGCGCTGGCCCGAAGGAGCGAGCCGGGTTCATGCTGGCACCGGTGAGGGCCCCGGCGCACAGAATATTGAAGCAAATCGTGAGTCCAATCGCGAAACCGTAAATGTTCTTCGGACCTTTCTTGTCCACCGCAACCGCGAAGATCGTCGTCAGGAGAAGAAAGGTGAGAATCGCCTCGACGATGATGATCTTCGGGGACGCAAGCACGGAAGCTCCGGTCGGATCGAGTGCGAGCGTAGCGCCGAGATGCGCCTTTTCCACTGCCTCTGCTGGAAAAAGCTGGTTGAGAAGAAACGCGCCGAGCACGGCGCCAGCGAGCTGCGAGAGGATGTACACAACGGCGTGACCGAGGCTTATCCTGCGAGTCGCCAGCATGGCGATCGTGACGGCTGGGTTGATATGACCGCCCGAGATATGCCCCGTCGCGTAGACCGCCATGGCCAGCGCGAGCCCGTGCGCCAGAGCGATCGCCACCAGTCCTCCACCGCTGCCTGCCGCCGTAGAGATGATAGTGCCGGCACCAATAAACGTCAGCGTGAAGGTCCCAGCAAGCTCCGCGATCGAAGAGCGGCACAACGCGTTCATGGATCCTACTCCCTGCGTGAAGAGTTCTGTGAAAACCACCAATCCTATAGAGGCTGTTTCAAAACCCCATCCTGGCTTCGGCCGGCTCGAGCGGGTTTTGAAACAGCCTCTTAGAACGGCCGTACTTTGGCGCATCCGGACTCGTAGGTCAAGGGCCAGTCCGGGGGGGCCAGGGGGGTCAGCCCTCGGCGTCGTGGACTTCCCAGGCGTGGTAGGAACTTCTCACCAGAGGGCCGCTGACGACGTGGCGAAAGCCGAGGGCGTCGGCCTCCTCCTTGAGCGAAGCGAACTCGGCCGGCGTGACGTAACGGAAGATGTCGAGCTGGTCCACACTCGGCTTCAGGTATTGCCCGAGGGTGAGCACATCGCAGTCGTGCTCCCGGAGATCCTGGAACACGGCGGTCAGCTCCGCGTGCGTCTCGCCCAGCCCCAGCATGAGGCTCGACTTCGTGATGAGGTCGGGCCGACAAGCCTTCGCCGTCCGCAGCACTCCGAGGGAGCGCTGGTAGTCCGACCCGGGACGCACACGCCGGTAGAGTCGCGGAACCGTTTCCAGGTTGTGGGCGTAAACGAAGAGAGGCGCCTGGGCGACAATGTCGATCAACTCCCGGCGACCGTGAAAGTCAGGCACGAGCGCCTCCACACGACAGGACGGAAGGCGCCGCCGGATAGCGCGAATCGTGTCCGCGCAGTGCCGGGCCCCTTCATCGGGAAGGTCGTCACGGTTGACCGAGGTGAGGACGGCGTAGTCGAGCTTCAAGGCCGCGATCGCCTCGGCGATGTGCTCCGGTTCCGCCGCATCGAGCGCGAGCGGCTTGCCCTTGCCCACGGCGCAGAAGGTGCAGCCCCGCGTGCAAGTGTCGCCCATGAGCATGAAGGTGGCGGTCCCGTGTCCCCAGCACTCGCCGATATTGGGGCACTCCGCCTCCTCGCACACGGTGTGCAGGCCCTTCTCACGCAGGATTTGCTTCAGGTAGCGGTAGCGTTCGCCCGCACGGAAGCGCGTCTTGATCCACGAGGGATGCCGGCGCGTGGCAGGAGTACCGGAGGCTATACGGCTGGGATCATCCAAGGGTTCAGGGGCCAAAAGTCTTGCTGGTGCCTTCTACTGGAACACAGAATGGGTTATTGTATCAGAAGCGGCGCTGTTGACAAATGTCGGGCGGACTGGTAAGTCGTCCTGTCCGCGCTAACGCAGCAGCGATCTTACAGAGTCGATTTCCAGCGAGTTGCCGGATCGTCTAATTGGTAGGACAACAGACTCTGAATCTGTTTATCGGGGTTCAAGTCCCTGTCCGGCAACCATTTTAAACAGTAGAAGCTCGGGCGCTCAGGCAGGACCACGAGGTCCCTTCGCTTTTCTGCGAAACTTCTCCTGCCAGTGGCGGAGCTTCCGGCGTAGCTTGTAGGGGAGCCTGCGTTCGAGCCTGTTGATCCTCGTTCGGGCTCGATGGCTCGCCTTCGCAAGCATTACCGCCCCCACGATGTACAAGGGAATGGCACCCCCGATCAGAGGGGTCAACCAGAGGATGACGCCGACGATGATGGCCAGCACCCCGCCTCCGATCCACAGCACCCGCTTCCAGGTGGAGGGCAGCTCTTCCTGCTTCTCGAGCAAGTCGGGAAGTTCTGGTCGTTCTACATCCCGCATCTCTGTATCCGGCATTCACCGCGCCGCTCGGAAAGCCTCGTCCGCTCGCCCGAGCCGCTCGAGGCATGCGTCCCTTCCGAGAATCGACATGATCTCGAAGAGGCCCGGAGTAGCGCTGCGCCCGGTGAGAATGGCCCGGAGCGGCTGCGCGAGATCTCCCAGCTTGAGGTGCTCCGCTTCGATAAACTTCCGCGCGTGAGCTTCGAGGACGGCGTGCTCACCTGGCTGCCACGAGCTCTCTGGAACGTCCGCCGCGAGAGAATCCGCATAGCGCTTGACCGCGTCTGCCGTGTCCCGTTTTTTCTTGAGGACTTTCAGGGCACCCGCATCGGGTGTGCGCGGCGCCTCGAAATAGTAGCGCACCTTCTCCGCAACCTGCGAAAGGTGCTCCATGCGCGGCTGTTCGAGCTCGATCATCTTTTCGACCATCTTTTTCATGCGCCCGTCTTCGCGCTCGAGTTCGCCCTCCTGCACGAAGCCCGCCCTCGTCACGTAAGGGAGGGAGAGGTCCACGATCTCCGCCGTCGCTCGCTCGCGCATGTAGTAGTTGCCCAGATGGTCCAGCTTCTGAGTGTCGTAAACCGCCCCCGATTTCGACACGCCCTCCAGTGAGAATTTCTCCACGAGCTCCGCCAAGCTGAAGATCTCCTGCTTGTCGTCAAAGGCCCAACCCAGACGCACGAGGAAATTGATCATCGCTTCGGGAAGATAACCCTTTTCCTGATACTCGGTAACCGCTACAGCACCGTGGCGCTTCGAGAGCTTGCCTCCGCCGGGCGCCAGGATGAGCGGAATGTGCGCGTACAGGGGCACCTCGAATCCCAGGGCCCGAAAGAGAAGAATCTGCTTCGGAGTGTTCGAGAGATGATCCTCACCACGGATGACGTGGGTGATTCCCATGCCGTGGTCGTCGCCAACCACAGCAAAATTGTAGACGCAGGTCCCATCCGCCCGCTGGATAATGAAATCTTCGATCTCCTGGTGCTGGAAGGGCACCTCGCCGCGGATGAGGTCGTCGACCACCGTGACCCCATCCACCCCAGCCGGAACGCGAAAGCGCACCACGTACGGCTCTCCCGACTTCAAGCGTGCCGCCGCCTGGGCTGGGTCGAGGCCTGAACAGAGCCGGTCGTAGTGGTACCTCTGCTTTGCCTCGCGCTGGTCAGCTCGCAAGCTCTGCAGCCTCTCCTTGGTGCAAAAGCAGCGGTATGCCTTGCCCTCAGAGAGCAACTGCTCGACAAGGCTGGTGTACGAAGAGAGTCGCGCACTCTGAAAATACGGCCCGTGATCCCCTCCCTTTTCGGGCCCTTCATCCCACCCGAGACCCAGGTAGCGCAGCCCCTCGAGAATGGCGCGAATCGCCTCGGGTGTTGACCGCTCTCGATCGGTGTCTTCCACCCTGAGGACAAGGGTCCCGCCGTGATGGCGAGCGAAAAGATAGTTAAAAAGCGCGGTCCGCGCCCCGCCGATGTGCAGGTAGCCTGTGGGCGAGGGCGCAAAACGGACGCGGACGGGCAGTGCCTGTGAAACCATAAGCGCTGGACTCTAACACAGAAGTTGCAGTTTCGGAAAGTCGTTGTCGCAGTGCCGTTGGCGGCACAAATTCTTTCCCCAGCGATGGGCAAAAGGGGGCCGGTTGTCGTAGAACGTGACTTTTTCAACGGGCTGTTAGCTGCAATTTGGCCATCAGTGCGTAAAATGGCACGTTAGTCGCATGTCTGAATGAATGGACCCGGTGAGCTGGCCGTCCATCTGGTCAGACCCTCACCACAAACACATAGAGAGATGAGAAAACCAGTGATCACGCCCAAAGCATCTCGCTCCAGAAGTAGATTCCACCTGTCGGGCCCGATTCTTGCGTTAATCGTAACCACGGTGCTGGCGGCGGCCCTGTCCGCCAGGGCTTCGCTGGTTCTGGAATGCGGCTTTGGCAGCCTCCATCAGAAGGCAGGAACGCTATTTCACGGCAAGTGCCTCGAGCGCAAGGAAGTTGTGGACGGGAAACCACTTCCGTACACCGAGTACACCTTCGAGGTGATCCAGGCGGTGAAGGGCTGTAAGGACAGACAGGGGAAAGTGATGAAGACCATCACGATTCGCCACGCTGGCACCACGAAGGGCCGGCCGCGCACCGATGGGCTCGTCGAGGTCCCCTTGCGCTTCGGAGTTCCCGAATACAAGGTGGGAGAGGAAGTGGTCCTCTTTCTCACCCGAGAGTCTCGTCTCGGCCTCTGCGCGCCCGTGGGGCTCTCGCAGGGCAAGTTTTCCGTGGTTCGAAAGGACCGGAAGCTCTTTGTCAAGAATCCAAAGGGGCGCACACTATTCCAAACGGTGGACACTGCATCTTTCAAGGAGCTCGCTCGGGATGAGGAAAAAGCCCTCACATCGGGGGAAAAGCTCATCGAGCTCAGGTGCTTCCTCAGCCTCTGCAGCAAGCTAACAGCCCGTTGAAAGCTAAGGGCATGAATCGCACAGGTCTTGTCTCGGCAGGAGGACGAACGGCGCGCTGGTCGTTGAACGGCCTTGGCTTCGTGCTCCTCCTGCCCGGCCTGGTCCGCGCCGGTGGCCCCCTCCTCATCGATGCCTTGGGCACTCCCTTCACGTGGAACACTGGCTCTCCCGTCGTGCTCAACTTGGACCCAGGTCAGCTGGGGCAAATCTCGAATCCAACCGCCCTCGTCGAGCACGCCGTGGGGCAGTGGAACAGTGTCGCCACCTCCACCCTCACCCTCAACATTGGCACTCCGCTAGCCGTGGATATCGAAAACCTGACGGAGAGCACGTTCAATACGTTTATCGTCATCAATGACGGAACGAATCCGGTCATATTCGATTCCTCCGGGGCCATGTTCAGGGACATGTTCGGCACCGACAGTGGCGTTCTGGGCATTGCGGGACCTAGCCTGGTTCTCGCTTCGACCGGAGCGGTCGTCAAGGGCTTTGCCCTGTTCAACGGCGAGAATGCAGGGCCCAGCAACCTGGAGACGTTCAAAGCGGCCGTAACCCACGAGCTGGGACACTTCCTGAACCTCGAGCACACGCAGATCAACGGCCGGAGGGTCAACTCGACGATCCCCGGTTTCCAGGGAACTGTCAGCGTGGACGACGTCGCGACCATGTTCCCCGTGCTCCTGGCTTCGACTCTGGTTCCTCACCCCATGGCAACGCTACACATGGACGACAGGGTGACCCTTTCGGCCCTCTACCCGACACCCTCCTTCGCCTCAACGACGGGTGCTATAACGGGGCTGGTGCTCGACGTCGACGGAATCAACTTCCTTCAGGGCGTGAACGTCATCGCCCGCAACGTCAACCGTCCGTTCGAGGACACCGTCTCCTTCGTTTCGGGTCTCCTCGCTCCGCCCGGTGCCGCGAGCACCTCGACGCTCGCCGAGGGAATGTTCGAGCTGCAAGGGCTTACCCCGAACGCCACGTACAACGTCTACATCGAGGAAGTGGAGAGCTCCTTCACAGAAGGCGCGCGCGTGGGCCCTGTCGACCCGCCGCTGGATCTCGACACCTCGGAGTCAGCGGCCTTTCTCGAATTCTGGAACGGCGCCAACGAGTCTTCAGAAAATCCCCCCGACGATCCCCTGGAGGCGACGGACGTGAGGCTCACTGCTGGCGAAACCCTCACGCGGGTCGACATCATATTCAACGGCACCCAGCCGCGCGTCAATTCGGTCGAACCTTCTTCGGGAAGTTACCTCGCACCTCAGGAAGTCACCATCACCGGAGCCAACTTTCTGGAGGCTTCGTTGGTACGCTTTAGCGGTCCTGTGACGACCTCGATCGTCACCTTCGACGTCATCGACTCGGGCCTGCTAATCGTAGATTTTCCCACTGGCTTCACGCCTGGCGTCTATGACGTCGTCGTCGTGACCCCGCTGGGAGAGAATAACCCCGGGGGCGTTCAATACACGGTCACAGAGCCGCCGCCGACAATCACCACGATCAACGTGGAGATCGCGGAAAACAACGCACCCGAGCCGCTCACCATTCTCGGTATGAACTTATTGGGGGCCCAGTCCGCCAGGCTCGCTGGAACGGGTCTTCCGGATGTGGCTCTGTCGCTACTGCAGGTAGTTTCCGCGAACCGTGTCGAGGCCGAGATACCGGCCGGAGTCCTCCCCGGAACCTACACCGTGTTTCTCACCAATACGACAGCGGAAAGCCCCCCGGCGCCCGTCAGTCTCGAAATCCAAGAGCTCGCTCCAGTGCTCTCGGGTACGACGGAACCGCCCAGTACGGTGAACACGGTCACGGTCGACGTTCGTATTCTGGGGGATAATCTCGCGGGCACCGTTGCCGTTGAGCTGGTCGATGGGGGAGAAAGTATCCTTCTGATCATCGTCTCCACTAGCCTCGAAAGCGTTGTCGTGACGGTACCAGGCGGTCTCCTGCCGCGTTTCTACACCGTGCGCGTCACGAACAGCCAGGGAACGGCTGAGGGACCAACGACGCTCCTGGTAGGCGCAGGCGGCAGCAAAAGCAAGGGCGGTTGCGGCGCGGTGTTGCCGACCGGAGGAGGACACTGGGACCTGCCGCTGATGCTGGCGATCCTGACGCTGGCGATCTACGTGAGGCGCCGTCTGGTGGTTTCTCAGTAGCCAAGCGTCTGTCTTATTGTGGTGCAGGCGTCTCGCCTGCTTTCTTCAATAGCCAAGCTTCTAGCTTGCAGGCGGGACGCCTGCACCACAACGCTTATAGGGGAAGTTGGTGTGCCCCGTAGCGCCGAGGCCGTCGTCCTGATATCCTTTTCCGCTTCGATAAGGAAGACCAACTGCCGGCGGAAAGGAACACCAGTGCTCAAAATTGCAGTCATCGGAGGTGACGGTACCGGGCCCGAGGTCGTGGCCGAAGGCCTCAAGGTTCTCGAGGCCGTCTCCAAGAAATACCAGATCAAGTACTCCCTGACACACTTCGATTACGGGTGTGAGCGTTACCTCAAGACGGGTGAGATCCTGCCCGAAGGAGCCGTGGATGAGCTGCGGCAGTTCCATGCGATCTATCTGGGTGCAGTGGGTCACCCCGACGTTGCCCCAGGAATTATCGAGAAGGGTCTCCTCCTCGAGCTTCGCTTCCAGCTGGATCAATACATCAATTTGCGCCCCGTCAAGCTCTACGAAGGAGTGGATTGCCCCCTGAAGGACAAGGGGCCGGCAGATATAGACTTCGACATCGTCCGCGAGAATACAGAGGATCTTTACGTCGGTTCCGGCGGATTCGCGCACAAGAACACGGACATGGAAGTGGCGACGCAGATCATGCTGGCGACGCACAAGGGGGTCGAACGTTGCTGCCGTTACGCTTTCGAGCTCACCAGGCAGCGCAACAAACGAAAGCTTCTGACCCTTGTTGCCAAGACCAATGTGCTCACCTATGCGCACGACCTCTGGTGGCGCGTCTTCAATGAAGTCGCCAAGGAGTATCCCGACATCAAGACGGACTACAACCACGTCGATGCCTGTTGCATGTGGATGGTGAAGAACCCCGAGTACTATGACGTCATCGTGACCCCCAACATGTTCGGCGACATCATCACGGACCTGGGGGCGATGATCCAGGGAGGCATGGGGATCGCGGCGGGAGGCAACATCAACCCGGAGGGGGTCAGCATGTACGAGCCGATCGGGGGCTCGGCCCCCAAGTACACCGGAAAGAACGTCATCAACCCTCTTGCAGCCATTTGCTCGCTGGCCATGCTCCTGCGCTACAGCGGCAATCACGCAGAAGCTTCGGATGCAGTCGAGAACGCCGTGATGAAGGTCGTCAAGAAACTGAAGAGCCTCTCGGCCGGGAAGATGGGGTACTCCACCACCGAGATCGGCGATAGCGTCGTGGACGCGCTGTGACAGCGTTTCGAGAAGAAAGAGGCGCGTTTCGAGAAGAAATCGTCCAGGCGATTGCACGGGAGGCAGAGGCGGAGCCCGACCAGGTACGCGCGCAGCTCGCTGTACCCCCGAATCTCGACATGGGCGACTTCGCTTATCCCTGCTTTTCGCTAGCCAAGAAGCTGAAGATGGCTGCCCCGGCGATCGCGAAAGATCTCGCCGGAAAAATGGCCGCCGGGCTCTCTCTCTTCGACAAGGTGGAGGCGGCGGGGCCGTACGTGAACTTCAGCGTGAATCGGCAGCATTTCGCGGAGGCGGTTCTCAGGGATGCGATCACACAGGGGTCGGCCTACGGCCAGCTGAAGGAGGGAGAGGGGAAAGTGGTCGTCATCGACTATTCCTCCCCCAACATCGCCAAACCCTTTCACGTCGGTCATATACGATCGACCATCATCGGAGGAGCCCTCTATCGCCTCTTCCAGACTCTCGGCTACAAGGTCGTCGGGATCAACCACCTCGGGGACTGGGGAACGCAGTTCGGCAGGCAGATCGTCGGCGTCAAGCGGTGGGGGGCCCCTGAAGACCTGACGGACCTCATGAAGCTCAACCGGCTTTACGTCAAGTACCACGAGGAAGAGGAGAAGGACCCCAAGCTCGCCGACGAGGCGCGGGAGTGGTTTCGCAAGCAGGAGGCGGGCGACAAGGAGGCTCTCGAGCTCTGGCGGGCCATCCGCGACACGAGCCTCGAATACTTCAAGAAGATCTATCAGCGCCTGGGAGCGCAATTTGACGACTATACCGGCGAATCATTCTTCAACGACAAGATGCAAGCGGTCATCAAGACTGCCGAAGCCAAGGGACTCGCTCGAATCTCCGACGGCGCGCTCGTGATCGACCTGCAGACGGCCGGTATCAAGACACCAGGGCTCCTCAGGAAGGCCGACGGCGCGACGCTTTATCTGACACGCGACATCGCCGCGGCCGAGTACCGTCACACGACCTACTCATTCGAGAGGCTACTTTACGTCGTCGGCTCCGCGCAGTCGCTCCACTTCCAGCAGCTCTTCGCAGTGCTGAAGCTTCTCGGCCATCCGTGGGCCGACAGCTGCACTCACGTCAAGTTTGGCCTCGTGAAGGGGATGTCCACTCGCAAGGGCGGGGTCGTCTACCTCGAGCAGTTTCTCGACGAGGCCAAGTCCCGCGCTCTCGAGGTCATGCGCGAGCACATCGAGAAGCGGCCCGAACAGGTCGATGAAGAGACCGTTGCCGAAGCCGTCGGCATCGCGACCATTTTTTTCGCGGATCTTTCGCGGCAGCGGATCAAGGACTACGAGTTCGACTGGGATCGGGCCATTTCCTTCGAGGGCGATACGGGCCCCTACCTCCTGAACGCCCACGCCCGCATCGCGGGGATCGTGAGAAAGTGTGGGGTCCAGCTGGATCCAGAGGCGGACCTCTCAGCTCTCCTCGAGCCCGAGGCGCACCAGCTCGTGAGCCTGATAGCTCGTTACGAGGATGTGCTGCGGGAAGCGGCAAGGCTCTGCGAACCTTCCGTGCTTGCAGGTTATCTTCTCGATCTCGCCCATGCCCTGCACGGAAGCTATCAGAGTCTGCGCGTCAAGGGCGAGGAAACAAAGCTGGCCCAGGCACGTCTGCTGCTCTTCACCGTCGTGAAGCACGTCCTCGCAAACGGCCTCGGCATCCTCGGCATCCCGGCCCTCGAGAGGATGTAACGCGCGTCAAGAAGAGCGCGCGCGGTCTTACAGCCGGTAGGTGATCCGCCCTTTGCTCAGGTCATAAGGGGAGATGTCGACGCGAACACGATCTCCCGGAAGGATTCGAATCCAGTGTTTCCTCAGGCGTCCTGAGACATGCGCGAGAACTTTGTGTCCGTTCTCGAGCTCAACGGTGAACGTCGTATTCGGGAGGGCCGAAACGACGGTCCCCTCGAGCGTGACCACATCTTCCTTCTGCAAAGGCTACCTCCAAAGCTCTTGACAACTCGAACTCAAACTTCCGATTCTATCTTCCGCAGAGCCGCTGTCGAACAGATTCTGGATGGGATTGCAGAAAGAATTCATGACCCAGGACAGTTCTATACAGTGCCCACCCTCTTCAACGGCTCTGTGACAATGGAGGCCTGGTGCTTGGAAGGCGAGGGAGTCGCCTGCGCTGAAGGTGTACCGGTCGACAGTGGCTGGGGCGCGGCTGGCACTCCCGACCCACGTGGCGTCTGGACCGCTGCCGGCGTGGAAACCGTCTTCGCAGGCTGCCGCTGGGCAGCGGGTCGGCTGCAGGTCCCTTCGAACACGACACCGTGGTCCATACTGATGGTCGGGGTCTCGATGTTTCCGTAGACCTCGCCTCCGCGGTAGATCTTGACGCTGGTCTGCCCCTTCACGTCGCCGTGGACCTTTCCCGAGATCTCGACGACCCCGCCGGACAGATCGGCGCGGACGACCCCCGACGGGCCCACCACCAAGGTGTCATCGGTGGTGACCTCACCCCGGAAGTCGCAATCAATCGTCAGTGATCCCTCGTACTTGAGAGTGCCCTCAAAGGAAAGGTGCGGATTCATGGTCGAGGAGTTCACCGGCGATGCCTGAACTTTTGCGGGCCGCGCAATGGGGGGTTTTGGCTGCAGAGCGGGCGCGGATGCGGGGGCTACAGGCTGACTTTGACTCGTACGTGCCTCATCGGCGCTCTTGCGCGGGGCAGCTGCGGGGGCACCGGAAACCGCGGCACTGGAAGTCTTCTTTTTACCAAACATCATCCACGTCTCCATTGTACTGAGGGAAAGGCGAGGCGCCTGACCGGCCGATATTCCGGCGGCAACCGAACGCTGGACTTTGCAGAGTACCATCCTCTATTGCAGCGGGCATTCGGCACCGCCAAAGGCTGCTGATCGCTCAGTCCAAGGGCTCTGGGAACAAACCGACGGACCCGACCTCTTCCCCGCGCGCTTCCGCGGCCTTCTTGGCCTCGTACTGCTTGATCCAGGTTTCCCACGATTTTCCGGAAGCCGTGTCCCGGCCGCTGAAAGCGACGCCGCGAAGATCCCGACAGAGCACTTTCCGCGCCTTTGCGGCAGCGGACGGCATCACCTCAACAAAGGGCTCGTCAGCGCGACGGTCGTGGTTGAAGACATAGCCCTCGAGCTCCTCTCCGTCCTTCAAAAGGAGCGTGACATCACCTCGGTAATCGAGCGCCGAATCCAAGGCCGCCGCGAGAAGCTCTGTGTCTTCTCCTTCGTAACGAAACCCCTGCGCGTACTCCTGGCCGTCTCCGGCGGGTCCGCTCGACTCGCTCACGCGGATTCCTTTTTCGCTCCGGCACGGGGCCCAAGAAGCCCGGCGCGGACCGTGGCAACAAAACCGCGCACGGAACCGAACATATCGTCCATGGCGCTAGCTTCATAGCCGCAGTGGACCATGCAGTCGGCGCAGCGTTCGTTGCGCCCCACACCATACTTGTCCCACTCAGTATCGTTTATGAGTTCCTCGAATGAGGACACGTAACCGTCTTGGAGCAAATAGCATGGTTTCTGCCAGCCAAAAACGTTGTATGTGGGGTTGCCCCAAGGCGTGCACTGATACTCTCGCCCCCCCATGAGGAACTCGAGGAAAAGCGGCGAGTGATTGAAACGCCACGATTTCTTTGGCTCCGAAAGAATCTGTGCGAACATTTCGCGCGTGCGCGTGCGGCGTAGAAAGTGTTCCTGGTCGGGAGCCTTGGAGTAGCTGTAACCCGGCGACACCATCATCCCCTCGACGCCGAGTTTCGTCATTTCGTCAAAAAACTTTCGCACGCGGTCGGGGTCGACCCCCTGAAACAGGGTCGTATTCGAGGTCACCCGAAAACCTCGGCTAATGGCAAGTCGCATCGCTTCGACCGCGACGTCATAAATACCTTCGCGGCAGACGGCGAAATCATGATCGTCCTTCAGACCATCCATGTGGACGCTGAAGGTGAGGTACTTGGTCGGCTTGAACTGGTCGAGTTTTTCTTTCAGCAGGATCGCGTTCGTGCACAGGTAGACGTACTTCTTTCGCGCGACAAGTCCCTCGGTGATCTCGAGAATCTTCGGGTGCATGAGCGGCTCGCCTCCCGGAATGCTGACAATGGGGGCGCCACATTCTTCAGCAGCCTTGAAGCACTCCTCCGGGCTCAGGTCCCGCTTCAGGATGTGAGCCGGATACTGTATCTTCCCGCAACCAGCGCACGCCAGGTTGCAGCGAAACAGCGGTTCCAGCATGAGAACCAGGGGATAGCGTTTTTCGCCCTTCAGTTTCTTCTTCAGGACGTAGCTCGCCACCGCGTACATCTGTGAAATCGGTACCGCTATGGCTCCCTCACTCCACTTACAGGACCCCGCGATTCTCGCTCACCGGGGCGAACAACTCGGTCGACCCGTGGTGGGCCAAGATGAAGCCCCGGAGTATGAACGACACCCCGTGGCCCGTCAAGACATTGTCGGAATGCTCCGATAACCTGCGTCCAGTCCGGCTTCAAGGCTCCCGGGGACCCGGACTCAGGGGCCCCCCGCCCAGATGACCGATGGTCTCATGCCGGAAGCTCTTCAGCCCGGAGCCGTACTCCGCGACTCCCTGGCCGTGGCCGTAAAGCCTGTATTTGTAGATCACGAGACCGTCCAGGCCCACCGGTCCACGCGCGTGCGTCTTGTTGGTGCTGACCCCGACCTCGGCTCCCAGCCCGTAGCGAAACCCATCGGCAAACCGTGTGGAGGCATTGTGGAAGACACCCGCTGAATCCACCCGAGACAGAAAGTACTCCGCAGTTTCGCTATCCTCGGTCACGATCGCGTCGGTGTGATGCGAACCATGGCTGTTGATGTGCTCGATCGCCTCCTCGGTGGACCCTACCGTCTTCACCGCGATGATGAGGTCGAGAAACTCCGTTCGAAAGTCCTCTTCGGTCACCGCCTTGGCTCCAGGAAAGAACGGTTTTGATGCCGTATCGGCCCGGACTTCTACGCCAGCTTCGCGGAATCTTTTCGCCACTTCCGGCAAAATGCGCTCCATCCCGTCGCGGTGAACAAGGAGAGTTTCCGCGGCGTTGCACACCGCCGGATACTGCGCCTTCGAGTCCAGGGCTACGGTTGCGGCCTTGTCGACGTCGGCCTTGTCGTCTATGTACACGGCACAGATCCCATCGGCGTGCCCAAGAACAGGTATGCGTGTCGAGTCCTTGATGGAACGGACCAGCTCATTGGATCCTCGAGGAATGATGAGGTCGATCCAACGGTCCAGATCGAGCATCGCTCGCACCTCTTCCCGCGTCGAGATGAGCTGCACGGCATCCTCGGGCGCGCCGTCCGTTTCCCCGATGCCCTCGCGGATCGCGTCAACCAGGGCCCGGTTTGTTCTTTCTGCCTCTCTGCCTCCCTTCAAGATCACCGCGTTGGCCGACTTCAAGGCCAGTGTTGAAATCTGAACGGCGGCATCGGGGCGAGCCTCGAAGATGATGCCGAGGACGCCGATGGGACAGCTCACACGGTACAGTTCGAGCCCATCGTCGAGACGCACGGCGGAATCTATTCGCCCCACCGGGTCCGGGAGGCGCATAACGTCGTCGATGCCGGCCAGTACAGCGTCGAACTTGCTGCCCTGGAGGTCCAACCTCTTCGCCAGAGCCTGGGACATCGCGCCCGCCTCCACGAGCGTGCTCGCATCTTTCTTGTCCGCCACGTTCGCCGCGAGAATGTCATCGCTGTGGCGGACGAGGGCGCGCCGGACAGCGCCCAGAGCGCTGTTCTTGACCTCGGTGCTCGCGGCCGCCAGCTCGAGGGCAGCGGCACGTGCACGGCGAGCAATGGATTCAATCTGTTGCGTCATAGACGCCCTATTGTACCCGATGCGGAACCTGGGTAATATTGTCGGCCTTCTTCCGTAGAATACACGAACAAGCCACTCTTCAGGAAAGGAAGGACCGCCATGGCTCAGGAACGTACCGGGGTAGTAACGATGAAGGGCAATCCCATGACATTGCTTGGCCCCGAACTCAAGGTCGGCGACAAGGCCCCCGATTTCGAGCTCGTCAATCAAGGGCTCGAGATCATCAACCTCGGAGCCTCAAAGGGCAAGGTGCGGCTGATGGCAGCTGTGCCGTCACTCGACACACCCGTCTGTGCCGTCGAGACGAAACGCTTTGCGCAGGAAATCTCGAAGTTGCCCGCGAACGTGGAGTTTTACACGATCAGCTCCGACCTGCCGTTCGCACAAAAGCGCTGGTGTGGCGCCGAGGACGTTTCCGTGACTACCCTCTCTGATCACAGGCACCTCTCATTCGCTGAGAAGTACGGCATCTTGATCAAGGAACTACGCATTTTCGCCCGTGCGATGTTCGTCGTCGACGCGAAGGACACCATCAGCTACGTGCAGATCGTACCAGAGATCGCCGAGGAGCCCGACTACGACAAAGCTCTCGAGGCGGCAAAGCAGGCGGCAGGGGCGTAGGGTTCTCTGCTGTGGGCGGGTCTCCTGACCCGCCCACTCCCCCGACCGAAGGTCTCCCCTCTCCCGAGTGCTCTTCACCCCGGGGTCCAACCTGTGGGGCGGTCAGGAGACCGCCCCACAGCAGTGTGTGTCACTCCCGGGTCCCCGTCCCCGGGTCGCGGAATCCCGTTTCGTAACCGAGCGAGCGGACCCGCGTCAGCAGGCTTTCGAGATCCGCTTCGTTTACGATCTTCTGAAAGTCCGTGCGAAGCGAGGACGCCTCGTGCAGCCCGCGAACGTACCAGGTGCCAAACTTCCGCATCATGAGCGCGGCCGATCGGGGCGACTGCGAATAGTGGGTCACAAGCAAGCAAAAGTGTTCGCGGATAACCCTCACCAGCTCCTCGATGGGCGGACGCTCAGGAACTCCCGCGCCATCGAACATTCGCTTGAGGTTGCGGAAGAGCCAGGGATTCCCGAGACAACCGCGACCAATAACGACACCATCGCACCCAGTCTCTTTCATCATCCTGAACGCATCGGGCGCCTCGAAAATGTCGCCGTTGCCGAGGACCGGGATCTTCACCGCCTCCTTCAGCTCCCGAATGTACTCCCACCGAGCCATTCCCGAGTACATCTGCTTCGCTGTACGTCCATGAAGCGCTATGTACTGGCACCCTTCAGCCTCCGCGACCCGCCCCGCCTCCCGGAACGTGAAAAGGTCCTCGTTCATGCCGAGACGCACCTTGATCGTCACGGGCAAGGGATCCGCGGCCTTCACGACGCTGCGAACCACTTCAGGAAAGTTCTCCTTATCCGCAACCGCGGCTGCACCCATTCCCTTCCTGGTGACCTTGGGCACGGGGCAACCAAAATTGATATCGATGTGATCCACGCCGAGCTCGTCTCGGAGCAGCCTCGCCGACTCCCCCATTGCGCTCGCGTCGCAGCCGAAAATCTGAATGGATCGCGGGCGCTCGTCGGCGCCAAACTGGGCCAGCTGCCAGGTCCGGTTGTGTCTTTCGAGGATCCCCCGGGAGCTGACCATCTCACTCACGCAGAGGCCCGCGCCATAGTCCCGGCAGATTTTCCGGTAAGGGTAGTTCGTCACCCCGGCCATCGGCGCAAGCACGACGGGCGGCCAGATGGAGATATCCTGCCCGAGCGGAATGGGCTTGTACGGGGTTACCGTTGCGGTTGAGGCACTCATGCGAATCAATCAGGGGAGAGTTTAACCCGGCCGCGCAGGTCGCTCAACCTTGCGTTCTTGCTGGTAAAACTCGAAAATCTGGTGAAAGCCATACAACGTCAACAGGAGGAACTCTCATGCTCGCGCTCGCAGTCCGCCTTGCTTGTCTGCTAGTCCCGGTTCTCCCGTCGGATACGTCTGGCGCCGCGAAGACCACCGCATTGTCGTGGGTGGATCAAAACGAAGAGGCCCTCCGACGACTGAACCACTTTGTCTGGACCGAAGCCGAGCTCGGTCTGGCCGAGCACCGCTCGAGCGAAGAACTCCAGCGCGTGCTCGGCGCGCATGGTTTTCGAGTCGAAAAGGGTGTCTCCCATATGCCCACTGCTTTCGTGGCGAGCTACGGCTCAGGGGAGCCCATCATCGCGCTCCTCGCCGAGTACGACGCGCTTCCCGGGATGTCACAGAAGGCGGAGCCCCACCGTGCCGAGCGCGTCGCTGGCGGGAACGGCCACGCTTGCGGTCACAGCGCACTTGGGGCGGCGAGCGTGGGCGCAGCCGTGGCGACGCGGTATGCCATGGAAGCGCACAAGCTCCCCGGGACCGTGCGCCTCTACGGAACCCCGGCCGAGGAGACGGGGATCGGCAAGACCTACATGGTAAAAGAGGGACTTTTCGCAGACTGCGATGCAGCCCTTCACTGGCACCCAGGAGACAGAAACTCGGTAGCCTTTTCCCTCTCCAAAGCGGTTATCTCCGTCAAGTACACCTTCGAGGGTCGGGCGGCCCACGCGTCCCTGTCGCCACACGATGGAAGGAGTGCTCTGGACGCTGTCGAACTCATGAATGTCGCCGCAAACATGCTGCGGGAGCACCTGAAGGAGGATGCTCGCATTCACTACGTCATCACCGACGGTGGCGGGCAACCCAACGTCGTGCCGCGAGTCGCACAAGTGTGGTACTATCTTCGTGCGAATACCCATGAAGATGCCGAGTACCTTTTTCGACGCATGGATAAGGTCGCCCGAGGAGCGGCACTGATGACCGAAACCAAGGTGAAGATCCACCTCGAAAGCGACACCCACGAGCTCTTGCCGAATCGTCCCCTTTCGGAGCTGGTCCACCGCAATTTCCTGCTGGTGGGCCCCCCGCGCTTCAGCGACGAGGAGCAAGCGTTCGCCCGCACAACACAGGAACCTCTCGTGGCCGCGCGAGGCTCGCCTATCAAGATAGCTCTCTCCAGTAACATAGAAGCGCTCCCTGACAAGCCCCGCCTCATCAGGGCGTCGACGGACGTGGGCGATGTGAGCTGGATGATACCCACGAGTGGCCTGCGGGCCGCCTGTTACACGCGTGGCGCCCCGGGGCACAGCTGGCAGATCGTCGCCTGTACCGGAACCACGATAGGAGCAAAAGGCCTGCTGGTTGCTGCCAAGGTGCTTGCCGCAAGCACCATCGATCTCCTCTCCAATCCCGCGCTCGTCGCGGCGGGTAAGCAGGATTTCAAAAAACGGCGCGGCGACAAACCCTACAGAACGTTAATTCCCAAAGAGCAGAACGCACCAACAAAGATTCGCTAGCATGAAACTTCACCCTCGAACCAGCCGTCTCCGCACCGAAACCGCTTTCCAGGTCCTGGCTCGCGCTAGTGAGCTCGAGAGAGAAGGCCGCGATGTGGTCCACCTCGAAATCGGCCAACCGGACTTCCCAACGCCGTCTCATATCTGTGAGGCGGCAATGAAGGCCATGCGCGAAGGCAAGACGGGCTACGGTCCCGCCCCGGGTCTCCCCGAGCTGCGAGCTGCCATTGCAGAAGATGCCGGGCGACGGCGAGGATTCTCGATCGCTCCGGAGGAAGTCATCGTCACTCCCGGCGCGAAGGCCATCATTTTTTACACACTGCAGAGCGTCGTCGGCGAAGGTGACGAGGTGATCATCCCCGACCCCAGTTTCCCCATGTACTCGTCGCTGGTCGGGCACAGCGGCGCGGAACCCGTGCCGCTTCCCCTCACGGAAGAAACGGGGTTTCGCTTCAGTCGAGACGCATTCCGGGAACGACTGAGTGACCGCACGCGAGCGGTCATCCTCAACACCCCTCACAATCCCACCGGGGGAGTCCTGGAATCAGAGGACCTGGAGGTGATTGCCGAAGAGGCACTTCGGCGAGACCTGGTGGTGCTCTCGGACGAGATTTACATCAACTTCCTCTACGACGGGGTCTCGCGGAGCATCGCGTCATTTCCGAATATGAGGGAGAGGACCGTTATCCTCGATGGCTTCTCGAAAACGTATGCCATGACTGGCTGGCGTGTGGGTTACGGGATCCTCCCCAGCGCTCTCGTGGATGTCTTCGAGCTCTACAACGTCAACATTGCTTCCTGTACGGCAACCTTCAGCCAGTACGGGGCCCTGGAGGCCATCAAAGGTCCACAGACGTGCGTAGAAGAAATGGTCGCCGAGTTTCGGCGGAGGCGGGACTTCCTGGTAAGTGGGCTCAACGCCATCCCCGGGATCACCTGTACGACCCCCCGGGGGGCCTTCTACGCGTTTCCCAATATCGGTGGGACTGGCCGCACTGCGGAGACGCTGGCAACTGAGCTGCTCGAACAGGCGAATGTCGCTGTCCTTGCCGGAAATTGTTTTGGTCAGGGCGGCGACGGATACTTACGATTGTCTTATGCTAATTCGATGTCGAGTCTCGAAAAAGGGCTCGAGAGAATCAGGGGATACCTGGCCCGATAAGTGGGCCGTGAACCACCATGAGCTCTGACGAAGCCAATATTCGAAAGCTGGGGATCCGGGTCGGCAGCATACCCTTTCCGTCGGGGCCACTAAATCCGCACGGGCGCATAGAGGTCTGGCTTCACTGGTTCCTCATCGTCGTCGCCCTGCTCCACCTGCTGCACAACTACCTACGGCTTCCCCCTGAAGCCCCTCGCTTCATGATCTGGCTAGCGTACACGGTCGCCCTGTGCATCTCCGTTTTCCTTCACGAGCTCGGGCATTGCTACGCGGCGTACCGTCAGGGTGGGGGCGCGGACAAGATCGTGCTATGGCCACTTGGGGGACTTGCGTACTGCGACGCGCCCCACGAGCACCGTTCCCAGTTCTGGGTTGCGGCCGGTGGGCTCCTGGTGACAGGCTTTCTGACGCTTCTTGCGATCACCATTTGCCTTGCCCTGGGTTGGAGCGTTTTCCCGGGAGCCAGTTTCCCAGGAGACGGCTTGCCAGGAGCCGGTGGGGAAGCATTTTCCTTCTGGAGCGAGCTCTGCCAGTACTTTGCCCTGTGGAACGTTGTCCTGCTCGTAGTGAATCTGCTCCCCTGCTATCCGCTTGACGGCGGTCGGATGTTGCAAGCTACGCTCTGGGGAAAACTCGAGAGCTACAACCAGGGGGCTCTCCTCACGTTGAGAGTCAGCCAGTTTGTTGCTGCGATCTCTTTAGTCGTTGCGCTCGTGATCGTCGTCTGGTCGTGGTTGAGTGAAGGCTACCATCCCTTTCTTTCCGCGCTGAGCTTGGGACTCCTGCTCGTCGCCATAGTGTATTACGTCGAGGGGAAAGCTCTGCAGCAACGTTTGCTACACGGGGAAGGAGAGGAAGGAATCTTCGGCTATGACTTTTCCGGTGGCTACACGAGCCTCGAGAAAACAGCAACACGCGAGAGGAAGCGAGTCTCTCTGCTCGGCGCATGGAAAGAGAGGTTCCGGCAACGCTCCCTGACGTCCAGGCATGAAAAAGAAATGTCGGTCAGAAAGAGGGTCGACGATCTCCTCCTGAAGATTCACAGCGAAGGAATGGACAGCTTGACACGCGAGGAGCACCGCTTCCTGAAGAAGGCGAGCAAGATGCTGCGGAAGTAGTCTACCCGGGCAGGGGTGGCGGCCCGTCGGCCGGGAAGAGTGTCGAGAGTTCTGGGACCCTGTCCGCCGGCTCCCAGCTCGACATGCCATCCTTCCACACCAGAGTCGACTTGATGAGCCGCCCTGACTGGATCTCGAGGCGAAGCCCATTCATATCGAACGGCCCGACCTGCTGTCCGCTGACGCCGAGATAGTAGCGAGGTGCGGTGCTGGGAAGAGGCGGAGGCCCCCCCTGGCCAGAGCTCCCAATCGCCTCGGCCATCTTGTGCCCCATAGCGAGTCCCATTCCCATGCCGATTCCCTCGCCCCCCCCACCGGAGGGGTTTGCTGCAGCGGTCTCGAGCGCCGTCGCGGCCTGGTACTGCGTGAATCGGGTCAGGTCACCGACGATTCCCATTTCGCTGCGCTTGTCCAGCGCCTTCTCGACCTGAGGCGGTACCGAGATATTCTCAACCAGGAATTTTGACAAATCGAGGCCATACAGGCCGAACTCTTTGTGCAGCCTGTCATTCGCGTACCGCCCAAGCTCGTCGTAATTGGAGGCCAGGTCCAGCACGGGTATACGGGACTCCGCGAGGAGATCGGCGAAACGGGAGACGATCATGTTGCGAAGTTGATTCGTGATCTCATCGGTCTGGAAGAGAGGATCTGTGCCCACAATTTCTTTCATGAAGACTTCCGAGTTGACGACGCGGATCGTGTAGCTACCGTAAGCACGAAGTCGAACCGGACCAAAGTCCGTGTCGCGCATGAGGACCGGATTGGAAGTTCCCCACTTCAAATCGACGAACCTGCGCGTGTTTACGAAGTAGACTTCTGCCTTGAAAGGCGAGTTAAAACCATACTTCCACCCCATCAGGGTGGTGAGTAGGGGCATGTTTTGAGTAGAAAGGGTGTGGGTTCCCGGCGGGAAGATATCGGCCAGAGTCCCTTCATTGACGAACAGGGCGTTCTGCGTCTCGCGCACCACCAGCTTGGCGCCCATCTTGATCTCGTTCTGGTGGCGGGGGAAGCGATACACCATGGTATCCCTGCTGTCATCGAGCCACTCGATGATGTCGATAAACTCAGCACGAATCTTCTCGAACAGACCCATGGTCACACCTCCTGCAGGCTTAACGCCCGTTGACGCTTCACAACAGTCTATCCACGATGTCGTCTCAGGCCCCAAGGATTTCCAGCGAATTCCGAGGCGGTTCTCCGAATAGGACCTTCTCGGAACGGGGGGCCTCATTCTCTATTCACTCTATTCACTCTATTCACTCTATTCACTCTATTCTCTATTCACTATTCACTATTCACTATTCATTGCCCCCTCCTACCCACACTGCGTCACGACCCAGCAGCGGATGAAACGCCGCGCGAGAAGGTCCTCATCGCGAATCATGACGTAAAGGTTGACGGCGTCGCCCCAGGCACGTTCCAGATCCGGGTTGCCGCCGATTTGCCACAAGAGACGCCACCCGGGTGCGCCGGGCTGCTCGGCAAATGGCCCCTCTCGGTGCCAGGCACCCCCCCACAACCCCGCGGTTGCCCGCTCACACTGAATCCGTGCATCGCCGTCGAGCCAGTCCGCCGGTCCAAGAAGCCGGTGCTCTCCGGCTGAGGCCGTGTTGAAGACAAGGTCGGCATAGGCGTTGTAAGGGTCCTCGTCCAGGGCTCCAAGGACGAAGCGCCGGTCAACCTCCGTAGGTAACCGCCAAGCAGCCTGCCCGCGCAGGACTTGCCCAGAGCTACGGAGGATGGGCACGCCCCCCGGCGGGTCGATCTTGCCGCCACCGACAATCCGGGGAGACCACAACACCCTGAAATGGTGCCTGTCGTTCGCTTCTGCTCCCGCGGGAAGCGAGTCCAGGTCGTAGAAGAACGATAGCAAGCCCGCCGACGGTAGCTGGCGCGCAACTGGAGCGTCCCGGGGGACCAGTCCGGCAAGATTGAGCTGCCCCAGGAAAAACATGGGCCTCCCCTCGGGCGTGCGAGGCCAATCTCCGATACGGTGGAGAAAAGGGCAGCCAAACAATCGCGAACATTCTGGTGGAGCGTTTGCCCCCGACGGCTCCTCTTCGAGATCCACGCAAGGTTCCAGCATCCAGAGGATCGTCTCCGCATGGGTCTCTAGAATCGGCGGGATCGAGAGGCGAGGCTTTTCCACGTGGCAGATGGGGGGGATGGTTCCGAGAAACAGCAAAACATTCTGGTTAGTGCTTCGGCTCGGAACGGGGTTGGACTTGACCGAGCGGCTACTGGGGGTTATCAACCTCGGTCGTCCGCCGTCAGGACTCCGACTCTGTTACCCAAGTCCGTCTCAGCCTCGGACCCTCTGGCGCCGACTCAGACTTTTGCGTCCGCCTCGGTCTCGGGAACGTGACCGGGGAGGGGCAGGGGGAAGGGAACGGGCACGGGGTCGGGGTCGGGCTCGGAATAGACATCCGGAGAGCTTAAGACGCTAGCGGAGATTCACAGAATCACCGAAAACTTCGATCTCTGCTGTTGCCGGGAATAAGCCCCCGTGATGTCCATCATTTCACTCGGCTCTCCTTTTCCGTAACGGGCAAGCCAGTCCTGCCCGCGCTGAAAGAACCGCTCGAATTCCGCCGGGGACATCTCCTTCGCGAAGTAGTTGTCACGCCGGACTGTCATGAGCCTGCAAAGTGGCGTGCCCTTCTCTATGGTGATACTCTTCTCGTTCCCATTCAGTTCGAGGACGCAGTGCCAAGGGTAGGAAGCCGGATACACGTCGGCATCAACGAGTGCGGTCAAGACTCGAAAGGGTCGTTGCAAGTTGGGAACGTCAGTAATGAAGAGAAGCTCGTTCGGGTCCGTGAAAAGGAAGAGGAACGTGGACACCTTCACCTGGTTTCTGATCTCAGGGTAAACGTCCGGAGAGATCACGTGGGGCAACGCCTGGTCCTTATCCCAGAACCAGGCGTTCTTCTGGGTCAGGGGATCGCCTTCCTCCACGGCCTTCTCCTCGCTCGAACCAGGCTCGGAATGTGCGTGGCCCGCGCTGAAGACCCAGTCACTTTCCACCTCGACCCCCTGCTCGAGACGCCAGGAGCCATCCTGCTCTCTATGAAAAACCATGTCGAAGCTTACCCGGACATCCCACCCGAAGGCTTGAGCCGCTCTCAACGGCGGGCACTCTTCGGGCCACCCCTTTCCGGCTCTATGCTTGACGTACGCTTCGCGGGCGGGAGTCGGAGCTTCAACCTCTGCGGAGAACTTGAAAAAGTGGAGCATGAGTTCTTGAATCCTATGAACAGCTTGCAGGGCTTGGTTGGTCTGATAGACTCGGGCCAATTGAATCTCGCTCGCCCAGTTTTTGCAATCTTCATGAACCAGGACGCGTGAACAAAGGCACCGTTTCGAATTTGATCTCCGCTGTCGCCTTCGGTACCGGGCTTGCCATGCCGGCCGGTACGGCGCGAGAGTTCGTCGTCGCCATGGCCCTGTTCGCCTTCAGTGGAGGCATCACGAATGCTCTCGCGGTAAAGATGCTCTTCGACAGGATTCCCGGATTGATTGGAAGCGGAGTGATACCGGCAAGGTTTCGCGAGATCAGAACGAAGGTGAAGCAACTGATCCTGGAGCACTTCTTCGACCAGGATCACCTCCAGCAATACTTCAAGGATTTTGAAGGTGACGTCGGGTGGCAGAAGTATCTCAAGGGGACGACCCGATCGAGGGGCCCGTTGGCCGGAGTCATTGAGAAGCAGTGGGACAAGCTGACTGCTCCCGAAGTCGTGCAACCCATGATAGATCAGCAGATGGAAAAGCTCCTCGACTCGTCCGTCGGCGGCATGTTGTTGATGGTGGGCGTCGAGACCGTCAAGCCGGCCGTCAATCAGTTCGTCAGCTCCTTCGTCGCCTCGTTGCAGACAAAAGTTCTGGAGTCCGCCTCACAATTCGGCGAGGAAGAGTTAGGGGTCGAGCTTGATGAGGAAAAGGTCATCGAGGACATTCGCGTGAACGTCGACCGGCTCCTCGAGAAGAAACTGGAACAGCTCGACGCCGGCACGGTCAAGAGAATGATGGAGGAGGTCATCCGCCATCACCTTGGCTGGCTCGTCGTCTGGGGAAACGTGTTCGGTGGGCTACTGGGCCTCGGCGCGGCATTGCTGAACCGTTACTATCTTTGAGCCACCCAGCGTCGATAGAGGTCCGGCCGACGGTGCTGAATCAGGGGTAGCTCGCGGCGAACCTTCTCGAGCTTCTCCGCGCGGAGGACCGCAAGGATCTCATCCTCTCCCTCTCCCGCCTCTGCGAGGACAGTGCCCCAAGGATCGACGACGAGTGAGTGGCCGTATGCCACATAGCTCGACTGTAGGTTGGGCGCCGGGCAGGCAGCCGCCAGGTACACCTGGTAGTCCACGGCACGGGAGCGCATGAGGACATGCCAGTGGGCAGAGCCCGTGGCTTGGGAAAAGGCCGCGGGGATAGCTACCACTTCGACGCCTTGCGACTCGAAATAACGGAAAATGTCGGGGAACCGCGTGTCATAGCACACGCACACCCCGAGGCGGCAAAACGGGGTCTCCAGCACGAGTGGGTGGTCCCCGGGGGTCAACACCGCCGACTCTTTCACGTTGACCGATTCCAGAGCCACGTCGAAGAGATGAATCTTTCGATGGACGCCAAGAATCTCGCCCTCCGGGTCCAGCACATACGCGCTGTTGTAGTAGTCGTTCGTGCGCTTTTCGCAAAACGTGCCCGCCACCACGTAGAGCTTCAACTCTCGTACGACGCTTCGCAGTCTCTTCAGGGTCGGCCCGTCGAGCTCTTCGGAGCTCGAACGCAGGAGGGGTAGCTCATAGGGAGTTAGAAACATCTCGGGAAGCACACAGAGCGTGGCCCCCTTTTGCGCAGCGGCGCGCAGGAAGGACTCCGCGCTTTCCAGGTTCTGCGCCTTGTCGTTCACGACCGGCCATTGCCCCACGGCCAGGGTAAAATCTCTCATAGTAGAATCCGGGATAGCAAATTTTCTGGCTCACCGATCATTGTTGGTTCTTCGGCCCGAGAAGCCAAGTCAAACCTACTAACAGCCCGTTGAAGAAATCAGATTCTACGAGAACCGGCCCCCTTTTGCCCATTACTGTCGCCCATCTCTGCGTCGCAAAATTAGCGGAGGGGTGACCGCTCCCTCCTCGGTCGCGTCCACTATCGCCTGCGTTTTGCTCCTTGACCTGGACGAAAATTGCTCGGTTCTCGCAACAAAGCACTTCTTCAACGGGCTGTTATTTCTGTGACTCGTCGGTATCCTGTTCCCCCATGTCTCCCGATGAGCCCTCCAGTTCTGATCGAGCCCAGGCGCTGAGGGAAACTCTGATTTCCGTTTTTGCCCTGGGCGACCCGGATCCGAATCCCGTTGCCGCCGCGCTCCGCCAGGTGGCGCCGGAAGACGTGGCCTCCGTGCTCGGAGATTTCGACGAGACCGAAAAGCTGGTCATCTACCACGCCCTCCCTTCCAACGAGGACAGGGGGGTAGTCCTCGAGGAGACGGACCCGCAAAGTCGCCGCGACATCATCGAGCAAAGCACCGACAAGGAAACGCTCGACGTCCTCGGCGAGATGGCCGTCGACGACCTCGTCGACCAGATGGAAGACCTCAGCGAGGAAAAGCGAGCCAAGGTGCTCGCCACCCTCGAGTCAGAAGAAGCTCAGGATGTGAAGGAGCTTCTCACGTTTGCCCCCGACACGGCGGGCGGCATGATGACGACAGAGTTTCTCACCATCCCCGTGAGTGTGACGAGTCGCGATGCTCTCGCAGAAGTTCAGGGCAACCTCAACGTCGAAGTGATTTCGTACGTTTATGTGACCGCGCCGGACGATGCTCTCCGGGGTGTGGTCTCGATTCGCAACATCCTCAACGCCAAGCCCGACACCCCGGTCGAAAGTTACATGACGCGCGACGTCATCACGGTGTCGGTCGATACCGATCGGGAAGACGTCGCTGCGGTCGTCAACAAGTACAACTTTCCCGTGATCCCCGTCATCGACGAGGAAAACAGGATCAAAGGCATCGTCACCTTCGATGACGTCTTTGACGCCGTCGAGGAGGAGCATTCCGAGGACATGCTCCGCATGGCTGGGACCGTGGCGATCCACCCCTTCTACGAGCCCATCTACCTCGGATTCGTGAAGCGATTGCCGTTTCTACTCCTCACCATGATGGGGGGCATTGGCGTGATTGTGCTGAAAGAAGGGTTCGAGGAAAAGATCGCCGACGGGCTTCTCTACGCAGCGCTCGTCTACGTGCCACTGTTGTGCGGCCTCTCCGGGAACGTGGCCATCGTGTCCGCGACGGTGATGGTGCGCGGAATGGCCACCGGGGATATCAATCTCGGGCGCGCCTGGAGAGCTGTAGGGAGGGAGATAGGGGTAGGGCTTCTGATAGCCATCGCGCTTTCGGCCCTCGTCAGCATCGGTTTCGTTCTCGTGGACAACGACGAAGTCAATCCCAAGCTGGGCTGGCTGGTAGGGCTGGGACTGTGCCTTTCGATCGCCTGGTCCGCGTTTCTCGGTGCCATCGTACCGCTCCTGTGCAGGGCGAGCGGCGTCATTGACCCGGCCATCGCTTCGGGACCCTTCGTCACCATGATTTGCGACGTCACCGCGACGTTCATCTACTTTTTCCTCGTCTTCGCCCTGCTGTAGCCACAGAAACACCCAAACACCCGGAGGAACTCCATGGCCGCCAGCGATCGTTTCTCGATCCAAGACAAGAATGTGCTGATTATTGGCGGGACGAGCGGAATCGGCGGACAGATCGCTCTCGGTTTCGCCGAGGTCGGTGCCACGGTCATCCCGGTAAGTCGGACGCAGAGCAAGGTAGATGCGACCGTGGACGCGATCCTTTCGGGTGGCGGGAAAGCTCGGGGTTATACAGCCGACGTCAACCACACCAAGACCATCGTCGATCTGGTGGAACGCGTCGAGAACGAGGTCGGCTCGATCGACGTTCTCATCAATTCGCAGGGCATCATCAAGCTGAGCGCGGTGGAGGAATTCGAGGAGAAAGATTTTGATGGCATCGTCGACACGAATCTCAAGAGCGTCTTTTTCGCCTCGATCGAAGTGGGGAAACGCATGCTGGAGCGTGGATCTGGAGCCATCATCAACATAGCTTCCGCCTCCTCCTATCGTGGTTGGGCACGCGCGGCTGTCTATTCGATCACGAAATGGGGCGTCGTCTCCCTCACCGAGACGATGGCCAGCGAATGGGGCAGTCGTGGAGTGCGGGTCAACGCCATCGCGCCTGGTTTCTTCATGACCGAGCTGAATCAGAAGAGGATGTCACCCGAGCGTAAAGCCAATGTCATTCGGCGCACGCCCATGGGCCGGTTCGGCAAGCTCGATGAGCTTGTCGGCGCCGCAGTCTACCTCGCCTCCCCGGCCTCGGGCTTTGTCAACGGAGAGACGATACGTGTCGACGGAGGTTACCTGGCTTCAGGGATTTAGGATCGCATCACTGCTCGAGTTACGTGAAGTGTGAGCCCGAGAAAATTTCACGGCGACGCGGGACAATTCTGTTGACCCGATGCATCTTGAGTGTTAAAAATAGCGTATTAATCAAGCCCACAACTGCCCCGGAGGTCGGCGGTTCCCCAAAGTTCCGCCGGCCTCTTTTTTAATGGGCTTTGGCAGAGGCTTGGGCTTTAGCAGAGGCTTGGGTTTTGGCAGAGGGTAGCCTGGGCACGGGGAAACCGGGAAACCACTACACAAGCCGCTAGTGGGTGGCGGAGGGCCCGTGGGTGAGTATGATGATGCCTGCATCCTGCTGAGGTACGTCTTCCTGCTGAAGTACAACGGCCTCGAGCGGAAGGAGGAGCTGATATGGCACATCCGGATCCCGAATCGTGGATGTGGGAGCGAGCCCGCGAGATCCTGGAAAGAGCGGACAAGCTGCAGAGACACTTCTTCGAGCTCCGGGGCTCTCGCGACCTGCGTCCCACCTGGGAGCCTCCCGTCGACGTTTTCGAAAAGGACGGCGAGCTCTGGATCCTCGTAGCCCTCCCGGGAGTCCACCCGGACAGGATCGAAATCGTGATCGAAGGAGGAGTGCTAAGCGTTGCGGGCGAGCGCACCATGCCGTCGGAGTGCAGGTCGGCGTCGGTTCATCGCCTGGAGATTCCCCACGGCAGGTTTGAACGGCAAATCGAACTGCCGACAGGGCGCTTCGAGGTCGCACAGAGGGACGTGAAGCTGGGATGCCTGGTGTTGAGTCTCAAGAAGGTGACGTGATATGGAGACCAAGAGGGATACCGTGGCACCTCAAGCGCCGCCAGCAAACCCCGAAGCGAAGGACGGAGTCCTGCCAGAGAAGGCCGGCACCGGAGCGAAAGACGTGACGAGCCCGGAGGGCGGCTCTTCCGCACAGCCCGAGTCCGCCGATGACTCGCTGATCATCCTCTGCGTGCGCAGCATGGTACTGTTTCCGGGCGTGGTGCTACCCCTCAGTGTCGGTAGAAAACAGTCCGTCGAGGCCGTCCAGGAAGCCGTGCGCTTTGACAAACCGATTGGGCTCCTCCTCCAGCGCAGTCCCCAGACCGAGAATCCGGGTCCGGAGGACATCTACAGGGCTGGCACGATCGCGTCGGTGCTGAAATACCTTCCGGCTCCAGACGGCAGCCGTCACATCATCTGTCAGGGACAGCAGCGTTTTCGGGTTGTCGAATTCCAGCAGTTTCATCCCTTTCCGATCGCCAAAATCGAACGGCTAGAGGAGGAGCTCGTCGCTTCCTCCCCGGGCACGGGAGAGACGGCCATGAGCAAGGGGCTCGAGGCTCGGTTTCTCAACTTGAGGGAACAGGCGAGAGAAGCTCTGCAGCTTCTTCCGCAGCCCCAGCCCGACCTCGATGCCGCGATCCAGAATATCCCATCGCCCGCCGCTCTCGCCGACATGATCGCCACCTACATGGATCTTTCTGTCGAGGAGAAGCAGGAGTTGCTCGAAACGTGGAATGTACCGGAGCGTCTCGAAAAAGTCTCCTCCAGGCTGGCGCGCCGAGTCGAAGTACTCCGTCTTTCGAAGGAGATCAGCCAGCAGACCAAGGGCTCCATGGAAAAGCAGCAGCGCGAGTACTACCTGCGCGAGCAGCTGAAAACGATCCAGAAGGAGCTCGGGGAAGAAGACGGCAAGGCCGTGGAGATGAAAGAGCTCAGCGAGGCGATCGACAAGGCGCGAATGCCCACGGAGGTCGAGAAGGAAGCTCGAAAGGAACTGACCCGGCTGGAGCGCATGCCGGAAGCTGCAGCCGAGTACGCCATGATTCGAACGTACCTCGACTGGCTCATCGAGCTACCCTGGGTGATCGAGACAGGGGAGACGATCGATATCGGGCGAGCACGACAGATCCTCGACGAAGATCACTACGGCCTCGAAAAAGTAAAAAAGAGGATCCTCGAGTTCCTTGCGGTGCGCAAGCTCAAGCCGGATGGGAAAAGCCCCATTGTGTGCTTGGTGGGCCCTCCCGGCGTCGGCAAGACGTCGCTTGGACAGAGCATAGCCCGCGCCTTGAACCGCAAGTTTGTTCGTATAAGCCTGGGCGGGGTTCACGACGAAGCGGAGGTGCGCGGTCATCGGAGAACTTATATTGGTGCTCTTCCCGGAAACATCGTCCAGGGAATTCGTAAGGCGGGAACCCTCAACCCCGTGTTCATGCTCGACGAGCTCGACAAGGTCAGCGCCAGCTTTCATGGAGACCCGTCCTCGGCTCTCCTCGAGGTGCTCGATCCGGAGCAGAACCATGCTTTCCGTGACAACTATCTCGCGGTTCCGTTTGACCTGAGCAGGGTGATGTTCATTGGCACCGCGAACGTGCTGGACGCCATTCCGGGCCCCTTGCGGGACCGTTGCGAAGTGATCGAGATCCCGGGCTACACCGAGGAGGAAAAGCTGCAGATTGCGCGGCGTTACCTGGTGAAGCGCCGGCTGGAGGAAAGCGGGTTGACCTCTGAGCAGTGCGAAATCACGGATCATGCTCTCAGCGACATAGTCCGTTATTACACCCGCGAGGCAGGATGCCGCAACCTCGAGCGAGAAATCGGTGGCGTGTGCCGGCATGTCGCGACGAAAGTCGCGGAGGGTGGCGGAATGTCCGAGCAGGTACAGGTCGACTCTGCCGACCTCCACGCGATCCTGGGCGCGCGGAAATTCGAAGGCGAAATCGCCATGCGCACCAGCATTCCGGGGGTTGCAACCGGCATGGCGTGGACCCCGGCCGGCGGCGACATCCTCTTCGTCGAAGCGACTCGCATGCAAGGCAAAGGGAATCTCCTCCTTACGGGACAGCTCGGGGACGTGATGAAGGAAAGCGCCCAGGCAGCGATCAGCCTGGTGAAGTCGCGCGCGGTGCAGCTCGATCTGGACCCCGGTCTTTTCGAGAAAATCGACATCCACGTTCACGTCCCGGCCGGAGCGATACCCAAAGACGGTCCCAGCGCGGGGGTAACCATTTACACGGCGCTGGTTTCACTCCTTTGCGGCAAGGTGGTCCGCAACGACGTCGCCATGACAGGTGAAATCAGCCTGCGCGGTTTGGTCCTTCCCGTCGGCGGTATCAAAGAAAAGGTCCTTGCGGCCCATAGCGCCGGCATCAAAACGGTTCTCCTGCCGGCGCGAAACAAGAAGGACCTCGAAGACATCCCGGCAAGCGCCCGCGAAAAGCTCGACTTCATCTGGTTAGAAAAGGTAGACGAGGCCGTCGACGCGGCGCTTCAGGCGGAGCCTACGGAAGCGAAAGATTCGAAAGCCACGCCGGCCCAGCCGGTTCGGGGGTAGGGGAGACCCTATTCCCTCCGTAGCGCGAGAATAGGGTCCAACGACGCGGCCCGCCAGGCTGGGTAGACTCCGAAGAGGAGACCCACAGCCGCACTGAACAGAAACGCCAGGGCTACGGTCAGGCTCGTCACGACGGGCTGGAAGTTCTCCGAGAGCAGTCCAATCCCGTACGCCCCCCCTATCCCCACCGCCACACCTAGCGATCCACCGAGGAGGCTCATGAAAACACTCTCCGTCAGGAATTGCTTGACGATATCCCAGCGGCTCGCCCCGACCGCCATACGTAAACCCACCTCACGCGTGCGCTCAGCGACGGACACGAGGAGGATGTTCATGATCCCTATTCCTCCAACGACCAAACTGATCGCCGCGATCCCCGCCATAATGTAGGTCATGGTGTCGAGGATGGTTCCCATGGTCGACATCATGGCTTCCTGCGATATGAGGGTGAAGTCCTGGTTTCCTTGGTGGCGGCGCTTCAGAATCTTCGTGCACTGCGCCATGGCCGCGTCGAGATCCTCCTGGCTACGTGCTTTCGCTCGGATGCCGAAGAGACCACTTTGGTCGAATAGTTTCTGATAAGCCCTTACCGGCATGAAGACGAGGTCATCCATGTCCATGCCCAAGGTCTCTCCCTTTTTCTCCATGACTCCAATCACACGAAATGCGCTGCGGGAGATCCTCACCATCTGGCCTATGGGATTCTGATCCCCGAAGAGCTGCTCCTTCACCGTCTCTCCGATCGTACAGACCCTACGCCCGCTGAAGGACGCGTTGGCCGAGAGGAAGCGCCCCGAACCGACGCCGAGATTCAGAATTTCCGGCAGCATGTCGTCCGAGCCCAGGATCGCCACGTCGCGCTGGCGATCGAGCCGGCTAATCTTCCCGGAGCCAAACGTGATCGGCGTCACCGCAGCGAGAAGAGTTCCCCACTTTCTGAGTGCGCGAACGTCACCCAGAGTGAGCTTGCGAGTCGCGCCTCCGGGCGGAGGTCCCAGCGGAGTCTTCGTCTCCGTGCGTCCCGGCTGGATAATGATCAGGTTCGTGCCCAGGTCGGTGAACTGCCTCGTAATGTATAGTTTCGTCCCCTCCCCCATGGACACGAGGAGGATGACCGCCGTAACCCCTATGCTCATTCCAAGCATGGTCAGGCCTGTCCGGCCTTTGCTCGCCCTCAGACTTTCGAGAGCCGTGAGCAGGCTTTCAAGAAGGCTCACCGCTTACCTCCACCGCCCGAACGGCGATCCTCAATCACCTGGCCATCTTCCAGGCGGATCACACGGGGGATTGCCCCCGCGACTTCGTCGTCGTGTGTAACCAGGAGGACCGTCACCCCCGTTTCCCGGTTCATGGCGTGAAACATGTCGAGAATCTCACGGCTGGTGTTGGAGTCAAGGTTGCCCGTGGGCTCGTCGGCGAGCAAGATACTCGGTTTCTGGATCAAGGCGCGGGCGATGGCGACTCGCTGCGACTGCCCGCCCGACAACTCGTTGGGACGGTGGTGCGCTCGGTCCTGAAGCTGCACCCGCTCGAGCTCCTCGGCAGCTCGGCGTCGCCGCTCCGTGCGACCGACCCCACTGTAAACGAGTGGCAGCGCGACGTTATCGAGAGCGCTCTGCCGCGGCAGGAGGTTGTAGGATTGAAAAACAAAGCCGATTTTGCGGTTGCGGATCCGGGCCAAGGCGGCGTCCGACAGTCCTGAAACCTCCTCGCCGTCGAGCCTGTAGGTACCGCTCGTGGGGCGGTCCAGGCAGCCGAGGATGTTGAGCAAAGTCGATTTGCCAGACCCAGAGGCTCCTGTAATGGCCACAAACTCCCCGCTGTCCAGGGGCAGGCTAACGTTTTTCAGCGCCACCACCTCGATCGCAGGACCAACTTTGCCCCCCATGGCGTAGACCCTGCGTACGTCTTCCAGCTCGATCATCGCATCAAGGCCCGTCGAGGCGAGCGTCATCCACGACGACTTGCACCTCGAGGCCATCGGCGAGCAACTTGACGTCGGTGGGAATGACCACGAGGTCGCCCGGAGCGAGACCGGAAGTCACGCCCATCAGGTCCCAGTTCCCGATGCCTGTCACGATCTTTCTGCGCTCGAGCTGCCCCCCCAAGCCGGCCTTTCCCCCCTTAACAATATAGACGAACTTTTCAGCACCCCGGTCGAGGATCGACGTCGTGGGGATCCGGACCGCATCGCTGGCCCGCTTGACGATGATCTCGAGGTCTGCCGACATACCTACGAGGACCTCGGACGGGTCTACCAGAATCGACGAATCGAGGAGCGAAGGGCTCGACCCTCCGTTCCCCGATGGCGGCGCCTGATAGCCTGGCGAAAGGAGCTCTACCTTGACCTCTGCCGTGCGACTCTCCCCTTCATCCGTGGAAACCGCGGGGGACATGGAGACGACGCGTGCTCGAAGAATTCGCTGATCGACTCCCCCGAGGGTCACCTTGACAGGCTGACTGGGCTGCACACGAAAAACGTCCGTCTCGTCGATCTCTGCTTCGACGAAGAGCTTGGAATCGTCCACCAGATAGATCAGCGGAGCGCCCCCAACGCCTCCGCCCCCCAGCGCCAGAGCCATGCTGCCGAAGGTCATTTCCCCCACGCGGGCGTTGACCTCCGCCACGAGACCTGCAAACGGCGCTCGAATGAGCGTTCTGTCGTAGTTCTCCAGGGCGCGCTGGTGGGCAAAGTCCGCGTCCTCGATTTGCTCTTCGGTGGCCACGTCATCTCTCATCTTCCTCAGACGCGCGAGGTCGCTCGCGGTCTCATCGACGCGCAGCTTTTCGAGGTGGTTCTCCAGCTCGATGACCACGGCACCCGCCGGTACGCGGTCTCCCTCTTCGCAGTTGACCTTCACGATCCGACCCGAGACGGGAGACGCGAGGTTCGCCTTATGGAGCGGCTCCACAACCCCAGCCTCTACCGAGGTGACGGTGCTTTCCACCGGACCACGGCCCACCCGGATCGCGGTCACCGCCAATCTTTCGCATCCCGAAGCGACGAAAAGCGTCAGCGCGATCGGGACGATGGCCTTCGTCATGCTATGATCATGGCGCAAGGGACGGGATTTCGCACTAGAAAGCTGTTGTGGGCGGTCGTGAGAACATGTTGTGGGCGGGTCTGGGCGCCCGCC
>Ga0315336_1001835_pt1 | contig 36760 bp, 33 predicted proteins | sample ASW5metaG_FD_204512 | JGI IMG/M metagenome (GOLD analysis project Ga0315336, IMG submission 204512) | Ammonia-oxidizing marine archaeal communities from Monterey Bay, California, United States - ASW #5 | ecosystem: Environmental > Aquatic > Marine > Intertidal zone | place: USA: California... | reverse complement strand
CGCAGGAAGTCGAAGTGCAGGTTCTCGAAGTGGATTCGGCCAAGCGCCGCATCTCGCTCGGTCTCAAGCAGACCATGCGCAATCCGTGGGAAGTCTTCGTCGAGAAGTATCCCGTCGGCGCAACCGTTGAAGGCGAAGTCAAGAACAAGACCGAGTTCGGTCTGTTCCTGGGCCTCGATGGCGAAGTGGACGGCATGGTCCATCTGTCCGACCTCGACTGGAAACAGCCGGGCGAGCAGGTCATCGACAACTTCAAGAAGGGCGACATGGTCAAGGCCATCGTCCTCGACGTCGATGTCGAGAAGGAGCGTATCTCTCTCGGCGTGAAGCAGCTCGAGGGCGACCCGTTCGCAGAACCAGGCGACGTCAAGAAGGGCGCCGTCGTGACCTGCGAGATCATCGAAGTGAAGGAAGCCGGTATCGAAGTTCAGATCACCGGCACCGACTTCACCACCTTCATCAAGCGCTCTGAACTCGCCCGCGATCGCGGCGACCAGCGTGCTGAGCGCTTCGCTGTCGGCGAAAAGGTTGACGCCCGCGTCATCCAGTTCGACAAGAAGGCACGCAAGGTGCAGGTCTCGATCAAGGCGCTTGAAGTGGCTGAAGAGAAGGAAGCCATCGCACAGTACGGCTCGTCCGATTCGGGCGCGACGCTGGGCGACATTCTCGGCAACGCTCTCAAGAAGCGCGACAAGTAAGCGCCGCATCGCTGAAACAAATCAGGGCTCCGGAATTTCCGGAGCCCTTTTTGTTTGGGCGATTGTGTGTTGCGTGAGGCTACAGCCTCTGAGCGTCATGCGCGGGCTTGACCCGCGCATCCATCCAGAAAAATTTTCCAAAGAAGATGGATTGCCGGGTCAAGCCCGGCAATGACAAATGGAAGTGGCTCAGATTGCGGAACTCATCGCGGGCTCCGCCGATATTTCCTCGCCGTTCCATCCGCACGCCTTGAGCCGTTCGTGCAGGTGCGCAGGTGCAGGCGCGACCACGCGCACCGGCGGTTTGTTCTTCGAGAGCGGGATGATGATTTCACGCGCATGAAGATGCAGCGTCGGCTCTCCAAAGCGTGGCCCGTTGCCGTAAATATTGTCGCCGACAATCGGCCATCCGCTCGCAGAGCTATGCACGCGCAACTGATGGGTGCGGCCGGTGATCGGCTCCATCGCCACCCATGTCAGACCTTCACCGCGCCCCAGCACTTTCCAATGCGTTTGCGATGGGAACCCGTTGGGGTCCGGCTTCTGCCACCAGCCGCGCTCCGCGTCCAAACGCCCCAGCGGAATGTTGATCTCGCCTTCGTCCTCGGCTGGTCCGCCTTCGACGACGGCCCAATAGGTCTTGGAAATCTTGCCATGCTTGAACAGCAGGCCGAGCGAGGCTGTCGCCTTGCGGTGACGTCCGAGCACGAGGCAGCCCGAAGTGTCACGGTCGAGGCGGTGCGCGAGGACCGGCGGACGCGGCAAACCGTAACGAAGCGCGTCGAACGAGGCTTCCAGATTGGGACCGCCTTTCGGCCCCTTGTGCACGGCGATCCCGGCCGGCTTGTCGATCACCAGCATCAACCCGTCGCGGTGAAGCACGCGGGCCTGCATTTCTTCCGGTGTCGGTTGTGGCGTATCCATCGGACTGGATTGACTTTCGTTTGCAGCCTGAACCGGGTAACACACCCCCCGCATGAGTGACAGTCCGCAGGAACAACCCAAGCAAAGCTGGTGGAAGCGCCTTTCCGCCGGACTCAAGCGCACGTCGAGTTCGCTGGGCACGGCGGTGGCCGATCTTGTCACCAAGCGTAAGCTCGACCGCGCCATGCTCGAGGATATCGAGGATGTGCTGCTGCGCGCCGATCTCGGAACCGAGGTCGCGGCGCGCATCGCCGAGGCGGTCGGCAAGGGCCGCTACGACAAGGCAGTCTCTGCGGATGATGTCACCACCATCGTGGCGACCGAAGTCGAAAAGGTGCTGGCCCCGGTGGCGCAGCCGCTTGAGATCGATACAGCGCAAAAACCGTTCGTCATTCTCGTGGTTGGCGTCAACGGCTCCGGCAAGACTACAACCATCGGCAAGCTCGCCGCCAAGTTTTCCGCGGAAGGCCGCAAGGTCATGCTGGCTGCGGGCGATACGTTCCGCGCGGCCGCCATCGAGCAGTTGAAGGTGTGGGGTGAGCGCAACAAGGTGCCGGTGGTGGCGCGTGCGCAGGGTTCGGATTCGGCAAGCCTTGCGTTCGAGGCGGTTGAAGCCGCAAAAGCTGAGAACATCGACGTGCTGCTGATCGATACCGCCGGGCGATTGCAGAACAAGACCGAGCTGATGGTCGAACTTGAAAAAGTCCGCCGCGTCATCGGCAAGGTCGATTCAAGCGCGCCGCATGCCGTGTTGCTGGTGCTCGATGCGACGGTCGGCCAGAACGCGCTGTCGCAGGTCGAAGCATTTCAGAAAACCGCAGGCGTCACGGGCCTGGTAATGACCAAGCTCGACGGCACGGCGCGGGGCGGTATCCTTGTGGCACTCTCCGAGAAATATAAACTGCCGGTGCATTTCATCGGCGTCGGCGAGGGGATCGACGATCTCGCGCCGTTCACCGCACGCGACTTCGCGCGCGCGATTGCAGGACAGGACACCTGAACATGGCCGCTTCGGAAAAGCCCGCGCCGCACCCGCTGTTCAAGCTCGCGACCGAACTCGGTCCGCTGGTGATTTTCTTCGGGGCCAACGCAAAGTTCGGACTGTTTGTCGCCACCGGCGCATTCATGGTTGCGATCGTGACGGCGATTATTGCGTCCTATGTGGTGACGCGCCATGTGCCGCTGATGGCAATCGTCACAGCGGTGATCGTGCTGGTGTTCGGCGGCCTGACGCTGTTCTTTCACGACGAGACCTTTATCAAGATCAAGCCGACCATCATCTATTCGCTGTTCGCCCTGACGCTTGGAATCGGACTGCTTCTCGGCCGCTCGTTCATCGCCATCATGTTCGATCAGGTGTTCAACCTGACGCCGACGGGCTGGCGACTGCTGACGATCCGCTGGGCGATCTTCTTTGCCGGAATGGCGGTGCTGAACGAAATCGTCTGGCGCACCCAGACCACGGATTTCTGGGTCTCGTTCAAGGCGTTCGGCGTCATCCCGATCACGGCGATCTTCGCGATGGCCCAGACCTCGCTGGTCAAGCGCTACAGTATCGAGCCCGCGACCGATGCAGCGAGCGACCTCGAGCGCGGCGATATCACCAAGAGCTAGGCAAAAGAAAACGCACCGGCATTGCTGCCGGTGCGTTTCGCTGGAGCAGCTCACGAAGCGCAGAGTTATTTCTGCTTCGCGATGATCTTGTCCTTGATCTCGGCATAGGTCTTCTCGGGCACGATCTTCTTCTGCACCAGTTCGTCCTTGCCCTTGTAGGGGCGGCCCTTGATGATCGCTGCGGAATACGCATCGCCGATGCCCTTGAGCGCCTTGAGCTGGTCTGCGGTCGCCGAGTTGATGTCGAGCAGGTCCGTCTTGGCTGCGGGCGCCATTTTCGAGTCGGCCTTTGCCGCGGGTGCCATCTTCGAATCGGCCTTCGGAGCGGCCGGCGGGGGCGCCATCTTGCCACCGGTTGCCGGCTGGGTCGCCTGAGCGAAGGACGGCGACGATGCCAGCAGGCCCAAAGAAAGAGTGGCGGCGAGGGTCGCGGCAGTCAATGAAGCAAGTTTCGAATAACGCATGGGTGTCCCTCCAGGACAGTGATTGCAACGCCCCTAGCGTATGTTCGAATTCGTGGCCGCGCCATGGCTTCAAAATGAACGGCAGATAAAAGCGCAAAATTATTTTGAGCTGTCCGGGCTGCGGGATCAGGGCTTGGCGCTCAGGGCCTTCTCGATCTCGACCTTCAGCACACCGTTGATGTTGTCCGGCGTGATCGGCCCGATCAGCTTGTAGGCGATGGCGCCGTCGCGGCCGATCACAAAGGTCTCCGGCACGCCATACACCCCCCACTCGATCGAGGCGCGGCCATTGGGATCGGTGCCGACCGCGCCGAACGGATTGCCGTAGCGTCCGAGAAAGCGACGCGCGTTGTCCGGTGAGTCCTTGTAGTTGATCCCGATCAGGCGAATCCGCTTGTCCTCCGCAAGCTGCAGGAGGAGCGGCGCTTCCTCGTGACACGGCACGCACCACGACGCCCAGACATTGACGATGCGGACTTGTCCTTTGAATGAAGCCGGATCAAGCCCCGGCACTTGCGTGCCATCAGCAGTAAGGCCGTCCAGCGGCGGCAGTTTTGTTTGCGGTGCGGGGCGGCCGATCAGTGCCGAGGGAATGCGCGCCGGATCGCCCGCGCCGAGGCGAAACCAGAACAGCCCGGCAAGCACCGCGAAGGCGACCAGCGGGAGCGCCACCAGCCAGGAGCGGCGTTGGGCGCGGCGTTGCGGGCGCGCAGCGCCGTTCTCGCTCATGATGACTTGCCGGAGTTTTGTGCCGAGCGCCGGGTGATGCCGCTGGCTTCGAGGTCGCGCAAGGTTTGCTTTTGGCGGCGGAAATCGAGTGCGACCCACACGATCAGCGCCGCAACCACGAAACCCACCAGAAGGTACGACGTGACGATGAAGGAGGCGTAGGGACCGAGCGATGTGAAAAACGACATCGCGATCACGCCGCCTGCCGGCTGGCTTGCGTCATCTGCAAGGAGCGCACCCGCCGCCGCAGCACCTCGTTGCGCATCGCCGCCAGATGCAGTGTCAGGAACAACAGCGAGAATGCCACCGCCATGATAAGTAATGGAATCAGAAACGCGCGGTCCATGGTCGGACCGCCGGCGCGGATCACCGATGCGCCCTGATGCAGCGTATTCCACCAGTCGACCGAAAATTTGATGATCGGAATGTTGATCGCGCCGACCAGCGTCAGGATGGCGGCGGCGCGGGCGGCACGGGACGGATCTTCCACCGCGCGCCACAGCGCCATGATGCCGAGATACATCAGAAACAGAATCAACACCGACGTCAGCCGGGCATCCCATTCCCAATAGGTGCCCCACATCGGCCGGCCCCACAGCGAAACCGTCACCAGTGCGAGAAATGTAAATGCCGCGCCGAGCGGTGCGGCTGCCTTTGCCGCGACGTCGGCCAGCGGATGCCGCCACACCAGCGTGCCGAGCGCGGCCACGCTCATCACGCCCCAGACGAACATCGACAGCCACGCATTGGGAACGTGGATGAACATGATCTTCACGGTAGCGCCCTGCTGGTAATCGTCGGGTGCCATCGCCGATTGATAAAGGCCGATCGCGAGCAGGATGGTTGTGGTGGCGGCAAGCCACGGCAGCACGCGCGCGGTCAAGGCGAGGAACCGGGTCGGATTGGCGAGGTCGATAAAGCTCATGGCGTCCCTGATAATCGCGACCGCGGCGGCAGGCAATCCGCGTAAGGGCGGGACCGCGACGGTTCCGTGAGAGTTGATCGGATAAGATGCCGCATCAGTCGAGTCCCTGTCGCAGGCTGGCGGCAGCCGCGAATGGCCCGATCACCAGGCTGACCAGCGACAGCGCGCACAGGATCGAGAACGGCGTGCCAAACGAAACCTGCCCATCGACGGCTGCGTTCGAGGCGGCAACACCAAAAATCAGCACCGGGATCGATAGCGGCAGCACCACCACCGCGAGCAGCAATCCGCCCTTCCGTAACGTGACCGCGAGCGCTGCGCCGATCATGCCGGTAAATGTCAGCGCCGGCGTTCCAACCAGCAGCGTCAGCGCGACCGCGAATGTTGCCGTCGCATCGAGGTTGAGCAGGATGCCGATCAGCGGTGTTGCAAGGATCAGCGGCACGCCGGCCGCCAGCCAATGCGCCAGCGCCTTTGCAGCGCAACTCAATTCCAGCGGCGTGCGGCTCATCACGATCAGATCGAGCGATCCATCCTCCTGATCGGCGGTGAACAGACGATCGAGCGTCAGCAGGCTCGCCAACATCGCGCCCAGCCACAGGATCGCCGGGCCGATACGTTTGAGCAAAGCGAGATCCGGTCCGATCGCGAACGGCATCACCACCACGACGGAAACGAAAAACAGCACGCCGATCAGCGCGCCGCCGCCCGCTCGCAGTGCGACGCCGATGTCGCGGCGGATCAGGGCTAGAAGAGCGATCACGCATCACCGCCGATCCGCAGTTCCTGTGCGGGAATCCCGAGCGGTCCATGGGTTGCGGCGAGAATAATTCCGCCGCTGCGCAAATGCGCGCTCATCAGGCTTGCCACCATGGCCTGCCCGGAGGTGTCGAGCGCGGAGGTCGGCTCATCCAGCAGCCAGACCGGACGATTGACGGCAATTAGCCGCGCAAGCGACAGCCGGCGGCGCTGGCCGGCGGAAAGGAACGCTGCTGGCAGGTGCGCCGCGTGACCAAGGCCGACGGTTTCTAGGCTTGCTGATCCATCGATGGCTTCGCCGCCGAGAAACTCACGCCAGAAATCCAGATTCTCCAGCACCGTTAATGCGGGCTTCAGCGCGTCGCGGTGGCCGAGATAGTGCGCCTGTTCTGCGAGCGCGAGCTCCGTTTCGCCGCCCTCAAGCCTGATCGCGCCATCCGCTGCGGGAAGCAGACCAGCCATGATCCGCAGCAGCGACGACTTGCCGGCCCCGTTGATGCCGGTCACGGCCAGCGCCTGTCCCGCAGGGACCGCAAAATCGAGGCCCGAAAAGATATTTCGCCCGCCCCTGACGCATTTCAGACCCTGAGCCGTTAGCCTCATGATGGGTTGACCGATGGCCTGCGAAGGGGCGCTGTAGTTCCAGCCGTGAGTTGCATGACAGGGAGACAATCCATAGCGGGTGTGGTGGACAGACTGGAAAGATTCTATAAAACCGGAACTTGGTGCAGCACACAATCAGCCACCGGAAACAGCAGGGTTCAGCCCTGAGTCCTCCGCTTTTGACGGTGTTTTGATACCTTTTGCCGGGTATCTCCAACTTCTGAACTGGGATCCTTCACATGCCCTCGCTCGACAGCTTCAAATGCCAGAAAACCCTCAAGGTCGGCGCCAAGACTTACGTCTATTACAGCCTGCCTGCCGCTGAAAAGAACGGCCTCAAGGGCATTTCGAAGTTGCCGTATTCGATGAAGGTGCTGCTCGAAAATCTGCTGCGCAACGAGGATGGCCGCAGCGTCAAGAAGGAAGACATCGTCGCCTTCTCGAAGTGGGCGAAGACCCGCAAGCTCGAACATGAAATCTCGTTCCGCCCCGCGCGCGTGCTGATGCAGGACTTCACCGGCGTGCCTGCGGTGGTCGATCTCGCCGCCATGCGCAACGCGATGAAATCGCTCGGCGGCGATGCCGAGAAGATCAACCCGCTGGTACCGGTCGATCTGGTGATCGATCACTCGGTGATCGTGAACTTCTTCGGTGACAACAAGGCCTTCGGCAAGAACGTCACGGAAGAATACAAGCAGAACCAGGAGCGCTACGAATTCCTGAAGTGGGGCCAGAAAGCATTTTCGAATTTCTCCGTTGTGCCGCCGGGCACCGGCATCTGCCATCAGGTCAATCTCGAATATCTCGCGCAGACTGTCTGGACCCGGAAAGAAAAGCTCACCGTCGGCAAGAAGACGGCGATGTATGAAGTCGCCTATCCGGATACGCTGGTCGGCACCGACTCGCACACCACGATGGTCAACGGTCTCGCCGTGCTCGGCTGGGGCGTCGGCGGCATCGAAGCGGAAGCTGCGATGCTCGGCCAGCCGCAATCGATGCTGTTGCCTGACGTTGTCGGCTTCAAGCTCAAGGGCAAGATGCGCGAAGGCGTGACCGCGACCGATCTCGTGCTGACCGTGACGCAGATGCTGCGCAAACTTGGTGTTGTCGGAAAATTCGTGGAATTCTATGGTCCCGGCCTCGACCATCTGTCGGTCGCCGACAAGGCCACCATCGCCAATATGGCGCCGGAATACGGCGCGACCTGCGGCTTCTTCCCCGTCGACAAGTCCGCGCTCGACTATCTCAAGACCTCCGGCCGCGCTGCGCCGCGCGTCGCGCTGGTTGAGAAATACGCCAAGGCACAGGGCCTGTTCCGCACCGCGCTCAGCAAGGATCCGGTCTTCACCGAGACGCTGTTGCTCGATCTGAAGGACGTCGTGCCTTCGCTCGCAGGTCCGAAGCGTCCTGAAGGCCGCGTGGCGCTGCCGGCGGTTGCCAGCCTGTTCGACGAAGCGCTGACCGCCGAATACAAGAAGCCGACGGATCACAATGCGCGTTTCCCGGTCGAGGGTCGCAAGGACGATCTTGGCCACGGCGACGTGGTGATCGCGGCCATTACTTCCTGCACCAACACATCGAATCCAAGCGTGCTGATCGCGGCAGGTCTGCTGGCGCGCAAGGCTGCCGCGAAGGGTCTGAAGGCAAAGCCGTGGGTGAAAACGTCGCTTGCGCCGGGCAGCCAGGTGGTTGCCGGGTATCTCGCGGATTCCGGCCTGCAAAAGGATCTCGATGCGGTTGGCTTCAACCTTGTCGGTTTCGGCTGCACGACCTGTATCGGCAATTCCGGTCCGCTGCCGGAGGAGATTTCCAAATCGATCAACGATAACGGCATCGTCGCCGCGGCGGTGCTGTCGGGCAACCGCAACTTCGAGGGCCGCGTCTCGCCGGACGTGCAGGCGAATTATCTCGCCTCGCCGCCGCTGGTCGTCGCGCATGCGCTCGCCGGCACGGTCACGAAGAATCTTGACCTCGAGCCGATTGGCACGGGCAAGGACGGCAAGCCGGTTTACCTGAAGGACATCTGGCCGACGTCCACCGAGATCAATGCCTTTATCAAGAAGTACGTCACATCGACGATCTTCAAGAAAAAGTACGCCGACGTGTTCAAGGGCGACACCAACTGGCGCAAGATCAAGACCGTGACCAGCGACACTTACGCCTGGAACATGAGCTCGACCTACGTGCAGAACCCGCCGTACTTCGAAGGCATGAAGATGGAGCCGGAAGCGATCGTCGATGTCGTCGGCGCGCGCATTCTTGCGCTGTTCGGCGACAAGATCACCACCGACCACATCTCGCCGGCCGGTTCGATCAAGCTGACCTCGCCCGCAGGCAAGTATCTATCGGACCATCAGGTGCGGCCCGCCGACTTCAACCAGTACGGCACCCGCCGCGGCAATCACGAAGTGATGATGCGTGGCACGTTCGCCAACATCCGCATCAAGAACTTCATGATGAAGGGCGCTGACGGCAACATTCCCGAGGGCGGCCTCACCAAGCATTGGCCCGACGGCGAGCAGATGTCGATCTTCGACGCGGCGATGAAGTATCAGGCCGAGCAGGTGCCGCTGGTGGTTTTCGCCGGCGCCGAATACGGCAATGGCTCGTCGCGCGACTGGGCGGCGAAGGGCACGCGCCTGCTGGGCGTGCGCGCGGTCATCACCCAGAGCTTCGAGCGCATCCATCGCTCCAATCTCGTGGGCATGGGCGTGCTGCCGCTGACCTTCGAGGATGGCGCATCATGGCAGTCGATCGGCCTGAAGGGCGACGAAAAGGTCACCATTCGCGGTCTGCAGGGTGATTTGAAGCCGCGCCAGAAGCTGGTGGCGGAGATCGTGTCCAGCGATGGCTCGCGCAAGGACGTGTCGTTGCTGTGCCGCATCGATACGCTCGACGAGCTAGAATACTATCGCAACGGCGGCATTCTTCAGTATGTGCTGCGCAATCTGGCGGCCTGATTTGTGAAGTCTGAAAACGCATCCGTGAACAGGCTCACCGCGACGTGAGTAGCGACGATCCAGGGGGCGGCCTATCAATAGGCCGCCTTCTTGCTGATGAAGGCGTCAAGCATCGTAGGGACAGGCGAATGTCTGACTTGCTAGATTCGAAAGTGACAACGGCCGGCGCCATTGCGTCGCGGCTGTCGCGCACACTTGGCGTCTGCGCAATCTTTACTGTCATCACGCCAGTCTGCGCCGATCCGCGCGCGGTGGTCGAACTCTTCACGTCGCAAGGTTGCTCGTCGTGCCCACCGGCGGACAAGGTTCTCGGTGAACTCGCGCAGGACAAATCCGTGATCGCGCTCAGTTTGCCGATCGACTACTGGGATTACCTCGGCTGGAAGGACACGCTGGCGGATTCGCGGTTCAGCGCGCGGCAGAAAGCATACTCGCATGTGCGCGGCGATCGCGGCGTCTACACGCCGCAGGCGGTCGTCAACGGCACGACAAACGTCCTTGGCAGCGATCGCGCGGGAATCGAAAACGCCGCAAACAGCACGCAGAAATCCGAAGGCGTGATGTCGGTACCGGTCACGATGACGCAGACCGGAGGCCAGATCAAAGTGTCGGTGGCGGAAGCTGGCGGCAAGAGCGGCGAGGTCTGGATCTGCGCGGTGTCGAAGCAGGTTCCGATCACCATCTCACGCGGCGAGAATCGCGGACGGCAGATCACGTATCACAATGTGGTGCGCAACATGCTCAAGGTCGGTGACTGGAACGGGAAGGCCGGCAGCTGGACCGTGCCGCTTGAAAACATTACGCGCGACGGCGTCGATGCCGCGGCGGTTTACGTTCAGGACGGCAATCGCGACAAGCCCGGTCCGATGCTGGGCGCGGCCTTTACCTCGCTGAACTGAATTCCGAAATTTTTAAGCCTCAAAGAAGCGCGCCAGCATTGCAGCTGGCCGCTGCGGCTCGCCTGTATCGCCGTACGTTTTCTGAAACCTGAAAGAACCTCACCCCAAAAGAAAAAGGCCAGCTTGCGCTGGCCCGAAAGATTGGGGGTCTTCATTTACTGCGGGGAATTAGACCCGATCCTGACGACCCCGGGGGGCTGGGGGCTGAGGAATCCGGTGCCGAAAGGACCGGGTCAACGCAGTTTCATCTTGGTCGCAGTCCAGCACGGCGGGGGATTGACCGAAATCGGGCGGCATTATGATTTGCCTAACGTCCACGTGATGCTCTGCCCTGCGAACAGGCGGCAGATGCGCTGGAATTCTTGCTTGCAGGCGTCGCCGGACAGGGCGATCATGTCGTGTATATGACAGGAGGCGCCGATGAGTTCAGTGTCGGGCGATATCGATCCAAGCGAGGGCCGGGGGCTGGAGCGCAGCACTGCGCAGCTCTCGCCCCAGAGCGTTACCTTCAACCGCGTCGAACTCAATCGTATTCTCAATTTGTACGGGCGCATGGTCGCCGATGGCGAGTGGCGCGACTACGCCATCGATTTCCTGAAAGACCGTGCGGTGTTTTCGATTTTTCGCCGCGCCTCGGAAGTGCCGATTTACCGGATCGAAAAAGATCCGCGGCTTGCCCGCAAGCAGGGCGCCTACAGCGTGATCGCCGCCAGCGGACAGATTCTGCGCCGTGGCCACGATCTCGAGCGCGTGCTGCTGGTGATCGATCGCAAGCTCGCGCTGGTCTAATTACTTTTCGGGCGTGGTCGTGCCGCCTTCGCCGAGCGCGCGCCGCATCAGCACCGTATCGAGCCAGCGGCCGAATTTGAATCCGACATTTAGCAACGTGCCGGTCATCTCAAAACCGGCGCGGGCATGTACGCCGACTGAGGCCGCGTTGGCTGAGTCGCCGATCACCGCGACCATCTGGCGGTAACCGCGCGCCTCGCATTGGACGATCAATTCGGTCAGCAGCGCCAGGCCGATGCCGCGCCGGTGGATGGCCGGTGCCAGATACACCGAATTCTCCACCGTGAAGCGGTAGGCCGGACGAGCGCGATAAAGCGATGCGTAAGCGTAGCCGATGACGCGGCCTTCGAGAGTTGCCACCAGATAGGGGAAGCCGCCACGGGCCAGTTCGTCGAACCGCCGCGTCATCTCGGCAGCGTCCGGCGGGGTCAGTTCGAAGGTCGCCGTGCCGTGGTTGACGGCCTCGGCATAGATCTCGGTGATGGCGGAAATATCCGCCAGCGTCGCGGAACGGATCACGGGGTCTGACATGGCCGCGCAGCTTAATCGGCAGCCTGCAAAACAAAAGCCCCGGCTTTTGGCCGGGGCTCTCGAGAGTTCACCGATCAGCCACGATCAGTTCTAGTCGCGCTGTCCAAGCAGCTGCAGCAGCAGCGTGAACAGGTTGATGAAGTTCAGGTAAAGCGACAGCGCGCCGGTGATCGCCGCGCGCTCTGCCACGTCGCCACCCTGGCTGGCATAGCCGTAGATGTAGTCGTTCTTCAGGCGCTGGGTATCCCAGGCGGTAAGGCCTGCGAAAATCAGCACGCCGACTACAGAGACGATGAACTGCAGCATCGAGCTTGCAAGGAACAGGTTCACCACGCTCGCGAGGATGATGCCGAACAGGCCCATCATCAGGAACGATCCCATCCCGGTCAGGTCACGCTTGGTGGTGTAGCCGTAAAGGCTCAATGCACCGAACGATGCGGCCGTGATGAAGAACACCCGCACGATCGAGGTGTGCGTGTAGACCAGAAAGATCGACGACAGCGAGACGCCCATCAGCGCCGCGAACACCCAGAACATGAGCTGCGCGGTGGCGGGCTTCAGGCGGTTGATGCCGAACGAGATGGCGAACACCATCACCAGCGGCGCGAGAATGAAAACCCACTTGAGCGGGCTGACGAACATCGCGACGCCAAACGACGTCAGGTACTGTTTGCCGATCTTGCCGGCAGCAGCAGTGGCATCGGGTGTCACGGCGCCCATGTAAACGCCCAGCGCGGCCAGACCCGTGATGGCCAGACCGATCGCCATGTAATTGTAGATTTTGAGCATGTACGAGCGCAGACCGGCATCGACGGTCGCGGCGTCAGCGCGCCCGGCGGCCCGGCCGAAAGGAGACGTATAGTTGCGGTCCAAGTCCGACATCGTCGAAACCTCGTGGTTGACTGGCGAAAGCGTAGGGTCAGCGCCGCCAGCAATAAGTTCTTCCCAGAAGCCGATTGTGAGGCCATCTCTAAATGGCTTCAAGCCGAATTCTGAACCCGCTCGGTATGTGGGAAACTAACACATTCAACGCAAGCTTGGACGCGCGGCTGAATGTCGCAAAACCCGCTATTTGCTGCTACAAATTGTCATAAGTTACGGAGCACGGTTGCCGGTTTTTGGTTAAGCGCCAGTAATGTTCCAGCCAGCCCCAGCCCGACCGTCACCGCAAGCGCTGCCAGCACCACAACGGCGGCGCTGCCCGCCTGCCAGACGAAGCTCAACGTCATCAGCCGGGTCACGATCTGCCAGGCGGCGATCGATCCGGCCGCCACCCCGAACACCGCCGTGGCCAGGCCGATTAGCAGATATTCCAGCGCATAGGCGCCGAGCAGCCGCGCGCGGGTCGCGCCGAGGGTCTTGAGGATCACTGCATCGTAGACCCGATGGCGATGCCCCGCGGCGAGGGCGCCGCCCAGCACCAGAATGGCCGACACCAGAGTGACCGAACTGGCACCCCGGATCGCCAGTACGAGGTTGGTGACGACCTTTCCAATGGAGTCGAGCGCCTCGCGGACCCGGACGCTGGTCACCATCGGGAAGGCGGCGGCGACGTCCTTGACGATCTTGGCGTCGCTTGCGGCGCTGGAATCGGCTTCGGTCAGGGTTGCAATGTCGGTATGCGGCGCGCCGGCGAAAGCCTTCGGCGAGAACACCAGAACGAAGTTGATGCCGAGGCTTTGCCAGTCCACTGTTCTGAGGTTGCTAATCTTTGCGCTGATGTCGCGGCCGAGCACGTTGACGGTGATGTCGTCGCCGACCTTCACGCCGAGACCGTCGGCGATCTTCTTCTCCAGCGACACCAGCGGCGGACCGCTGTAACTCGCGTCCCACCAGGTGCCGTCAACGACTTTTGAGCCGCGCGGAACTTCGCCGGTATAGGTCAGGCCGCGGTCGCTTTGCAGCACCCAGGCCGCATCTGTGGTCGGCTTGAGGTCTTCGGCCCTGATGCCCTTCGCGGCAACGATACGCCCGCGCAGCATCGGCACGATTTCAACATTTGCCGCCGGCGCGGTCTGCTTCAGGAAGTCGCTGAACCGCGTCGCTTCGTTGGCCGGGATGTCGATGAAATAGAACGACGGCGCGTGCTCCAGCAGCGCGGCCATGAACTGCCGCCGCAGGTTGCCGTCGATCTGGGTGATGGTCACCAGCACGGCGAGGCCGAGACCGAGCGACATCACGACGGAAGGTGTCAGCGCGCCGGGGCGATGGATATTGGCGATGGCGAGCCGCAGCATGGTGAAGCGCGGGCGCGGCAGGCTTTTCGCGAACGCCATCAGCATCGATGCGACAACACGCAGCACAACGAACACCCCGATCGACGAGGCGACAAAGACGGCGGCCACGCGCTTGTCGTAGGCGAGACCGATGGCGACCGCGATCAGCAGCGCGATCACGGCGGCCATCAGCGCGAGATAGCGCCGTCGCGGCCAGTGAAATTCCGATGTGACGCCTTCGCGGAACAAGGCTGCCACCGGCACGTCATGGACGCGGCCAAGCGGCCACAGTCCGAACGCGAGCGCCGTCAGGAGACCGTAGAGAAACGACAGCGCCAGTTCGCCGGCGTGAAACGTCGCCTCGACGGGCAGCGGCAGGATTTTTCCGAACAGGCCGACAATGATGAAGGGCAATGCCGCGCCGATGGCGAGGCCGATCAGCGATCCGAGAATCGCCAGCGCCATCACTTGCGTCAGGTAAATCGTGAAGACCTCGCGGCCGGTCGCGCCGAGCGCCTTGAAGGTCGCGATCACGTCGCGCCGCTCGTCGAGATGGCTCTTGATTGCATTGGCGACACCGACGCCGCCGACCAAAAGCGCCGCGAGCCCGACCAGCGTCAGAAACTGTGTGAACCGCGTAATGCTGCGCTCCAGCTGCGGCGAGGCATTGCCGCGGCTGCGGACTTCCCAGCCCGCTTCCGGCAGCGCCTTCTGTGCCGCGTCGATCAGCGATTGCGTGGCGCGGTCATCGACCGCGGCATCCGGCAGCCGCAAGCGATAGATCCAGCGCACCAGCGTGCCGGGTTGCAGCAGGCCAGTAGCGCGCAACGCGGTTTCGCTGATCAGCAAACGCGGTCCGAGACCGACGCCTCCGGCGAGCTTGTCCGGTTCGGCATCGACCACACTGCGAATCTCGAATGTCGCACTGCCGACAGTGACACGATCCCCGACCTTGAGGCCGAGCCGCGCCAGCAACACGGCATCGGCACCGGCGCCGAATGCGCCGTCACGTTGTGCCAGCAAGTCGGACATCGAAATTTTCGGCGTGAGCACGACGTCGCCGAGCATTGGATAATTGCCATCGACCGCTTTCAGATCGACCAGCGCGAACTCGCCGCTTGGCGAGCGTGCCATGCCGCGCATGATGGCCGCGGCAGAGATCTTGCCATGGGCGTCGAGATAGCTGCGTTCGTCCTTGCTGGCTTCGCGCTGGATTAGCGCAAAAGACACATCGCCGCCGAGCAGCGTGCGGCCCTGATGATCGAGTCCTTCGCTGAGGCTTCCTGCAACCGAGCCGACACCGGCAATCGCCATCACGCCGAGCGCGATACAGGCGATGAAAACGTAGAAGCCTCGCAAACCGCTGCGCAGTTCGCGCAAGGCGTAGCGGATCGCCAGCGGAAATGCGCCGCTACGCGGTGCGGTGTCCGCGATCATGCTCATCGGGAGGCCGTCTCGATCCAGTGCCGGTCGGTGGCCGGTCCGTCGATGCATCCCGAGCGCAGCCGCACCACGCGATCGCAACGCTGCGCCAGCGCGGTATCGTGGGTCACCAGCACCAGGGTCATGCCGCGTTCGAGATGTTTTGCGAACAACAGATCGACGATCTGCTTGCCAGTGGCCTCGTCGAGATTTCCGGTTGGCTCATCGGCGACGAGAATGGCGGGATCGGGTGCCATCGCGCGCGCAAGTGCGACGCGTTGCTGTTCTCCACCCGACAACTGCGAGGGATAATGGTGCAGTCTCTCTCCGAGTCCGACGCCGGCAAGTTCTTCTGCGGCGCGCGTCGTTGCATCGGCGCGGCCCGCGAGTTCAAGCGGTACCGCGACGTTCTCCAGCGCGGTCATCGTCGGGATCAGATGAAATGACTGGAACACGATACCGACATGGCGGCCACGGAATCGTGCGAGGCCGTCTTCATCGAGGGCATTGAACGAGACACCGTTGACCACCACCTCTCCGCTGTCAGGACGTTCAAGCCCCGCCATCACCATCAACAGTGTGGACTTGCCCGAGCCTGACGGGCCAATCAGGCCGACGGCTTCACCCGGCGCAACGCGCAGGGCGACATCCTTGAGGATGTGAACGCGCGCGGCGCCTGAGCCCAGCGAGAGATTGACGTTCGAGATGGAAATGGTGTCGGGTTCGAGACCGGCACGCTTTGAGGTTTCAATGAGACTGTCCATGGACCATTCATATGGGGGTTTCGGCGCGGAGGTCGAGAGGCTGGTGTCCCGAACCGCGACACTTGCGCGGGTCTTCATCGTCGCAGCAGCGGGGGCAATGATGGCAATGTCAGGGCCGGCCTCGGCTCAGACTTCTCCCGTGCAGCAGGATGTCAAAGAAGTGAAGCCGATCAAGCTCGCCGTTCTGGGCGATTCCCTCACCGCCGGTTACGGCCTGCCGGCCCCGGCGGCGTTTCCGGTGCGGTTGCAGAAGGCGCTCGCCGACAAGGGGATAGCTACGGTGGTTCACAACGCGGGCGTGTCCGGCGACACCACGACCGGCGGCCTGGCGCGGCTCGACTGGTCGATCCCACCCGGCACTGAAGCTGTCATCGTTGAGCTTGGCGCGAACGATGCGCTGCGCGGTGTCGATCCGAAAGTTGCGCGCGGCGCGCTCGACGAGATTCTCAACAGGCTGAAAGCGCGCAACATCGCTGTTTTGTTGTGCGGCATGTACGCGCCGCCAAACTACGGCGCGGAGTACACCGCGACGTTCAACAGCATTTATCCCGACCTCGCCAAAAGCCACAAAGTCCCGCTTTATCCGTTCTTTCTCGACGGCGTGGCCACCGAGGCCAAGCTCACCCAGCCCGACGGACTGCATCCGACGGCGGCGGGTGTCGATGTCGTGGTCGCACGGATTTTGCCCACAGTGGAGGCGTTTCTGAAGGATCGTGCGTTGCAATTAAGCAAGCCCTGACGGGATTTATTGCCGTTCACGCGAAGGCCGCTTCGCACTGTCATCCTGCTGCGGTACAAAAGACATCAGGTGATTCGTGATCCTCTCTTGCATCGAGGAGCTTCGTGATGCCTCGCTTGTTCACCGGGCTGGAAATTCCCCCGGATATCGGCCACACCCTCTCAGGCCTGCGCGGCGGATTGCCTGGTGCGCGCTGGATCGACCCTGAAAATTATCACGTCACATTGCGCTTCATTGGCGACATCGGCGGCCCCGCGGCCAACGAGATCGCCTCGACGCTGGAACGGATCAACCGCAAGCCGTTTGAGGTCGCGCTTCAAGGCCTGTCCAGCTTCGGCGGCAAGAAACCGCGCGCCGTGGTGGCATCGGTTGTGCCAAGCCGTCCGCTGATGGAGTTGCAGGCGGAGCTGGAACGGCTGATGCAACGGTTCGGCTTCGACCCCGAAGGGCGCAAGTTCATTCCCCACGTTACGCTTGCGCGGCTGCGGGACGCCTCAAACCAGGATGTGGCGGATTATCTGTCGGTGCGCGGCTATTTCCCTACGCGCAGCTTCATGGCCTCCCGTTTCGTGCTGTTCTCGTCGCGCGATTCGGTCGGCGGGGGTCCCTATGTGGTCGAAGACGCCTATGCGCTGAGCGCATAGAGAGCCATTCGTCACCTTTGTAGTCTTGCATTTTCCGCGGCGTTCTGGCGGGTAGCGAGCGATGAATGCTCCTACCACCGCATCGTTTCGCCAACACTATCAGGCGCTCGTTTCCGCGGGCACGATTGAGGCCGATCCGGCGCAGGCCCAGGCCGTTGAGGCCTTTACTGCACTGGAAACGCGGCTAGCCGGATACCGGCCGGGGCGCGGTGGATTGCTGCAACGGTTGTTCGCCGACAAGGATGCGGTTCCGCTGCGCGGTCTCTACATCCACGGTGAGGTCGGTCGCGGCAAGACCATGCTGATGGATCTGTTCTTCAACGAGAGTGCTGTCGCGCACAAGCGGCGCGCGCACTTTCACGAATTCATGGCCGACGTTCACGAGCGCATACACGGCTTCCGGCAGAAGATTTCGCGGCAGGAGATCGCCGACACCGATCCGGTGCGGCTGACAGCAGCGTCGATTTTCGAAGAAGCGTGGCTGCTATGCTTCGACGAGTTTCACGTCACCGACATTGCGGACGCGATGATTCTCGGACGGCTGTTCAGCCGTTTGTTCGAACTGGGCACGGTGATTGTCGCAACCTCGAATGTCGCCCCCGACGATCTCTATAAGGGCGGATTGAACCGCGCGTTGTTTCTGCCGTTTATCGATCAGTTGAAGGAGCGGATGGAGGTGCTGCGGCTCGATGCGCGCACCGATTTCCGGATGGAGAAACTTGCAGGGATCAAGATGTGGCTGGTGCCGGCGGACACCTCTGCAGATGCAGCGCTCGACAAGGCATGGGTCAAGCTCACAGGCGGCGCCACCGATCGGCCGCGCGATATCACGGTCAAGGGACGCGTGTTGCATGTGCCGCATTCGGCGCACGGCGTCGCGCGCTTTTCATTCGCCGATCTGTGCGAGAAACCGCTTGGGGCATCGGATTATCTGCACCTCGCGCACGATTATCACACGCTGATCATCGACCGGATTCCGGCGATGAAATACGAGCATCGCAACTACGCCAAGCGCTTCATTACCCTCATCGATACGCTTTACGACAACGCCGTGAAACTGATGGCGTCGGCGGAGACCGATCCGCTGTCGCTTTACAGCGCAACCGAGGGCGTCGAAGCCAACGAATTCAAACGGACCTCATCCCGGCTGATCGAGATGGGTTCGGAATCCTATCTCGCGCTGCCTCACGGCCGCAGCGATTCCTCCGCGAGCGGTTCGACCACCGGTCTGGTCGAGACCTGACGGGGTTCGCTTTATGTTTCGGCTCGGAGCCCTGTGAAAGCCCGACACGAAAGCAGCCGGCAGTGCCGCAGGAGTGAACAGTGCCGCGCCATTGGGCGAACGGCGACTTGAACGCTTGCCGCGAAAGGTCTAACCAGCCGTCCAGAGTTTTCCCATCCTCTTCCGTCGACATCAAAGGACAGATTTCCCATGGCGCGTGACAAGATTGCTTTGATTGGTTCAGGTCAGATCGGTGGCACACTGGCGCACCTTGTCGGGCTGAAAGAGCTGGGTGACGTGGTGATGTTCGACATCGCCGAAGGCATCCCTCAGGGCAAGTCGCTCGACATCGCGCAGTCGTCGCCAGTTGACGGGTTCGACGCCAAGTTCACCGGCGCCAACTCCTACGAGGCCATTGAAGGCGCCAGTGTTGTGATCGTCACTGCCGGCGTGCCGCGCAAGCCCGGCATGAGCCGCGACGATCTTTTGAGCATCAATCTCAAGGTGATGGAGCAGGTCGGCGCGGGCATCAAGAAATACGCCCCCGACGCGTTCGTGATCTGCATCACCAACCCGCTCGATGCGATGGTCTGGGCGCTGCAGAAGGCCTGCGGCCTGCCGCACAAGAAGGTCGTCGGCATGGCTGGCGTGCTGGACTCGTCGCGCTTCCGTTATTTCCTCGCCGACGAGTTCAACGTCTCGGTTGAAGACGTCACTGCCTTCGTGCTCGGCGGTCACGGCGACACCATGGTGCCGCTGACCAAGTATTCGACGGTCGCCGGCATTCCGCTGCCTGATCTGGTGAAGATGGGCTGGACCTCGCAGGCCCGTATCGACGAAATCGTCGACCGCACCCGCAACGGCGGCGCCGAGATCGTCAACCTGCTCAAGACCGGCTCGGCGTTCTATGCGCCGGCTGCATCGGCCATCGCGATGGCGGAAAGCTATCTGCGCGACAAGAAGCGCGTGCTTCCCTGCGCGGCTTACCTGAATGGCGAATACGGCGTGAAGGACATGTATGTCGGCGTGCCGGTTGTCATCGGATCGAAGGGTGTCGAGCGTATTGTCGAGATCGAACTGGCGGCTAAGGACCGCGAAGGCTTCGACAAGTCGGTCGGCGCCGTACAGGGCCTGGTCGAGGCCTGCAAGAAGATCGCGCCTGATTTGCTCGGCAAGTAAGACGCCATCGTTATCTTCGCGCGCGATTGGGAGCTGTTCGCTTCTGATCGCGCGCTGAAATCCTCTCTTTCGTTCTCTTCTTCGATCTCTGGGGCAATCCATGAACATCCACGAATATCAGGCCAAAGCAGTGCTGAAGGAATTCGGCGTGCCGGTGTCGCGCGGCGTGCCGATCCTCAAGGCATCTGAAGCGGAAGCTGCAGCAAAAGAGCTTGGTGGCCCGTTGTGGGTGGTGAAGAGCCAGATCCATGCCGGTGGACGCGGCAAGGGCAAGTTCAAGGAAGCCTCGGCCGGCGACAAAGGCGGCGTGCGTCTCGCCAAGTCGATCGAAGAAACCAAACAGTTTGTGACCCAGATGCTTGGGGCCACGCTGGTGACCGAGCAGACCGGCCCCGCCGGCAAGCAGGTCAACCGCATCTATCTTGAAGACGGCTCGGACATCGAGAAAGAATTCTACCTGTCGCTGCTGGTCGATCGTGAAACGTCGTGGGTGTCGTTCGTGGTGTCTACCGAAGGCGGCATGAATATCGAAGAAGTCGCGCACAACACGCCGGAGAAAATCGTGACGTTCTCGGTCGATCCCGCGACCGGGGTGATGAGCCATCACGGCCGCACCGTTGCGCAGGCGCTCGGCCTCAAGGGCGATCTCGCCAAGCAGGCGGAAAAGCTGGTGGCGCAGCTCTATACGGCCTTTCTCGCCAAGGACATGGAGATGCTGGAGATCAATCCGCTGATCATCTCCAAGCAGGGCGAATTGAAGTGCCTCGACGCCAAGATGTCGTTCGATTCCAATTCGCTTTATCGCCATCCCGAGATCGTCGCGCTGCGCGACACCAGCGAAGAAGACGCCAAGGAAATCGAGGCGTCGAAGTATGACCTCGCTTACATCGCGCTCGACGGCACCATCGGCTGCATGGTGAACGGCGCGGGCCTCGCCATGGCCACTTTGGATATCATCAAGCTGTACGGTGAAAGCCCCGCCAACTTCCTCGATGTCGGCGGCGGCGCATCGGAAGAAAAAGTCACGGCGGCGTTCAAGATCATCACCGCCGATCCGAACGTGAAGGGCATTCTCGTCAATATCTTCGGCGGCATCATGAAGTGCGATGTCATCGCGCGCGGCGTTATCGCCGCGGTGAAGGCGGTTGGTCTTCAGGTGCCTCTGGTGGTGCGTCTCGAAGGCACCAATGTCGAGGAAGGCAAGAAGATCATCAACGAGTCCGGCCTCAACGTGCTGTCGGCAAACGATCTCGACGATGCTGCGCAGAAGATCGTCAACGCCGTGAAGGGAAAGTAAGCCGATGTCCGTCCTGATCGACAAGAACACCAAGGTTATCTGCCAGGGCTTCACCGGCAAGAACGGCACCTTCCATTCCGAAGGCGCGATGGCGTACGGCACCAAGATGGTCGGCGGCACCTCGCCGGGCAAAGGCGGCACCACGCATCTCGGCCTGCCGGTGTTCGATACCGTCGCTGAAGCGCGCGCCAAAACCGGTGCCGATGCATCTGTGATTTATGTGCCGCCTCCGGGTGCTGCCGACGCGATCTGCGAAGCCATCGACGCGGAAGTGCCGCTGATTATCTGCATCACCGAAGGCATTCCGGTGCTGGACATGGTGCGCGTGAAGCGTTCGCTCTCGGGCTCTAAGTCGCGCCTGATCGGGCCGAACTGCCCGGGCGTTGTCACCGCAGGCGAATCCAAGATCGGCATCATGCCGGCCAACATCTTCAAGCCCGGCAGCGTCGGTATTCTGTCGCGCTCCGGCACCCTGACCTATGAAGCCGTGTTCCAGACCACGCAGGTCGGCCTCGGCCAGACCTCGGCGGTCGGTATCGGCGGCGATCCGGTCAAGGGCACCGAATTTATCGAAGTCCTCGAGCTGTTCCTGGCGGACGAGAAGACCAAATCGATCATCATGATCGGTGAAATCGGCGGATCGGCCGAAGAAGACGCCGCCCAGTTCCTCAAGGACGAGGCCAAGCGCGGCCGCAAGAAGCCGATGGTCGGGTTTATCGCCGGCCGCACCGCGCCTCCGGGCCGCCGCATGGGTCATGCCGGTGCCATCGTGTCCGGCGGCAAGGGTGATGCCGAATCGAAGATTGCGGCGATGGAAGCTGCCGGGATCACGGTCTCCCCGTCGCCGGCGCGGCTCGGAACGACGCTTCTCGAAAGGTTGAAAGCCTAATTCAGTCCTTGGTTCTTTTCAGCGCGAAGTTTTGCCCTAAATAGGGTAAAAGGTCCGGCACAAACACGATGCCGATATCAAATCGGGCGATTTTCTCCCGATTTTTCCGCGCGATGCAATCAATCAGGACGCAATCATGTCTCGCCAGGACGCGAACGCCAATTTCGCCCTCACTTCCTTCCTCGACGGTGCCAACGCCACTTACATCGACCAGCTGTATGCGCAATACGAGAACGACCCCTCGTCGGTCGATCCGGATTGGGTCGATTTCTTCAAGACGCTGAAAGATCAGCCGGCGGACGTCGCCAAGAACGCGCAAGGCCCGTCCTGGGAAAAGGCCAACTGGCCAGCCACCCCAAAAGACGATCTGACCTCCGCGCTCGACGGCAACTGGGCGCAGGTCGAAAAGGCTGTCGGCGGCAAGATCGCAGCCAAGGCGCAGGCCGCCGGTGGCGGGAGCCTGACCTCGGCCGATCTGCAGCAGGCCACGCGCGATTCGGTGCGCGCCCTGATGCTGATCCGTGCCTACCGCATGCGCGGTCACTTCCACGCCAATCTCGATCCGCTCGGCATCGAAGGCCAGAAGGATCACGAAGAACTCGATCCACGCTCGTATGGCTTCACCGACGCCGATTTCGACCGCAAGATTTTCCTCGATCACGTGCTGGGCCTTGAAACGGCAACGCTGCGCGAGATCGTCGCGATCTGCCAGCGTACCTACTGCCAGACGCTCGGCGTCGAATTCATGCACATTTCGAATCCGGCGCAGAAGGGCTGGATTCAAGAGCGCATCGAAGGTCCGGACAAGGAAATCAGCTTCACCCGCGAAGGCCGCCGCGCCATCCTGATGAAGCTTGTCGAAGCCGAAGGTTTCGAAAAATTCTGCGACATCAAGTTCACCGGCACCAAGCGCTTCGGTCTCGATGGCGCGGAATCGCTGATTCCCGCGCTCGAACAGATCATCAAGCGTGGCGGCAATCTCGGCGTGCAGGACATCGTCGTCGGCATGCCGCATCGTGGACGCCTCAACGTGCTGACCCAGGTGATGGGCAAGCCGCATCGCGCGCTGTTCCATGAATTCAAGGGCGGCTCGGCCAATCCCGACGAGGTCGAGGGTTCGGGCGACGTGAAGTACCACCTCGGTGCTTCGTCGGATCGCGAGTTCGATGGCAACAAGATCCATCTGTCACTGACGGCAAATCCGTCGCATCTCGAAATCGTGGCGCCGGTGGTGCTCGGCAAGGTGCGCGCGAAGCAGGATCAGAACGGCGATCCGCCGGACCAGCGCATTTCCGTGCTGCCGTTGATGATGCATGGCGACGCAGCGTTCGCTGGCCAGGGCGTGGTTGCGGAATGTTTCGCGCTGTCGGACCTGAAGGGCTACCGCACCGGCGGCTCGCTGCACTTCATCGTCAACAACCAGATTGGCTTCACGACCTATCCGCGCTACTCGCGTTCGTCTCCGTATCCGTCTGACGTCGCCAAGATGATCGACGCGCCGATCTTCCATGTGAACGGCGACGATCCGGAAGCGGTGGTGTTCGCGGCCAAGGTGGCGATCGAATACCGGCAGAAGTTCCACAAGCCTGTCGTCATCGATATGTTCTGCTATCGCCGCCACGGTCACAACGAAGGCGACGAGCCGGCATTCACCAACCCGGTGATGTACAAGAAGATTGCGACTCATCCCTCAACGCTCGACATCTATGCCAAGCGGCTAATTGCCGACGGCGTGATGACCGAGGGTGAAATCGACAAGGCCAAGGCTGACTGGCGCGCGCGCCTCGACGCCGAGCTTGAAGCGGGTTCCGGCTACAAGCCGAACAAGGCCGACTGGCTCGACGGCAAGTGGGCCGGTTTCAAGTCGGCCGATCTCGGCGAAGATCCGCGCCGCGGCAATACCGGCGTCGCTATCGACGAGTTGAAGGATATCGGCCGCAAGATCACCAAGGTGCCGGACGGTTTCCGCGTTCACCGCACCGTGCAGCGCTTCCTCGACAGCCGCATGAAGGCGATCGAGAACGGCGAGGGCATCGATTGGGCGACCGGCGAAGGGCTTGCATTCTGCACCTTGATGAAAGAAGGCCATCACGTTCGGCTGTCCGGACAGGACAGTGAGCGCGGTACCTTCTCGCAGCGGCATTCGGTGCTGTTCGATCAGGAAGATGAAAGTCGCTACACGCCGTTCAACCATATCGGTGAGAACCAAGGTCACTACGAGGTGATCAACTCGCTGCTGTCGGAAGAAGCGGTGCTCGGTTTCGAGTACGGCTACTCGCTGGCCGAGCCGAAGGCGCTGACCATCTGGGAAGCGCAGTTCGGCGATTTCGCCAACGGCGCGCAGGTGCTGTTCGACCAGTTCATCTCGTCGGGCGAGCGCAAGTGGCTGCGCATGTCGGGCCTCGTCTGCATGCTGCCGCATGGCTACGAAGGTCAGGGACCGGAGCATTCCTCCGCGCGCCTCGAGCGTTTCCTGCAGATGAGCGCCGAAGACAACATGCAGATCGTCAATATCACAACGCCTGCGAATCTGTTTCACGCGCTGCGCCGCCAGCTGAAGCGTGAAATCCGCAAACCGCTGATCATCATGACGCCGAAGTCGTTGCTGCGCCACAAGCGCGCAGTGTCGAAGCTCGAGGAGTTCGGCCCGGATACATCGTTCCATCGTGTCTTGCTGGACGATGCGGAAACCGGTGGCGAAACAAAGCTCGCCGCGGATGACAAGATCCGCCGCGTCGTGATCTGTTCGGGCAAGGTCTATTACGATCTCTACGAGGATCGCGAAAAGCGCGGCGTTGACGACGTCTATCTGCTGCGTGTCGAGCAGCTCTATCCGGTGCCGCTCAAGACGCTGGTGCAGGTGCTTGAGCGCTTCAAGAAGGCCGAAGTGGTCTGGTGTCAGGAAGAACCCCGCAACATGGGCGGCTGGCACTTCATCGAGCCTTATCTTGAATGGGTGCTCAACCAGGTCGGCTCGGCGCACAAGCGTCCGCGCTACGCCGGCCGCGCCGCCGCCGCGGCAACCGCAAGCGGCTTGATGTCGAAGCATCTCCAGCAGTTGAAAGCATTGCTCGACGAAGCTCTCGGCTGATCAATGGATGCCCGCGGTCGCGGGCATTTCCATCCAGTTCCAATTTGTTTGAGGCGCTGACGGCAGAATGTGCCGCTCATGACGCAAGGGGAAAGAAAATGGCTGAAATTCGCGTTCCGACACTGGGCGAGTCCGTCACCGAAGCCACCATTGGCCGCTGGTTCAAAAAGGCGGGCGACGCTGTCGCTGTTGACGAGCCCTTGGTCGAACTCGAAACCGACAAGGTGACCATCGAAGTGCCGGCACCATTCGCCGGGACCTTGGGTGAAATCGTCGCCAAGGACGGCGAGACGGTCGCGGTCGGCGCATTGCTCGGTCAGATTACGGAAGGCGCTGCGGGCACCAAGCCTGCTGCGGCCCCAGCCAAAGCTGTTGAACCTGCTCCGGCTAAAGCCGCGCCTGCCACAGCTGCTCCTGCGCCCGCGCAGAAGTCGCCACCGGCCGACGCACCGCAGGCACCATCGGTGCGCAAGCTGTCGGCTGAGTCGGGTGTCGATGCATCGACCGTTCCGGGTTCCGGCAAGGATGGCCGCGTCACCAAGGGCGACATGCTGGCCGCCATTGAAAAGGCCGCGTCCGCGCCGACGCCGGTCAATCAGGCCGCCGTTCAGGTGCGTGCACCGTCGCCGGCTGACGATGCCGCGCGCGAAGAACGCGTGAAGATGACGCGGCTGCGCCAGACCATCGCGCGCCGCCTCAAGGACGTGCAGAACACCGCCGCGATGCTGACGACCTTCAACGAGGTCGATATGAGCCACGTGATGGCGCTGCGCACCCAGTACAAGGATGCTTTTGAGAAGAAGCACGGCGCCAAGCTCGGCTTCATGGGCTTCTTCACCAAGGCCTGCGTTCAGGCCTTGAAGGACATCCCAGCGGTGAATGCCGAGATCGACGGCACCGACCTGATCTACAAGAACTACTATCACGTCGGCGTAGCGGTCGGCACCGACAAGGGCTTGGTCGTGCCGGTGGTGCGCGACTGCGACCAGAAGTCGATTGCCGACATCGAGAAGACCATTGCCGATTTCGGCAAGCGCGCGCGCGACGGTCAGCTCAAGATCGACGAGATGCAGGGCGGCACCTTTACCATCACCAACGGCGGCATCTACGGTTCGCTGATGTCGACGCCGATCCTCAACGCCCCGCAGTCCGCGATCCTCGGCATGCACAAGATTCAGGAGCGGCCGGTGGTTGTCGGCGGCAAGATTGAAATTCGCCCGATGATGTATCTGGCGGTCTCTTACGATCACCGCGTCATCGACGGCAAGGAAGCCGTGACCTTCCTCGTCCGTATCAAGGAAAGCCTCGAAGATCCCGCCCGGCTCGTGCTGGATCTCTGATTGTCGTGAGGGCGTTTCGCGGGATCGCGATCTACCTCGTCTCCAAGCAGCGCGGTGAAGGCCGCCGCGGAGAGTTCTGAATGGACAGCGTTGCCATCGTTACCGGAGGGAGCCGCGGCATCGGTCGTGCCACAGCGCTGGCCGCCGCATCGCACGGCTACAGGGTTGTGGTCGGCTACGCCAGCAACAAGAACGCCGCCGATGAAGTCGTCGCGAAAATCGAAGCCAGCAATGGCAAGGCGATGGCAGTGAAGTGCGACGTCGGCGATGAAGCGGATATTCTCGCGCTGTTCGAGCAGGCGGATGCCTTCGGCAAACTCGGCGCGCTGGTGAACAACGCAGGCGTGGTCGATATGACCGCCCGCGTCGATGAGATGTCGGCGGCGCGGCTCACCCGCATGATGAACGTCAACATTGTCGGCAGCATTCTGTGCGCGCGCGAAGCGGTGAAGCGCATGTCCAGCAAGCACGGCGGTTCCGGCGGCGTGATCGTGAACATTTCGTCCGTGGCAGCGACGCTCGGCTCGCCGGCGCAATATGTCGATTACGCGGCCTCGAAGGGCGCGATCGATACGTTCACGGTCGGGCTTGCGCGCGAAGTCAGCGCGGAGGGCATTCGCGTCAATGCCATCCGACCCGGCTTGATCGATACCGATATTCACGCCAGTGGAGGCGAGCCGGATCGCGCGCAGCGGCTGGCGCACATGGTTCCGATGAAGCGTGTCGGCACTGCGGATGAAATCGCCAATGCTGTCGTCTGGCTGATGTCGGACGATGCGTCATATGTCACGGGTACGATCGTCGATGTGTCGGGCGGCCGCTAATTTCCATTTCTCTGTGAGTACAGGATAATCCTCATGGCTTCTTACGATCTCATCATTATCGGCACCGGTCCCGGCGGTTACGTCTGTGCGATCCGTGCGGCGCAGCTCGGCATGAAGGTTGCGGTGGTCGAGAAATGGCCGACCTTCGGCGGCACGTGCCTCAATGTGGGCTGCATTCCTTCGAAAGCATTGTTGCAGGCGTCGGAGCGATACGAGGAAGTCACCCACATGCTGCCCAAGATGGGCATCGGCGTCGGCAAGCCGAAGCTCGATCTGCCGACCATGATGAAGTTCAAGACCGACGGCGTCGACGGCAACGTCAAGGGCGTCGGCTTTCTGTTCAAGAAGAACAAGATCGAGCCTTACGAAGGCACCGGCCGCATCGTGTCGGCCGGCAAGGTTGAAGTGAAGGGCAACGACGGCAAGACCCAGGTTCTCGAGACCAAGAACATCGTGATTGCCACTGGCTCTGATGTGACGAAGCTCAAGGGCGTCGAGATCGACGAGAAGCGCATCGTCTCATCCACCGGCGCGCTGACCCTGGACAAGGTGCCGGAGAAGATGCTGGTGATCGGCGCCGGCGTGATCGGCCTCGAGCTTGGCTCGGTATGGCGACGCCTCGGCGCGCAGGTCACCGTGGTTGAATTCCTCGACCGGATTCTTCCCGGCATGGACGGTGAAGTGGCAAAGTCGTTCCAGCGTATTCAGGAAAAGCAGGGCGTCGAATTCAAGCTTGGCGCCAAGGTCACCGGTGTCGATACGTCGGGCAAGAAGTTGAAGGCCAGCGTTGAGCCGGCTGCAGGCGGCGCGGCCGAGATCATCGAGGCTGACGTTGTGCTGGTGGCGATCGGCCGCGTTCCTTACACCGAGGGCCTTGGGCTGAAGGAAGCCGGTGTTGAGCTCGACCAGCGCGGTCGGGTGCAGACCGACGGTCACTTCTCGACCAATGTGAAGGGCATCTATGCCATCGGTGACGTGATCACCGGACCGATGCTTGCGCACAAGGCGGAAGACGAAGGCATTGCCGTTGCCGAAATCCTCGCAGGTCAGGCAGGACACACCAACTACGATGTCATTCCGGGTGTGGTTTACACGTTCCCCGAAGTCGCATCCGTCGGCAAGACCGAGGAAGAGTTGAAGCAGGCGGGTGTGGCTTACACCTCAGGCAAGTTCCCGTTCACTGCGAACGCACGTACCAAGGTCAACCAGACCACCGATGGCTTCGTGAAAATTCTCGCGGATGCGAAGACCGACCGCGTGCTGGGCGTTCACATCATCGGCGCGGAAGCTGGCGAAATGATTCACGAAGCCGCTGTTCTGATGGAGTTCGGCGGTTCCGCGGAAGATCTTGCACGCACTTGCCACGCCCATCCGACGCGCTCAGAAGCAGTCAAGGAAGCCGCGCTTGCGGTCGGAAAACGCGCTATCCATATGTGAGTGCTGACCGGCATTCAGCCGGTCATGCGGGATGAGAATCCGTCATGCGCCGGCTGTTGCGTCCGTTATGGGTTCTGCTTGCGCTGATTTTTCTGCTCGAGGCGTGGCTGTGGGACCGCGTCGAGCCGATCATCGCGCGTGTCGTCGGGCTGATTCCTCTGCCCCGGCTCAAGGCATGGCTCGCGGATAGCGTTGAGCATCTGTCGCCCGGCCTGACGCTGATCGTGTTCGCGGTGCCGTTCATTGTTCTGTTCCCGCTCAATCTGATCGCGGCGTGGCTATTGGCGCACAAGTATTTCGTCGGCGCGACCGCGTTGATCGTGCTTCAGAAAATTCTCGGCGTCGGCATCGTCGCGTTCGTGTTCGACGTAACGCGCGACAAGCTGTTGCAGATGGGCTGGTTTCGCAGGCTCTACCAGTTCGTGCTCGATTTGCGCGTGCGTGCATTGGCGGTGGTCGCGCCGTTCAAGCTCGCCATCCAGCGATGGATGAAGCGCTTTCGCCGCCGCGCATCGCCAAGCTTCATTCAGCGCTTGCGACGGCGGATGCAGGCGTCGCGGTAAGCGACGCCATATCGCATCACATCAAATGCACGGCGTGCGGTGCGAATAGGCCGATCGCGGTGAACGCCAGTCCTGCGATCATCAGTGCGCCTGAAACCCAGGCCAGTGCAACCATGCCGGTGATGATGGTCGCCGAGGCCAGCACGATTCCGATCTGGAATGCAGCCGATGCCACCTCGTAGTGATGATAGCGCGCCATGGCGAGATCGCGAGCTTCCTCAGCTTTCTTGGCGCGCGCGGCCAGTTGCTCAGAGCCTTCGCCGGTTTCCGGCTCGGAGCGATAGCGTGCCGCGATCTTGGTCCAGTCATCGATCTGCTTGGTCAGCGCCGCTTTCTGCGCGTCGTCACCTGACAGGCCAAGGCTGAGTTTGGCGTGTTCGGACACCGACTGCACCACCGTGCGTCGGATGCTCTTGGCCTGGAAGAAAGCCCAAAGATTCGAGGCCTCGACGTTCTTGCTGATGGATTCTGTCTGGGCGCCCTTGCCGAGGGTTTCGGACAGCGCCAGAAACAGAGCGATCACAGCGATCAGCAATGCAATCTTCTTGTTGACGCCGGAAGCATGCTCGGCGTGTTCGGCATGCTCCATGCTTTCATGTGCGCCCATCAGAATGTCCCTTTCGGCCAAAATCGAATGCCACGATTGACCGAACTGCGGTTGCCGCGCAAGGGCGTCCGCAGGGCTGCGCAGAACAAATTTGGCACGACAGATTTATGTCGGGCTATTGGCTAGGCCCGTGGGTGCGCCGTCTTGTAGACATCAAGCAGGCGGTCGGCATCGACGCCGGTGTAGATCTGTGTGGTCGAGAGCGATGAGTGACCGAGCAATTCCTGAATGGCGCGCAGGTCGCCGCCACGTGTTAACAGGTGCGTGGCGAAGGAATGCCGCAACGCATGCGGCGTTGCGCTATCCGGAAGACCAAGCGCCCCGCGCAGCCGCTCCATGGTCAGTTGAATGATCCGGGGGCTGAGCGGGCCGCCGCGGGCGCCGACGAAAATCGGCCCGTCTGATGCGATCGTATGCGGGCACATCGCCACATAATCCGCGACCAGCGCCAGCACGTTCTGCAGCACCGGCACCATCCGCGTCTTGTTGCCTTTACCTGTGACGACGATCACATCGCCCTTGCCCGGCAGAGGCACGTCACGCCGGATTAATCCCAACGCCTCGGAGATGCGCAGGCCCGATCCGTAGAGCAGCGCCATTACCGCGGCGTCGCGCGCCCAGATCCACGGCTCGCGATTTTCACCGGCACGAATGTCCGCGTCGATCATCTGCCGCGCGGAGGTCATCTGTATCGGCTTCGGCAGACTTTTGCCGATCTTCGGGGCGCGGATCGCGGACAGCGCGCCGACCTTGCCCTTGCCCTCACGCTCAAGAAAACGTCCGAACGAGCGCAGCCCGGCCAACGCCCGCATCAGCGAACGCCCGCCGATATCATCGGCCCGTCGCGACGACATGAAGGCGCGAACATCCGTGGCCTCGATAGCGGCGAACTGGTTCAACGTGACCAGGCTGCCCCAATGCTCACTCAGAAAAGTGAGGCACTGGCGCAGGTCGCGGGCATAAGCTTCCAGCGTCTTCGGCGAGAGCCGGCGTTCTGCGCGCAGATGCGCCAGCCATCGGGTGATTTCGGCCGAAAGGTCGGGTGCGGCGCAGATGAGCTGCGCGCTTTCCGGGGTGGTTTCGGTTGTGGCGGCGGCTTTGACCATCATATGTCTCGCGGAGCGCCTGCGCTTGACAGGAATCGGTTTATCGCACCCTTTTCGTTATTCACCCCTTAATCCGGACCTCTTTGGCCATGGCAAGACGAGTCGTCGACGTTCTTGTCCCGGTGGCCCTGAACCAGACCTATTCCTATCGCGTTCCCGACGGGGTTGAGCTCAATCCTGGCGATGTCGTCAGCGTTCCGCTGGGACCCCGCGAGGTCACGGCGGTGGTCTGGGCGGAAAATCCGAACCCCGATCCGCGGCTGCACAACCGCCTGAAAGACACCGGCGAAAAGCTCGACGTTCCGCCGTTGAAACCTGAGCTGCGCAGCTTCGTGGATTGGGTCGCCAACTACACGTTGTCGGCGCGCGGCACGGTGCTGCGGATGACGTTGCGGATGGGTGAGCATCTCGGACCCGAGCGCGTGCGGATGGGGGTGCGGCTGGTCGGTACACCGCCGCAGCGCATGACGAGCGCGCGGCACCGGCTGATTGAAATTCTGTCGGACGGGTTGCTGCACGGGAAGTCGGACACGCTAAGGGAAGCGGGTGTCAGCGCAGGCGTGATCGACGGCCTCGTTGACGAAGGCACACTCGTCACCGAGCCTATGCCGCGCGATCTAACGCCGCCGATGCCCGATCCGTCGTTCTCGGAGCCGGACTTCTCACCGGAGCAGCGCGTCGCCGCCGATGTGCTGAAAGACCTCGCCTCGAAAAATGAATTTCAGGTCGCGCTGCTCGACGGCGTCACAGGCTCGGGAAAAACCGAAGTCTATTTCGAAGCGGTTGCCGAAAACATTCGCCGCGGCCGGCAGACGATGATCCTGATGCCGGAGATCGCGCTGACCGGCCAATTCCTCGACCGGTTCAGCACACGGTTCGGCGTGCGCCCGATCGAATGGCACTCGGAACTGACGCCACGCACCCGTGCCCGCAACTGGGCAGCGGTTGCAGCAGGCGACGCGCCGGTGATTGTCGGCGCGCGTTCCGCGCTGTTTCTGCCATACGCCAATCTCGGCCTTATCATCGTCGATGAGGAGCACGATCAGGCCTACAAGCAGGACGAAGGCGCGCACTATCACGCGCGCGACATGGCGGTGGTGCGCGGATCGATTGCGAAAATTCCGGTGGTGTTGTGTTCGGCAACGCCTTCGGTGGAGTCGGAAGTCAACGCGCGCAAGGGCCGCTATCGCCGCGTGGTATTGCCGTCGCGGTTTGGCGGCCAGCATATGCCGCAGATCGAGGCCATCGATCTCAAACGCGAAGGCCCGCAGCGTGGCCGGTTCATCTCGCCGCGCCTTGCGGAAGAAATCAGAATCGCGGTGGAGCGCAAGGAGCAGGCCCTGCTGTTCCTCAATCGCCGCGGCTACGCGCCGCTGACGCTATGCCGCACTTGCGGACACCGCTTCGCCTGCAAGATCTGCGATGCATGGCTGGTGGATCATCGTTTCCGCCAGCGGCTTGTCTGTCACCATTGCGGCTTCTCGATGCCGCGTCCGCACCAATGCCCGCATTGCGCGGCGGAGGAATCGCTGGCGGCTATCGGCCCCGGTGTCGAACGCTTGCAGGAAGAAGCGGCAAATCTGTTTCCCGATGCCCGCACCATGGTGCTGTCGAGCGATCTGATTACCGACATCGAGACCATGCGTTCGGAACTGAACGAGATTGCGGAAGGCCGTGTCGACATCATCATCGGCACGCAGCTGGTGGCGAAGGGACATAACTTTCCGCGCCTCAATCTGGTCGGCGTGGTCGATGCGGATCTTGGTCTCGGCAACGGCGATCCGCGCGCCGCCGAACGCACATTTCAATTGCTCAATCAGGTGATTGGCCGCGCCGGGCGAGAGCAGGGGCGTGGCGTTGGTTATCTGCAGACCCATCAGCCCGAGCACCCGGTGATGAAGGCGCTGGTCGCGTCGGATCGCGAAGCGTTTTACGCCAGCGAGATCGAGGCGCGCGAACGCACGCTGTATCCGCCGTTCGGGCGGCTGGCGTCGCTGATTATCTCGGCAGGCGATCGTCCGTCCGCGGAAGGTTTTGCACGGAAGCTTGCCGCTGCCGCACCGCTCGACGAACGTGTTCAGGTGCTCGGCCCTGCGGAAGCGCCGCTGGCCGTCATCAAGGGCCGCTATCGGTTTCGTATTCTTGTGAAGGCGGTGCGCAGCATCGACCTGTCGGCCTATATGCGGGACTGGCTTGCGGCCGGTCCGAAAACCAAGGGCAACCTCAAGCTCGAGATCGATATCGATCCGCAGAGTTTTCTCTAGGACATGATCCCAAAAAGTCGGCACTGGTTTTCGGACAAGATCATGCCTGGACCAAACGCATGAAAAAGGCCGGTGCAACTAGCACCGGCCTTTTCAACGCTACGCTTTACGCAACTCTACTCAACGCAACACTTACTGAACTTCTGCAACCACGTGACCGACGCCGCGGCTGGTAAGGCCGACGGCTTGGGCGGCGCCCTTTGACAGATCGAGCACGCGGCCCTTGATGAACGGGCCGCGGTCATTGACGGTGACGATGACGCTGCGGCCGCCATGGGTGACTTTGAGGCGCGTGCCGAACGGCAAGGTCCGGTGAGCGGCGGTCATGGCGTTCTGATTGAAGCGCTGGCCCGAGGCAGTCTTGCTGCCTGACTCGTTGCCATAGAACGAAGCCTTGCCGGAAAAGCTGCGGCCGGCGCCGATCGAGGCATTGGCGTCGCGCCAAGACTTTTCATGGGAAGATTTGCGGTGGCCGGCTTCGCTTGCGGTGGCGCCAAGCGCCAGCATGCCGACGGCGATCAAAGCGATGGAGGCATTCCGATTCGTCGCGGGTTGCCCCGACACGCGCTTGATAGCGGCGATCATATAGTTGTCCCTCAATTTGGTATATCCATCCAACGTCTGGCTAAATCGAGCCAGCGCTTACGTGGCCGGATGGATCATTCCATAATGAGGCATAAGCACGGCGAGAGAATTTGTTCCGAAAGCGCTCACGTATTTGTCGATAAAGAGATAATAGCCTAATTTATTTAAGGATTACATTTAATTGATAGTTTGTTCACGGCGATATACTTATCAATACTGAAGAGTTTGCCGATCTATTGGCTACCGTAAGTAAACGCGAAATCGCCCAAATGGTTTCACGCATGCGCATTTTGCAATGCTACATGCGTGAAATGGGCGACTTAAGGGGGTTTCAGCAGGCCCAGCTAGCTAGAAAGCCGGGTTTTCAGTCGAATCAGCCGGGACGCCGCACGATAACGCCGTGCCAACCCAGCCCACGATAGGTCTCGTAGCCGGGGGTGGCGTGGAACGCGACGGTGGTTCCGTCAGGGCGGGTGTAGAAACCGTGCGATTGGTTGCCGGTTTCAATCTGGAGACGCTGATCGAGGGTTTCCGCCCCGTCGGATGACGCAATCACACGACGGTGCGCGTCCACCAGCAGGACGGCCGTGCGGTCGCGCTCTTCGGGTTCGATGCGAACGCCGCGCACGATGGTTTCGGCCTGTGGCGCCCAATCGAAGTGAATCGCCAGGACGCCGAGGGGCGCACCGTGACTCTCGCCGCCTGCGCGCACCGATGCCGCATAGGTCGCGACCTGTGCGCCTTTCAGGCCGGGGGCGACGCTGATGTCGCCCACCGCATAGTCGTCGCCCGATTGCAGGCGAACGGCCTGCACGAACCATGGCTCCTGCGACACATCGAGGCCCGCGATCGAATAGCGGTCGGGCCTGCCGTTCGCGAGGACCTTGCCGTGCAGGTCGCACAGCCACAGATCCAGATAGACCGTATAGGCGTTGAGGATCACGCCGAGCCGCTTTGACGCATAGGCAGACGATTGCGGTGTGACGTTAGCCGCACAATCGACAACGGCACTGTCGGTCGCCCACCAGCGCACGTCGCAGGTCCGTTCATAGAGATTTCGATCGATAATCTCGATGGCGTTCAGCGCCAGGTCGACCATGCGCGTTCCCATAGCAGCATTGGCCATCGACTGCGTATGGGCACTTAACGAATCGATTTGCGCGGTGAGCTCTTTTTGCAGCTGTTCGGAGATCAGCCCGACATTCGCAGCGATCTCGCGCACTTCGGCGGCAACCACGGAGAATCCGCGGCCGTGCGGGCCAGCGCGTGCGCTTTCGATCATCGCGTTCAATGCGAGCATCCGAAGCGAACCGGTGACGCGCTGGATGCCGCTGATTTTGTCGGCTGCGCTGGTGCGCAGGTCGTTGGTCAATTCGATAAGTTCTGAAATGGATACGGTATGTTCGCCGCCGACATTAGGGCCGGCTGACATTGTTTTTGGCAGCGCCATTGCTCACCACGGATTGCTTCACGAGCGGAAGCTGTGCCGGGCCGACGTCATTGCCGGTCCGAATCGCATTTGTGCGACGCATCAATGATGACCGATCTTCATATAAGTACAATCGCGTATCGCGAGAATTACTTATTATTTTCAACTAGTTAGTTGATATTTGTGCTGCTTTTCTATGCTTTTGGACTTGAATTTAGGCAAGATCCGCGCATCCGGAGATTTCTCCGGGGCTCGCAATCGAAACAGCTTTGGTGCGATCGTTCGGCGGCGGGTGTTCTATCGCGCGATACGTTGCGACCGTCCGAGCATCAATGGCCGTACTTCACTCAGGATTTTTGTCCGCGCGCGCCGTTCAAACGAAGACGGTGACGTGCGACAAACCGGCGCCACCAAAAACACGTTCGCAATCGCGGTCATGTTGCACCTGCGCGCGCCCTATGTTAGCAAAACCGCGATTTTGGGCTGCCGGGCATGTCGCTCCGGCCGAAAATCGAAGTCCCGCTTGAATTCCAAGGACTTGGATCGCTTGGTGTCGTGCCTGACACCGGTCTCGCAGCGATGGTCTTTTCCTTGGGCGTTCGATAGCTAGAAGAGATACTTGTGGCAGCTGAAGATCCCTCCGTATCTGGCGTGTCCGGCCGTTATGCGACGGCCCTTTTTGAACTGGCGCGCGACCAGAAATCCGTCGATGCCGTTAAGGCAGACCTCGACAAGTTCACTGCCATGCTGGCCGACAGCCCCGATCTCCTGAGACTGGTGCGCAGCCCGGTTTTCACGGCCGACGCTCAGGCCAAGGCGTTGTCTGCCGTGCTGACCAAGGCCGGCATCAACGGCATCTCCGCGAATTTCCTTAAAGTCCTGACTGCCAATCGCCGGCTGTTCGCCGTGGCCGATGTCATCAGGGCGTTCCGTGCGTTGGTCGCCAAGTTCAAGGGCGAAGCCACCGCGGAAGTCACCGTCGCTGAAAAACTCAGCGACACCAATCTCGACGCTCTCAAGGCCGCACTGAAATCAGTGTCGGGCAAGGACGTCGATCTCAACGTGAAGATCGATCCGTCGATCATCGGCGGGCTTATCGTCAAGCTCGGCAGCCGCATGATCGACAGCTCGCTTCGCACCAAACTCAATTCGATCAAGCACGCGATGAAAGAGGCAGGCTGATGGACATCCGCGCCGCGGAAATTTCCGCAATCCTCAAGGACCAGATCAAGAATTTCGGCCAGGAA
>Ga0315336_1001834_pt1 | contig 36813 bp, 9 predicted proteins | sample ASW5metaG_FD_204512 | JGI IMG/M metagenome (GOLD analysis project Ga0315336, IMG submission 204512) | Ammonia-oxidizing marine archaeal communities from Monterey Bay, California, United States - ASW #5 | ecosystem: Environmental > Aquatic > Marine > Intertidal zone | place: USA: California... | reverse complement strand
GATCACCGCGTAGTGTCCTCCCGAATAAATATCATTACGGAGCCCTCCCGAAATGGAGGCTGAAATCGTCCCGTCGCCGATATTGTTGTCTTCCCCCCCGGCAATGGCTCCGTTGGCTGCGCTGCTCCCAATGTCGTTGAAACGCCCCCCTGCAATCGTGGCCGCGGGAGAGTTGTCGGCGATGTCATTCTCCCAGCCACCCCCGATCGCGCTGTTGCCCGCATTTGCGCCGATGTCGTTGAAGGTCCCTCCGGAAATCGTTGCGGTGGTGGAATTGTTTGAGATGATATTGACGTAACCACCCGGAATCACACCGTAAGCGGAATCAGTACCGACACGGTTGCCAACCCCACCCGCGACGATGCTCGCAGAAGCGCCCGCATTGATCCGATTGATGATCCCCCCACCGACAAATCCAAAATCAGCAGAAATGGAATTGGTAAAGGCGGAGCCGTCATGATCCATTGCTCCCCCTCCTCCAATCACGGCGCCCACCACGCCTGCAGGCACAAAATTCACAGGCGAACCTCCGATCAGGTTTGGCGCCCCGTCGGCATTGGAATCGATATCGGCACTGCTGTCGCCGGTGTTCTCAATCCGTAACCCGCGCAAATTGTTTGCCTTGAGCTCCAGTGACTGACTGTCCGTCGTGCCGAGAAAATGCGTACCGGCTGTGGTGCCGGCGTTGCCGTCGGTCTTCCAGAACGTCGTGCTGAAAGTTTCGACGTCCACGTCCGCTGCTCCGATCGAACTATCGGCAACGTGAGAACCGGTGACGGAATCGCCGGCCAGCTTCACGCCGGAGACAGCAGAGTCCGCAAGCACCGCCGTCGTCACGGCGCCTGCCGAAAGCTTGGACGACGTAATTGATGCGTTCGGCACGCCGGCGGCGAGCGTGGCATATGGCGTTGAAGTGATTGGCTGCAGAGGTGTCAGACCTGTGAAGGCTCCTCCGCCATTGGTGCGAACCCCAGTTCCCAGCCAGAGGTCGGCGCCGCCGAAAACTCCAGCTCCGAAATCGAGCATCACCATAAACAGACCGTTGGTCACGACAACGGCGCTATTTGTCACCGGCCCACCGACGATACCCGAACCGATGGGGTCATCGTAAATCGTAAATTGCAGATCATAGACGCCGCTCGCCGGGCCACCGTTGTCAATTAATTGGCCCTGGTAGGTGAAAGCTGTTGGCTGCGCGCAGGTGAAGGAAGGAAGTACGGCGCCTTGAAGCGCCACGATTGAGAGTAACATATATCGCAGTTTCATCAGGTTCTTCCTTGCGTTTATGTGTGTCGCACTTTTTTGGCTACAGGTGGTACCGTCGACAATCGATCCCGGGTCTGTCCGGTTACATTCATTTCGGCTCGAACAATCAATCGACACGGCGCAATGTTACAGTGATTCAAGGTTGCCTGGAAGAAATGTCGTGGCGCCTCCGAGAGTTTGGCAATGATAACAACATGAGCGTTCCCAGGCGCGAATTCTGCCTCTGCATTCAATCGCCCCACTTCCGTCGGTAAAATCCTCTTCATTTCGTCCGATTCGGCATGTGACGGGATTCCGGTCGATGTTGACGCCCGGATTCAATGCATGATCGGTCGCCCGTTCCCGGTCGTACGCACCTGCCGCATCTAGTCTTTAGGAGGCTAATAGGTCGACCAGTTAGGACATAGGGCTGCTTTTAGGCCAAAAAAGTGGCCCATACGGGTAAAACTCGCCGAAACTCAGTCGTAAACTATTGGGAATCAACAAACTCCCGTGGTCCGACCCCAGACATCCAGACATCCATAGGGCTGTTTTTAGGCCAAAAAAGCGGCCCATACGGGCAAAATTCGCCGAATCTCAGTTGTAAACTATTGGGAATCAACAAACTCCCGTGGTCCGACCCCAGGCACCGTGGTCCGACCCCAGGCACCCTATCTGCTCCTCTGGGATGGCAGTGCTCTGAAGTCTTCCGATGCCACCCACACGCAACGAGATTGCGACCTGCTGCCCTTGTGGGCCGAGGCACGATACAGGCGAACATGAAAGCCGCACCTCTTCATGAGTTTCTCGAATTTCTTACTCGGCTCCGTCGACCACACCGCCAGGCACCCGCGTTCGCGTAAAGCGTCCCGACAACTCTCTATACCTTCCCGGTCGTACATCGACCGGTTCCCCGTGTCCGTTATTGCGCCGGGCCCGTTGTCGATGTCCAACAGGATCGCATCAAACTCATTTCTGGAGCTTGCGATAAACGGAACGATATCCGTGATCCTCAGGTCCACCCGCGGGTCCTCGATCGCCCGATCGTTGAGTTCGCCCAGGTATAGTCGATTCCATTCAATGACATCACCCAACAGTTCACCCACCACCACGCGAGCCCGGGGACCCACCATGTCGAGCGCCTGGCGTAACGTGTAGCCCATACCAAGACCTCCAATGAGGATAGATGGCTCCCCCTGGTCTACGAGACGAGCACAGCCCAACCGCGCAAGTTCCAGCTCCGACTCGTGCCGGCGACTCTGCATCAATTCAAAACCATTGATCCGAATCGAGAAATCCTGATCATGATGATAGAGCACCATTTCGCCCCCGTCGGGGGTTTGCGCTGTAGCGAGCTTCACGGTTGGTTTCATGAGTACTCAGAACAGCATGACTTGCATCATCCCACAACTCAACCCCAAGCAAGCCGCGTCAAGAATGACACTCCTGGTGGGCGCTTACCCATGCACTCAAATACGATCGGTCGCACCCTCAGACTTTGGAGGGCGCGGGAAGCGAGTTTGCATCGACCCCCTCACGCAGCTTGATTGTTGCGAAAACTTTCGGGACATACATCCGGGTCTCGGAAGGAAGGTAAGCGGATATTTCGTCGAAGGTCTTGGCTTCATGCTTTCGAAGAAGCTTAGACACCCTCCCCTGCCCTGCATTGTATGCGGCCAGGGTAAGAGGCCAGGTGTCGAAACGTTTGTAGAGAAGTTTCAAGTAAGTTGCCGCGGCCTCCGCACTCTTTTCCGGGATCAACCGTTCATCGCGCGGGCGCAAGGCAAGCCCAAGGCTCTCGGCGGTCTTTGGCATGAACTGGTAAAGTCCCGCGGCGCCCACAGGGCTGCGCGCCCTGGGATTAAACGAGGATTCGACTTCAGCCAACCACACCAATTGTTCCGGCACGCCCTGTTCTTGAAAAATGGGCTTCAATTTCGGAACCAAGGTCTCAGAACTCTCTGGCGCCGGACGCCGGCGAAGGCTTTCCTCCCAGATCCGTCTGCTGCCCACGTATCGATCCCGATTGGATTTCGGCGGCGGGGGCGTCGGCATCCGTTTTACTTCGGGAGGAGGTTCAGGCCGATCCGGAAAAGCGCGTACCGCACGCTCCGCAATGGTGACATAGTCGACCCGCTGATGAAACCAATCCAGATAGGGGCGCAGTGCTTCGACCCCCTCAAGATTTTCCAACGTTGCCTCCGCCGCCGGCAGCAGAGTGGCTAACTCATCAAGCGTAGGCAAATCCAGATAGGAATCCAGCTCTGCGAAAAAATTGGTGACGGGCTCATCCGAAAACAACTCCCGATCGAGCGTGTACTCTCCGCCCGATGCTTCTTCAATGAAGGCGGCTCCGGCATCAAGAAGATCCTCCAGGTACGGAAGGTCCTCCTGCGCGTGAATCGACGTGGCTGCAACAACCCCGAAGCAAAGAAGTTCTGCAGCAAAGGCAACCCTGGTAAAATTCATCCTCTCTCCCTGCTTAAGTCACGATTTCCGTGTCTGCGGCTGTTGGCTCCAGAGGCCACGGGCCGGAGGCGCCGTGCCACGCTACTGCCTCGATGTTGTGCAGATGCCCTTCTTGGCTGCATCCACGAACTCAGCCATCTCAATTGCGGGTCCGGAGGTAAATTCAGCACGAATCTTCTCCGTGGCCTGAGATGGGGTGAGTCCGGATTGATAGAGGAGCCTGAATGCGGACTTTACCTCCTTACGAGTTTCGGGATCCATTCCGCTGCGACGCAAACCTACCACATTGAGTCCTAAAATCGTGTTGGGCTCGGTCGGTTCCGTCGTGCAAAAGGGAGGCACATCCTGCGAGACGGCAGATTGCCCCCCCATCATCGAAAGCCGCCCCAGCCTCGTGAACTGGTGTACGGAAGTGTTGCCTGAAAGAAACGCGCCATCCCCAACATCGACATACCCGGCGAGCAGGGAACTATTGGCGAGGATCACCTGGTTTCCCACCCTGCAATTGTGGCCGACATGACTGCAATTCATGAAATAGCAGTCGGATCCGATTCGCGTCTCGCTGCCTTCCTTGGTGCCTCGGTGTGCAGTGAAGAATTCACGCATGACACAGCGGTCGCCGATGATCAATGCGCTTTCGGCGTCTACAAAGGCAAGATCCTGTGGCAGATCTCCGATCACCACGTGTGCATGAAGCCGGCATTCCTCGCCCAGCATTACCTGCGGCAGGATCACGCTGTGCGGGCCCACCAGGCAACGATCGCCGATCCGGGTTCGCGCATGAACTACGGCATAGGGGCCGATCTCCACGTCGACACCGAGTTCGGCGCCTTTCTCAACGATTGCAGTTGAATGAATTGTGCTCATTTCATTGGCGGTCCCAGGGAAGCCTGACGATGCGGAAACCTGCGTCGCATGTCCAGTCTGCACCAGGGCCGGCTAGAATTCAACGAGTCCTGATTCCCGCATGCTGCAGAATCCGTTGGGATCCTGGCTGGAGGGTTGACCAAGGATGATGTGATCAAGGACGTCGATTTCCACGATACGGCCCGCATCGATGAGCCGACGCGTGATCTGGATGTCCTCCGCGCTCGGATCCGCATCTCCCGATGGATGGTTGTGCGCAAGCACCACCGCAGCGCTGGAAGTTCGAACCGCTTCCTTGAATACTTCGCGAGGATGAATCAGACTGGCGTCCAGAATGCCGGTCGTCAGCGACCGGGGCGGACGGATGAGGCGATACCTGGTATCCAGGAGCAGCACCCAGAATTGCTCTACATCCTTGTTCGAGGCCTCCCCACGCAAAAGGGCCACAGCTTCTTCGGGAGTGCGAATGATGGGACGATCCGGTCTCGTTTCAGCTGAAACCCTGCGGGCCAGTTCCAGCGCACTCTTGATGATCTGGGCCTTGACCTTTCCGACCCCCTCCTGCCGGGTCAGTTCATCGATGGATACCCGGGAGAGATCGGTCAAGCTGCCGTATTGGCGTACCAGGTCCCGCGCGACCTCCAGGACATTCCGATTCCGGGTCCCGGTCCGAAGGATCACCGCAAGCAGCACATCCTCCCCAACCGCCTCAAATCCCAGGCGCTCAACCAATTCACGCGGCTGCTCCCGGAGCGGCAATTCATGAATGCGTAAAGGTCCGGTGTCGTAGCGGCTTTTCTCATACTCCCCCGACTCACTCATGATACTGCTCCCCCCGCGCTGCAACGATCGTACACTGAGTCCCCCATCATAACCACTGACCCCGAATCTGACCAACCAAGTCCACATTCAGGGTCATTCTGCTACGCGATCGCGTAGGCATTTGACTCATTCGTGTCAAGAATACAAATTTGCCCCGAAGGTTCAATGCCGCTTCCCGAATGTTCTCTATTGGTGCTCAACCGGATCCAAATTATAACCAGCGGGAGCTTCACCTGCAGATGAACAAAGCCAAACCTCGTATCCTGCTTCGCTCGTGCTGGCAGACAGTGAACATCGGTGACATCGCCCACGCGCCGGGGATGCTGGCGCTGCTGGAAAGGTACCTGCCGCTGTCCGAGGTTATCCTGTGGCCCAATCCACTCACGCCGGAAGTGGAGGCTCTGCTGAAGACCCGCTTCCCGGCCCTCCACGTTGCTTCCTCGGCAAAAGCTCAGGAGGATGCATTGGCGTGCTGCGACTTCTTTTTGCATGGCTCGGGGACTGAACTGGCAGGGGCAGTCGAGGCGACCAGGGCTCTCGAGGCGGGAAAACAGTACGGCTTCGCCGGGGTGACGCTGGAGGACGAAGAGCTGGTTAAACATGCCGAACTCCTATCGGACGCGGCATTCATCTTCTGCCGCGATTCCGACTCCCTGGCCGCCTTGAGGCAATCCGACATCTCCGGCCCGGCCATCGACTTCGGACCCGATTCGACCTTTGCCCTGGATTTGCGCGACGATCTGGCAGCGGAGAAGCTGTTGAAAACACACGCTCTGGAAGAGGGAGCATTCCTCTGCGTGGTCCCGAGACTACGGTACACCCCCTATTGGGAAATCTTTCCGGGTAATGTTCCATTCCATCCGGACCGCGACGGGATCAACAGAAAATATGCGGAACAGGATCATGGGAAATTGCGCGACGCGATCATTGCCTGGGTACAAAGAACAGGGATGCGCGTTTTGCTGGTGCCGGAGATGACGTATCAAGTCTCCCGCTTACGTCCGCTTTTGTATGATTCGCTGCCTGAGGATGTGAAACCACACGTCGAGGTGCTTGAACGGTTCTGGCTCACTGCGGAGGCTGCCTCTGTTTATGCGCGGGCGGCGGCGGTTCTGAGCCTGGAGATGCACTCACCCATCATCGGTGTGTCCGCCGGAACGCCCGCAGTGCATGTCCGCCAGCCCACAGACTCACGTAAAGGTCAGATGTGGCGCGACGTCGGACTGAATTCGTGGCTCTTCGAAATCGACCGCAGCACTGGAGAGGAGATAGCCGCTCGACTTCTCGATATCGGTTCCGATCCGGATGCCGCGCGAAATACGGCAAGGAATGCTCGAGCATTTGCCCAGAAGCAAATGAGGCAGATGGTTCAAGCAATACAGGATTCGTGCTGAAATGCGTTGCGGAGAGGGTCGGGCTAATTCTCCCGGACGACGTAATAGAATCGCATCGTCGCATTGGGCTCGAGCGGGCAGTAAATCCGGAAACGGTCAGGCGAAAGTTGCTCCAAGGAGCGTGGCTGTACTACGCTCGGCGGCTCGTCCAGAACCGATGACTGCATCATGCGGGGAACGTCACCGGAATTCCCCCTCACGTCGAAGACGAGTTCGTCATCGATCCGAATCACGTCGATGATCATCAGGCCTTCGACAGTGGCGGTCCGCAACTGAGTCGCCTGGAGGAAGGTCAGACGGAACCGGTCGGAAAGGGTGTCTTCCTGCACATCCGTCACGTCAAAACCGTCGTATTGGCGCGACGTGAACCCACCGCTCGATGAGCCAAAAAGGACTACATCGAACTGATTGCCGGACTGCGCGGCGAATCCGTCCAGCCGCGCGCGTATTTCGCCGGCCAACGTGGCGGATCCCGAGACTTCCAATCGCGTGTACTGCGAGACCGGCGTAAGTCCACCGATGACCACGGCCACCGCACCGGTTGACGTCTGGATGAAGTTTCCGGTGACGATGATGCGCTGGGTGTCGATGATCAGTTCACCTTCATTCGTGAGATTCTGCCGGACATCAATGGTTCCCCCGGCGGTCGTCATCATGCCGAAGTTCTGGATACTGCCCGGGCGCAGCAGCATCGTGGTTCCGACCCGGTCGGCCCGGATCGTGCCGTGATTGACCAACCCCATGCCGGAGTCGTTCATGTCGAGCCGCCCGCCGCTGAGGGTGATCTGTGGCCCCAGCGTGACGGTGCCATTGGGGTTTGCGTTCAGGGTGACGTTGGCGCTTGGCGAATCGCAGCGTATCGTGCCCGTCCCTGACAGCGTCTGGGTGCCGACGAACCGTAGCTGCGTGAAGTTGTGCGCCAGTCGTAGCGTCGCGTTGAGCGTCACACTCAGCAGTTCCAATGTCCCGACGTCCACCGACGTCTCGATGTCGGTCGCGATGACCACATTCTCAAGACGGTTTAGGCCGCTGATATTGAACGTGAGCGCGCCGGCGCCGGTTGCGGCGTAGATCCCGCCCCGAACCGTGCCCCCGTCGAGCAACCAGGTGCCGGTCGTGTCGTCGGGCGCAAAGATGTCGCCCGTATTGTCGAGCACGCCAGTGATGTTCAAGGTGCCGCTGACGCGCTCAAGGGTACCGATTCCGGCCGTGGTGAAACTGCCGCCCAGGTTCAAGGTCCCTCCCCCGGCAATGCGTAGAATACCGTCGTTGTCCCAGGCTGCCTGCAGCGTCAGAACCGCTCCTACCGTCTCGATGAGTCCGAGGTTCAGCAGCGTGGCCGGGCGCAGCAACATCGTGGTCCCGGCGCGGTCGGCGCGAATGGTTCCCAGGTTGACGAGACCCATGCCGGTGTCGCTGAGGTGGAGCCTGCCCCCGCTGAGGGTGATCTGCGGCCCCAGGGTGACGGTTCCGTTCGGGCTGGCGCTCATGGTGGCATTTGCGCTTGGCGATTCGAAGCGTATCGTGCCGGTTCCTGACAGGGTCTGAGTGCCGGCGAAACGAAGCGCGGTGAAGTTGTGAGCCAATCGTAGCGTCGCGTTGAGCGTCACGTTCAGCAACTCCAGTGTCCCGACGTCCAAGGAGGTCTCAATGTCGGTCTCGATCACCAGGTCCTCGAGCCGATTTCCGCCGAGGGCGTTGAACGTGAGTCCACCGGTGCCGATCGCGGCGTAGATCCCTCCCCGAACCGTGCCTCCGTTGAGCACCCAGGTCCCGGTCGTGTCGTCGGGAGCAAAGATGTCGCCGGTATTGTCGAGCACGCCGGAAATGTTGAGAGCGCCACCGGTACGCTCGAAGGTACCGATCCCCGCAGTGGTGAAGCTGCCGCCAAGGTTCAACGTCCCGCCCCCGTCGATGCGAAGGATCCCGTCATTGTCCCAGGCTCCCTCTACGCTAAGAATACCCCCCGCCGTCTCCATGAGACCGAGATTCAGCAGAGTGCCGGGCCGAATCTGCATCGTGGTTCCGGCCCGGTCGGCCCGGATCGTCCCCCGGTTGACCAGTCCCATGCCGGTGTCGTTGAGTCTGAGCCGTCCGCCGCTGAGGGTGATGCCCGGGCCCAGCGTCACCGTCCCGTTGGGGTTGGCGTTGATGGTGACGTTGGCGCTGGGCGAGTCGCAGCGTATCGTGCCGGTCCCCGCGAGCGTCTGGGTCCCCGCGAACCGCAGCGTCGAGCTGTTATGCGCCAACCGCAAGGTCGCATTCAGAATCACGTTCTGCAGGGTCACAAGGGAGCCAACCATCGAGGTCTCCAGGTCGGTCTCGATGATCAGATCCTCGAGCCGGCCGCCAAAGTTGTTGAAGGTGAGCTGGCCGGCGCCGGTGGCGGCGTACGTCCCGCCCTGCACTGTACCGCCGGTGAGCACCCACGTGCCGGTCGTGTCGTCGGGTGCGAAGACATCACCGGTATTGTCGAGCACCCCGGTGATATTAAGAATGCCCCCAGTGCGTTCGAGGGTCCCGATCCCGGCGGTGGTGAACGTGCTGCCGAGGTTGAGGGTTCCGCCTCCGTCGATGCGCAGGATCCCGTCATTGTCCCAGGCCCCCTCTATGCTGAGAACACCCCCTGCCGTCTCCAGGAGACCGAGATTCAGCAGACTGCCGGGCCGAATCTGCATCGTGGTCCCGGCCCGGTCGACCCGGATCGTCCCCCGGTTGACAAGTCCCATGCCGGTGTCGTTGAGTCCGAGTCGTCCGCCGCTGAGGGTGATGCCCGGGCCCAGTGTGACGGTTCCGTTCGGGTTGGCGTTGATGGTGACGTTGGCGCTGGGCGAGTCGCAGCGTATCGTGCCGGTGCCCGACAAGGTCTGGGTGCCCACGAACCGAAGCTGGGTGAAGTTATGGTCCAGTCGCAGCGTCGCGTTGAGCGTCACGTTCAGCAGCTCCAATGTCCCGGCGTCCAGCGAGGTCTCTACATCGGTCTCGATCACCAGGTCCTCGAGCCGATTTCCGCCGAGGGCGTTGAACGTGAGCCCACCGGTGCCGGTCGCGGCGTAGATCCCGCCCCGAACCGAGCCGCCGTTGAGCACCCACATGCCGGTTGTATCGTCGGGTGCGAAGATGTCGCCCGTATTGTCGAGAACGCCGGAAATGGTCACGGAGCCCCCGGTTCGTTCGAGGGTCCCAATCCCAGCGGTGGTGAACGTGCCGCCGAGGTTGAGGGTTCCGCCTCCGTCGATGCGCAGGATTCCGTCATTGTCCCAGGCTCCCTCCATGCTGAGAACACCCCCTGCCGTCTCCATGAGACCGAGATTCAGCAGAGTGCCGGGCCGAATCTGCATCGTGGTTCCGGCCCGGTCGGCCCGGATCGTCCCCCGGTTGACCAGTCCCATGCCGGTGTCGTTGAGTCCGAGCCGTCCGCCGCTGAGGGTGATGCCCGGGCCCAGTGTGACGGTTCCGCTCGGGTTGGCGTTGATGGTGACGTTGACGCTGGGCGAGTCGCAGCGTATCGCGCCGGTGCCCGACAGGGTCTGGGTGCCCACGAACCGAAGCTGGGTGAAGTTATGGTCCAGTCGCAGCGTCGCGTTGAGCGTCACATTCAGCAATTCCAATGTCCCCGCGTCCAGCGAGGTCTCCACGTCCCGGCACAGGGTGACTTGCTCCAGGCGAATAACGGATGTGCCCTTGAGCTGTATCGGCCGGCCCAGGGAATCAGCGACAACGGTTGCCTGCCTCAGCGTTCCACCGGTGAGATCGATCGAGCCGTCCACGTCCACGTTCTGCAGCACGGTCAGCGCGCCGCGGATACTGAAATCACGGGCACCACGGATGTCACGGACCGTCGCGCTGCTCAAGTCGAAGATGACCGTTCCCGCGCCCGGGGCGAGGACAACGAGATCGTCGGGGCCCGGGAGGGCGCCCTGATCCCAGTTGCCCGGCACGCTCCAGTTGCCGCCGCCGGGATTATCGAAGGTGAATACGTCCGCAGCCGCCACGACGGTTACCTGTACCTGGCCAGACTCGGAGAGGGCCGTGCCGTCGGTGATGACGTAGCTAAAGCTATCCGGCCCGATGTGCCCCGGATTCGATGTATAGACCAGGCTTTCATCGGCGTTGGTGCTCACGGTTCCGCTGCCGGGCTGAGTAAATGAGTCGATGGAGAGCGGATCGCCTTCCTGATCCGTGTCGTTGGCCATCACATGGATGACGGTATTCGATTCCGTGACGGCGATGATCGTGTCCGGGTTGGCAACCGGCGGATCGTTGATACCGGACACGGTCACATCGACGAGGCACTCCGGCGAAATCTCGAACCCGTCATCGGCGAGGAACAGGAAGCTGTCACTGCCGGCAAAGCCTGCACCGGGCTGGTAGCGGACGACAGACCCGGTAATCACGGTCGGGACGTTCGTGAGTTCCTGGAACAGGGTCGTCCCGTCGACGTCCGCCTCGAGGGTGCCGTGGATCGGCAGATCGGTGATGATGAAGACGAACGGATCGGCATCCGCATCGTTAGCCAGCAGCGTGATGTCCACGACCCCGTCCTCGACGACCTGCGTTGAGCCGGTCGGACAGTCAATGACAGGAGGAGAATTGACCGGATCACCACCCAGCGGGAACGGATCAACATCGTCGCGCCGCCCGTCGGCATCTGTATCGGGATGACATGGATTCGTGCCCAGGGCCTCTTCCTCGGCATTCGTCAGGGTGTCGAAGTCAGGATCGTTGCCGGCATCGGTTGTAAACGGGTCGAGGCACGACCGGTCCTGCTCGTAGCCATTCAGCAGCCCGTCTCCATCCGCGTCACCGGTCCGCGACTCGAGCACAAGGCCCAACTGTGCCTCATCCATGAGAACGTCGCCGGCAGCCATGGCGCGGGCGGTGATCACAATGGAGGTCTGTGACGGCAACGTCGCCAGTGTCAGTGTGTATGGAGACGTGGCATCGGCGCCCGTGTTCGTCCCGTCGACAAGGAACTGAATTTCCGCGATTCCATCGGGTGTAATGGCCGCGAAGATCAATCCGCCGGCCCCAGCCACCACGGGGTCGGCCGACAACTGCAGGTGCGTCGTGGTGAATTGCGATGTTACCGGCTCGTCCATGATGTTGCCGTTGGCATCGGACAGCCCCGGTCCGACGATAAGGGTATGGAGCGTCTGGGGTTCCAACGGGATTTGTGGCGTGATTCGCAGTGTGCTTCCCTGGACGGTAACGTCCGCGGCGACAACGGTTCCCGTGCCATGGGTCAGCGAGACCGATCCGGTTGCCGATGTCGGATCCACATCTTCGGAAAGGGAGACCACAAGATCGCGCAGGAGTCCTACATCCCCTTCACCGTCCGCCGGATCGAAGGAGAGCACCGCGGGCGGGATGGAGTCGGCGGTGGTGAGGTCCACGAATATCTCTGTGGTCAGACCGGTGACGTCCTCAACTTCGACGCGGAGCTGCAGGGCAGCATTCTGCAGTGCCGTGCCGGGAATGGGTAGGATGATGGTCTTGTTGGTAAAGATGCCGGCTTCGGCTGTAAGTGCAGCGGTGACCGAATCGGTAAATGCCCCACTCGCATCCACCGTGACCGATGCAAGTTCCAGGTTGTCGCGAGCTCGAACCGTCACATCAAGGTCGGTTCCAACTGCGACGCGCTGCGAATTCGTAGGCGCCAGCACCTCTATTTCGGGCGGCGTCCCATCCGAAACGGATATTTCCAGTCGCTGCTCTCCACTCACGAGTCCCTGCCCATCCACCGCCTCGGCGAGGACGATCACGGGGTCGGTCAGCGAAGCACCGGCGGGAACGATACCGGACAACCGGACGGGAAGCGTGCCGCTCCGACTGGTCTCCTCGCCCGCCCCTACGATGGCCGTATTCAGGACATTCACCCCTACATCGTCATTGGCATCGACGTCCACGACGAAGCTCGAACCGCTGGGAATAGGCCCGTTCGTCGGAGAGATCAGTGAAAAGGTCACGCTCGGAGGCTGGTTGGAAACGATGGTGACCGGGAGTTCGGCGAGAGGCCCTTCATTGCCAAAGCGATCGATCGCAATGGCCTGCAATGAAAGGCTTCCCGATTCAGGTAACAGCAGCGGCAATTCGAGCACCCCTGGATCCGATTCCCCAAACGGAATCAGGTCGGCACTAATCCGGACGCTGACGTCGGGTTCCGACGCCGCAAGGACCGCTTCAACGAACACCACATTGCCGCCGACCGGGGCGGCGCCATCCTTGATGCGTAGCTGCACGATGTTTGGGCCCAGGGTGTCGAGAGTGTTGAACTGTGCTAGGAGTGGCTGATCGGGCAGCGCATTGCCGGCCAGGTCGCTCACGTTCTGCGCCGTGGCGGTGTACGTCTCATTGACATCCAATTGCGCGTCGGGCGTAAACACCGCGACGAGATGGTTCACCCCGATCGATGTACTCCCGGCAACCGCGCCGGACGGGGACTCGAGGTCCATCTGCAGGTCGGGACGGATCGGCTCATCGAAGGAGAGCCGGACGACGGCGCGCGGGTCGACCTGGATCTCTCCGTCAGCCGGTGTCAGCGAGAGCAGACCGGGCGGGTCGTCGTCGCGCGTGGTAAAGACCGATGTGAAGATCGAAACCATCGGTTTGCCCACAAGATCCCGCGGTCCCTCCGCCACCAGTTGGCCAACCGCATTCAACCGGTCTCCATTCACTACGACCACTTCATAGACCGATTCGCTGGCCAGGGGTGCGTTCGGGGTAATCTGGATGATGCGGGCCACCCCGTTGCTATCACTGAGCAAGACAACCGATGAGAGAACCGTTTCCCCCTCCCGGCGAATGTAGAAGGCATTCGGATCGATGCGCCCCGGATCCAGGGCCTCGTTGAATGTCAGTCGGACGATGCTGTCGATGGAGACATCGGCGGCAGTATCCTCGGGGGAGACATCGGCTACGAACGGATCGACCTGATCCAGCATGATGTCGCCGAGATCAAAAACCTCTCCGTTGGTCGTGGTCTGGCCCGAGACCTGTGCCAGCCCATTGGAAAGGAACGGCGCCGCGGCTTCGAGACTAAAATCGCCTACCGGAATCCCGGATAGCGCAAAGAGTCCGTCGGATGCCGTCACGGCAGAGGCCCGGCCCAACAGGCCCTGTGGCGGATCGTAGTTCACGTTGACTTGAACGCCCGCGGCCGGCGACACGGCTTCCTGGTGAACAACGCGGCCGATGAGCGAGGCGGAAGCGCCGAGTTGTACATCCAGCGCCAGCACCTCTCCGTCGACTGTCAACTCCGCATTCAGGCTGCCGGTAAGCGCCTGCTCCGTAGCGGTAATTCGAACGCCTCCAATCGGTACATTCTCAATCCGGTAAGCTCCGCCGGCATCGCTCAACACGTTCACCGATTCGTTCGGGAACAGCGGGCTGAGAATTCCTGCGCGCACCGCGGCGCCGGCTACCGGGGTTGTTCCGTCGGCGGCAAGCACCCGGCCCGTAATGACGCCCACCCCTCCCAATACCACATCGAACACGGGATCGCCCTGCAGCGAATTCAGATGGAACGAAGTCGTGCCGACGCTCCGTGTTTCGCCGGGGGTCATGGATTCGGCAAAGAAGGAGAAGTCACCGGTCTGATTGACTTCGAATCGGGCCTCGCCGGCCGCGTCGGTGTCCGCCTCCGCGATATCGGCACCGAATCGGTTGCGCAAGGTAGCGGTGGCGTCCGCCGCCGGTGTAACGCCATCGGGAAGCAAGACGCGGGCACGAAGTCCACCGATCGCGTTCAATTCAAGGGTCACCCTCAACAGTCCGGTTCCTTCCGCGAAAACACCACCGAGTTCACCGGTGTTGTCATTGGCAGGGTTGACGGCCTCCAGCGTAAAAGCCCCGGGCGGCACGCCGGTGATTTGAAAGCCGCCGTCAGGTCCGGCGGTGACGCTGCGCTCCGTGCGCAGCACATCGGATGCGGTTAGAATCAGGCGGGCACCAGGAACCGGCCCATCGCGTCGCCCTGAAATCACCACCCCCTCGAGGTCGCCGAGTACCTGTTCAACCAGCAGGACGTTCTGCGTCTCCCCATTGATGCTCAAGGTCAGGGCGGCCGTACCGTAGCGGCCACTTGCAGAATCGGTTCCGATCAGAGTGTAGGCGCCAAGCGGCATATCAAGTAGCTCGAATCGACCTTCCGCATCGGTGGCGGTAAAACCGATTGAGCCCACCGTGATCTGGGCAAACGGCACCGGCGTTGTTCGATCGATCTCCACGAATTGACCCAGTAAGGCGCCGGTCGGAGTTAAGGTCACGGTCACGGCATTGAGTTGTCCGCGGGTCACTGTGGCGCCCTCGCGTCCCGCCAGAACAGCGATGCCGCCGGTGACACGAGCGCAGACAGAGTATGGACCTTCAAAGAGATCATTGCGCCGGAGCCTTCCAAGGGCGTCGGTCTGTCCGTCGAACCTTTCACGCGGATGGGCTCCGCCCTGAATTTCCAGTTCCGCGCCGGGCACCGGCACGCCGCTTCCGTCCACGACGGTGATCTCGAGGTCGCCCTTCTCGAGCAGGGTGACGGTCACGAAGTTGGTTTGTCCGGCCTGTACCGAGGCTTGTGCCTGCCCGGTTACCCCGGTGGCCGTAGCCGTGACGGTGTACGTCCTGGCCGGAAGATCGATCTGCGTGTCGAAAAATCCGTTGCTGTCGGTGAGCAGCTCGAGGTCTCCGAACGAGACTGCGACCTTAATACCTGCGCCCGCGGGCGCACCATCACGCCGTAGGACATTCCCGGTGAGTCGCCCACTGGTTTCCCCTTCCGGGGGGAACCGAAGCACGATGCCACCTGCATCGGGCGATTCCGGGGTCGTTCGGTCATTCATGCTGACCACGACCGGCGAGAACGGGGTGGCCGCCTGCAGTCCCCAGTCTCCGACGAGGAGCTGATCCGGGAAAATGAATCCACCGGTGGCGGGATCGCTGTTGCGTTCCCCGCGGATGATGAAACTGAGATCGCCGACCTCATTCGGCCCGATCCCGGTGAGCCGTACGCGTGCTCCGACCGGCACTCCCTGGCCGTTTTCCACCCGGCCCGAGACGGTGCCTCGTTGCCGTAACTGTATATCCACCACCTGGACCTGGCCGTCGAACGTCAACGAAGTCTCGACAAAACCCCAGTCTTCGGGATTGAAGTTGTCGCCCTCCCCGGTGAGGAGGGGATCGTTAATTCCGGTGAAAATTCCGAACGCCTCGGAAAGGGCGGCAAGGATGTCGTCATCGGAAGAACTACCGCCACCGAGTACGTCGAGAATGCCGCTGACATCGGTATCCGCCGCGGGTGGCGCAGGAGCGCTCACGACGTAGTTGTCCAAGGCAAAGTTGTCGAACCGGAATAGTCCTGCCGCATCCGTATCTGTCCAGTAGAAGAATTCATCGGCGGAGCGGGGCACGGCGACACGGATATTCGGAATGGGGTCACCCGAATGATCGAGAACACGCCCCACGATGCTACCTTTCGGCTCGAAGCGGATGACCACGAAGTTGTCGGCGCCGCCTACGACATCGAGTCGGGCACTTCCAATGCGCGTGATGAGGTTTCCGTTTGTTGGACTGGGCTCCAGGCCGGCGCTTATGTCTCGATTCGGACCCGTGGGTACCCCGGTGAGGGTGAACAGCCCGGCCGCGCCGGTACGGACCAGCGTCTGACCACCTGCCACCAGGGCATTCGTCACCGCGGTTCCGTTGGCAAACTCTACGCGCCCTTGCACAGTGGCCAGGCCCTGGAGGGCAAGGTTTACAACATTCGGAAATCCCTGCACCACGTCGATTCCGACGCGGCGCGCGGAACGTTTGCCGTCCGCAGAAAGAGCGAGGACATCCCAGACCCCGGTAGGGATGTCGCCGGCGGACCAGAGCCCGTCCGCATCAGCGGTGACCAGGGCGACGACCTCTTGCAATCGACTTCCGTTACGGAACTGTCCGATCAGGACCCTCGCCGCGGCGTGAGGAGTCGTCCCGTCGGCCTCGAACACGCGACCCTGGAGTGTAGACACCACGAAGATCTCGGCGGCGAGCTGCGCGTCAAGGTTCAACACCTGGTCCACGGATTCGAGCAACCCGCTGACCGTTCGTCGTCGGCCCAGTTCGTCGGACGCCTCTACACTCAGCGGCCCGAGGGGAACGCCGAAGAAAGTGAATCGACCCTCGTCGTCGGTGAAGAGACCGCGACCCAACTCCAGGGAGGAAATATCAGGGAAGAGATTCACCGCGGCGCCGGCCACGGGAAATCCATCCGGATCGAGCACACGACCGGTTACGGAACCGCGGCCGCGAAACCGCAGCGATGTTACCACCTCGGTGCCGACCCTGGACAGGCTTATGAAGTCACGAAAAACAGCCCGGTCCACACCCTCGGCAATGGCCACCGCGTCCGGCAGCGCGCCCACCGAAAACAGCTCCAGCAGGGTGTCCGGATTCTGTGCCGCCAGGTCCAACAGGTTTTCCCGGATAAATTCATCCCCCACCGTGTTCTCGAGAATGATTGCGACCGCTTCCTCGCTGAGCCCCGCGACATCCGTCGCGGAAACGGAGTACGGCACGCCGTGCATGATGAAATCAAACTGGAACGTGCCGTCCGAGCCGCTGAAAATCTGTGCAATTCGTCGCGTGTTGCCCAAGCACTCCCCAATCCCGGTTTCGAGTTCGTCGTAATAGGTAAGAGTCACGGGAAGGTCCGCCCCCGGAGTACCGTCTGCGCGAACCACACGCCCCCGAAGCAGCACACCCGCATCGGCCGTGGTCTGTACCGGCAGGTCCGTGGCCGGCAGGGCATTGCCCCGGACATCCAAGATGTCGGCCACGGACAGGCTGCGCCCCGCCAGCGTCCCTACCGGAGCCTCCAGGGTCAGGAGGGCGACGCGGCCGCCGGGCTGAATCTGGACCGTGGCAGCCGCGAGGCCGTTGTCCAACAGGTATTGCTCCGGCCGGTTCACGTCCTCCTGTCGCATCGGTTTTGAGAACAGCACTGCCACCACGTTGCCGTAGTTGTTGTAGTCAAGAACGAAGTAACAACTCGGTACCGGTCGGGCCACCTTTACGCTGATGTCCTGGATTGCGGCGAAGACTTCCGGCACCGCTTCCTGGATCGGGATTGAGCCGGTAGGTGGCAACAGTTGATCGGGTTCGCCGTCACAGTCGCGGTCGAAGAGAAGGAGGTCATCGAAGCCGATCGTAAGACATGCACCGGCAGGGATGTTGGTCACGGTCCAAATGTTCAGGTTTCCCGTCCCGTTGGTGCCCAGGTCGAGGACGCACAGGTGAGTGGTTGCAACGGCACTGACCGCAGACCAGACAAAAGCCTGAGAGGGATCCGGGTCCGCAACCGACCAGCTCCCCTGGCTGGATCCATAGAGTAGCGTACCGGGCAGGTTACTGAACTGGATATCGGCATTGCCCTCCGGGCCGTCAACGATTCCGGGCATGAGATCGAAAGTGTCCGTGGCCGCGATGCGCCAACGCTCGCTGCGACCGGCAATGTCGGTGGCCCGATCCAGGAGCCGCATTTCGGCCGTGAGGAGGTTGGCCTGATCGAGGGCCACGAACAAGGCGTCGCGAAATGCCAGCCCGGCCCCCGTCTCACGCAGGATCTGGTCGAAGCCCACGTGGAACACTCGCCCGCCCTGCCAATCCAACATCAGGTCGACCAGCACGCGTTCGAGATCGTCCCCATACCGGATGCGCTGCCCTGCCTCCGCGAGTTCGAGGGCGCGTGTCGTGATGATGCCGCGGGTCACGGGCAGGACCCCGGGTGGCCGTTGACCCGCGGTAGCTACGCTCAGGGCCTGACCCAGCACTCGATTGGCGGCAGCGAGCAGATCGGGCGGAAGGTCGTTTACGAAATCGGGATAGACCAGGGTGTTGGGCGAGAGGGCGACGCCGCGCTCGTCGATTCCCATGCGCAGACGAAACCGGCCGGTGATGTCGGCGTCGCTCGTGAGCTGAGAGAAGGTGATGCTGCCGGTCCGCTGGGCCTCGAGCTGGAACGTGGCGGTGGCGGTTTCCCCCGGCTCGAGAGTCCCGAGCTGGACGGTGGGATCGCTGATCAGCGTCGCCCCGCTTACGCTGGTGACGGGGAGAGACACGCTGAGCAGATTCGCGGCCGAGCCACCCGTGTTGAGCAGCGTGACGGCGGCCTCGTAGGGCTCCCCGGATCGGACCGTGCGGGGATGAAGAAAGGCGAGCGAGAAGTTTGGATTGCGCACCAACACGGACCCCTTGGCGGTACCCTCCACGTCGACCGCTCCCGCGGCCAATCCGTCGAGAACCCCGGTGAGTTCCAGGTCCATGACGTGCAGCCCCTCGCGCAGGCCCTCGACAAGAAATTCGGCTTGTCCCACGTCGCCGGGCCGAAGCCGTCCAACATCATCGCCGGTTCCGAAGGTCCCGTCTTGTCCGGCCTGCACCACCGGCAGGGCATCGAGAATCCCGGCCGACGAGCCCACCCGGGCGAATCGAAGCGGGTCGTCGCCGGGGTCTTCCTGTGTACCCGGCACCTGGTCGCCGCCGGGCGGCAGAGTCAACGTCGCTTCGATGTCGCGCACGGATAAACCGGATCCTGAAGGCGCGCCATTTTCGGTGTAGAGCAGGACACTGAAGAACTGGTTGAGGAAGCCGATGTTGCCGGGAATCATCAGCAGAGCGGGGATCGGAGGGATTTGCAATGCGAGGTCCTCCTCCCCCACTTTTGCGGCCTGTATGTTCAACGGTGCAATTTCAATATTGAGCCCCATTGCCTCCAGTTCAGGCGGAAGGCTGGCGTTGAGTTGGGCATTGATCAACTCCGCCTCGACAAGCAGGGCATCAACCTGGGCCTGGGGAATGACTTCCGTCGCCTGCTGGAAACTTGGAGCCACCACCGGAAACCGGATCGGCACCGTCTCTCCGTCGAGCACGAAACCCACCTCGAATTCTACCGCTCGGAATGACGACGCATCGATCAGGATGCCGCGCTGCTCGATTTCGTCGAGTGAGAGCGGGCGTGACGTCACCCGCGACACCAGCACCTCGTCAAAAACCCGGACTGGGATTGATGAGGGCGTCGCCTCAACAAGAATATTGCCCGAGGCGGCATCCACGAGGTGAATGTCATCGACCCGGTAATCGCCGGAGAGGTTGAGCGGAGGCAGGAGCAACGGCTGGTTGGGTAGGCCGAGAATGCGACGGGCCGGGAACGCAGGTCCTCGCAGCGTCGCCTCGACGTACGTGCCGTTGGCCAGCGCCGGCGTGTTGAGTTGCGTCGACAGGGAGCCCGCAATCCCCCGCGGCACGCTGAGCGCCGCCGGCGACACGGTCAACCGCGGACCGATCACCCGGTAGTCCAGCTCGGCCACCGGTTCGGCCGCGCCGACGCGAACGACACCTGCTACGAGGCCCAGTGTCAGGATGGCGAGGCGGCGGCTCACCGGATGGCCTCCCCTCGAACGTCAAGCAGTTCCCCGGTTACGGCGTCGACCCACAGCTCAACGCGGGCGCCGTGCGACTCCTCATCAAACTCCGGAAAGACGACGAACCGCCAGGCCGGTACATATTGACCACCAGAGAGGTCGGGAGCAGCAGCAGGGTTCGATGCCATGGCGTACAGGAGTTGGGCATCCGCGATGGCATATCGATCACGCAGGTCTAGTTCCACGTGGACCGCAGGCAGGGCCCGTTCCCACGACTCCTTCGGCCCCATCACCGGTGCTCGCCGGCTTCTGCCATCCGGTACCACCTCTGCATCACGCAAGTAGCATGATGTCAGGCTCTCCCCCTCGATATAGGCAGTGAGGTGACCTCCCGCCACGGGAATGCCGCTTACCGTCAGCGGGTATTCAACTCGATATCCGGACACCCACTCCCTATCCACGTCGTCACCATCGATGACGGACACTGTATGGCGCGTGACCCGCGGTGCATGGACGTGAAGGTTTACTTCTGGCCAGTTCTGCGAAGCGAATCGCCTGACCATGACCGTCGCTTCGTCCTTGCTTAGGGCAACGACCTGTGCAGCGTCCTTTCTCAACCGGGGTTCGAAGCCGAGGGTGCCGTTGCGCAGCGTGTAGCGTCTCCACGACGCGGGTGTGGCTGAATTGGCGGTCTGGCGAATCGTGATGGAGGTGAATATGGGTTCGGCCGGTTGAGCGAGGGTTTCCCAATCAACGAGACGTGAGCCCATCCCCCCGTCGAGGGAGGCAAGGATCCGATGCCCGGGACACCGTCTTGGCCCCACTGACCTTGTCGGGGTGGTCGGATCCGCATCGCGACAGGGATGGATATCAGGATTGTCATGACTGGCGTAGAGAATTCTGTCTCCTGGTCTCGGGTCGGGGGAAAGTTCCCGCAGGGTATCGTTTCGGGCACTCTCGTAATACAGGACCGCCCAAGGCTCGCTCGAAGAAACGTAGCTGTCAGTATCGCTTGTTTCCATTGCTTCACGGTATGCGTCCAATATAGGTCTGCCTTGCTCTAGTGTGAGTTCAGAGAACAAGAGGAACCTGGCGTTGGCATCCGGTGACATCCCGCCCTTGGCGCCGAGGACCATGTGTACCGGCCTGTCCGCGCCCTGCATCGCACGCACCCAGACCTGGGTCCCCGGGTGGGACAACGTGAGACAGACCGGGGTATAGGCCCAGTCCGTGTCGCTATTCCAGTGCAGTTCGTTGTCAATTCCGTGCACGGGATCGTCAGGGTCAAAGATCAGCAAATTGTTCTGGCCTTGGATCTGCGGGTGATCATAAAAACTCCCGTCGGATTGGCCATGGCTCACAAAGGCGAATAGGTCTGATTCGTTGTCGAACGGTTCTGCCGCCCCCGTATTCTGTATGAAGGCGGTGAGCTCGTTCGGGATTGTGTTGGTGCCCCAGCGGAAATGATAGGTCTCGTCGCCTGCCAACCAGAAGTTTCCGTTCGTGATCATGCTGCGTAGCATCGGCGCACGTGCGTTCGCTTCAGCGTTTGGTGGGAGGCCAGGATCGGTAAGTGGAGGATTACCGTCGTACATAAACTGGAGACCTCCGGCTGCGAATTCGGCCCGGTCTAGCATGATGTCCCGGGATCCAGTCGGTCCGGAGGACGTCTCAACGTCGAAGGTGATGACCTCTTCGTCGAGGAGGGGAATCGCCGGCTCAGCCGGGTCGAAGGCAAAATCAACGCGCATCGGCGTCCCCGTGTTGGCGAACACGTTGTCCGCAACTCGCTCAAGGGGGATCGGCCCGGATTCTGTCCCGGCCTCCGTCGTGAACGTGGCCGTGACCGTTCCGAGCGGGGCCGTTCCACAGTTCACCACACGGAGGTAGAGCCGATCCTCCTTGGTGATCAGAAACCGAGGCGAGCGGGGCCGGCCGTCGGCCGCAGGATGATCGGTCACCGGCCGGGTGAACTCAGGGTCGAAGAAGAGATCGACGACCAGCAGGTCCCGAAGAGCGGCTTCCTCGTCAAACGGCGGAACGAGATTCGTTTCAGGGAGCACTTCGCTTTCAATTGTCCACTCCTGGAGCTGGGGCGTAGGCGGCTCGAAGGTTGCCGCGGTTGACTCCACCGTCAGAGTCCCCTCTTCGAAACAAACCTGTAGAGGTGACCGGAGGATAACAAAGGGCACTTCGGATCCGGCCGGGAGGATCTCGCCCTGCATGATCTCTGTTTCGCCGCTGGTCAGAACCGCCTCCCGACTCTGCTGCGTTGCACCGATACTCAGGGTGACCTCCAGGGTCTCCGGGACATCGGTCAGGTTGTGGAGGGCAAATGTCAGCGGGGCCTCCAGGTTCAACTGCTTACGTGAACGCAATTCCGCAAGAAGAAATCGCATATTGTCGCACCGCCGCATGATCTCTGCCCCGGTGGGCCCGCCCGGTTGCCCGGTCCGCTGCAGGTAGTCCATGTAGGTTGCGTCGGCGGCGGCCTGGGTCGCCTCGATAATGTCGGACGCCGCCAATACCAGATTCTGGTAGCCACGTCGGTCGAGATTATCAAAGAGTTGGTCGTCTCCTTTCTTGGCGTCACGAAGATCGAGGACGGTGGTGCCGAGGGTCGGCATCATACCCAGCAGGATTGCCGTGGCCGCGTGGTCCTCAAACGTTCCCGCCTCTCGTGCCTCGGCCAGGGTGGGCGGGAGCAGCAACCCTGTATCCGCGGGGTCGAGAAGCAGTTGGCTCAGGCCGGCCCGCAGACCCGCCTTGCCTGCCTTGCGCAGGATCAACCGCCTCCTTTTCTGCATGAAGTTTTCGAGGAGTGTTGAGGGCGCATTGTCATTGAGCGGCTGCATGCTCAGGTCGAGCCGCGCCGAGGCGCTGACCCAGGCCAACTCCTGCAGCACTCCCCACTCGAAGGCCTCGGCGTCGCTGATCCCCCGCATACGAAGGTTCTGGTAAACCCCGCCGAAATCTGCACCGGGAGAAATGCCGGGAACATCGACGTACGCGCCCTCGATGAGCCACTTCAACAGGAGTAAGCCCCGCCCCATGCCCGCGTCGCCCAGGGTGTCGTCGCCGTGCGTCGGCGGACGCTCCAGGGACATCGCCCCATACATAAAGTGTTCGCGCCGGAACGGAAAAAAGTTCACGTCCGGCAGCAGCATCCGTAACGCGGGATTCTCCCGCACGGTCTCCTCGAGGACGAACGAGATGATCTCGGCCGGCGTTAGCGGGGCATTGCTGATGTCGGCGCTCAGATTGCTGAGCGAGAGAGGCTGGAGGCTGTGATCCAGAAAGAACGTCGAGCTGTTGGTGCCGGCCAGGCCGGGGGGAACCGTGTATCGATAGGCAAATGGTATCGGGTCCGTGGTGGGATCCGTGTTTGCATCGACCGGAATCGGCCGCGTGAAGTACCATTGGTTGCTGGGAAACATGACCGCATCGGAATGGATCTTCATCGCCAGGAAGGCGTCCCGGTTGGTTTCGTTGTTGGGGTCAAAGGGAGGCGCATTCGTGCCGTCCAGGAAGACCGGCAAGAAGACCTCGTAGTCGTTGTCACTCTCTCCCGGGCGGTATCCCGCTTCCTCACAGGCAGCACAGGCATCGGGTTCCCAGAGGCAGGATCCGCTGCCTTGCTCGAGGATCCAAAGGTGAGACACGTTCAGCAGCATTTGCTGCATCACCGGGTGGAGAAGGGCGTCAGAGATCGCCTGCTGGACCGCGGCTCGGATCGCATCCAGTTCTGCGCAGTATTCTTCATCGTCCGGGTCCTCCGGATCGCCGGCCGGTCCACCCTTCGCGGAGGCAGCATCCACTTCATAGGCAAACTGGTAGTCCCGTACCTCTTCGATCTGGAACGGACGGGGCGGGGTGATGTTACCCATGGGGTCACGCGCGATGACCGCGGTGCGGTGGACCGGGAACATCGATTCTTCGAACACCCGCTCGGTGAGCGGGAAGAAGGTCTCGGCGATAAAGTCCCCGTCGCCGTCCGCGTCGAAACCGTAGAAGTAATCGAGGTCGCGCTCGGGGAAGGCGTTGTCGCGACCCACGAGGTACACGAGATCGTTCCACTCATTCTCAACCCCGATGACGTCGGGCCCGGATCGGTCGTTGGCCTTGAGCCCGACCACGAAATGCTGCACCTCGAGGGGCAAGGTTTGTGAATCAATCGTGGCTGGCGCCGATCCGCGGGACTCCCAGTTGAACACATACTCGAGTTCGGTGAACGTTTCTTCCGTGACGTTGGTGTTGGGATTGCCGTTGAATTCGATGAAGTCGGCACTCCGGGCCACGCCATCCTCGATGTACAGAGCCTGCATCTGGAAGGGGCGCAAGGCCGAAAGGTGAACGAACACGCGGGCTTCCCGATAATCGATCAGGTCTCCAAGGATGTCGAACTCGACCGGCTTCACGATGTTAAGGTAGACGGTGTCGTTCTCCGCAGTGGCCCCGCCGTCGAAGCCGGGGCGGAGAATGCTGCCGGTAAGTTGCGCGAAGTAGGAGGCAACGGAAACTCCTCCGAAGAGCGAGGTGAGACCCTCCCCGGCCTGGACCTGGCCCACTTGCACGCCGTCGGGCGCGATGGCGGTGGGCCTGGCGCCGGTGACCCGCAACAGCAGCTGCTGAGAAGGTTGTCCACTCTCGGGCGGACCGATCAATGGGAGCGGGTCCGGCAGGTTGGCAATCTCGACTTCGCCCGTCTCCGTGATCCCGATGCCCAGGTCGGCCTGGGTCAGGCCGCCATCCTCATCCTCCACTTCGACCGTGACCTGGTAGGTTCCGGCGGTTGGGAACTCAACCACGGTGGCAAATGCATTCGATGGATCAAACGATCCCCCGTTCACGGACCAGGCGAAGCGGTGACGATCGTGAAGGCCGGGGTCCTGGACCTCGACGGTGTAGAGATTGGCTGAAAGTTTCGTGTCAATGTTTTCGCCAACGATCGCAACCTGGGGGGCGGCGTTGCTGACGGTGATGGTGCGACTGGAGAACCCTGCCTGGCCGTTTTCGAAGGCGACACCGCAACTGACGGTGAACGTGCCATCGTCGAGGAAGACATGGTTTGCCGAGGTTCCGGAGCCGGAGAGGCCCTTGCTCCGTGTGGCCCCATCACCAAAGTCGAACACGGCATCCCCAAACAGCCCCGGTTCGGCCAAACCCGAGACACTGATTGAAATGGACACCGTGTCCCCTTCCACGGCGCCGTCCGGCACGCTCACGCTCACATCGAGCGTTTCCGGGATCCGGCCATCCAGAATCTGCACAATCTGTTGGAGAACGATCGGGTCCAGGAGCATACCGTTGTGTTCGGCGTTGCGGGGAACGGAACTGACGCTGCGCCCTTCAATCACCGGGTAGAGCCTGGTGTTGGGTGCATTGAAATCCTCTTCGCTCCCGGCGCCCCGGCTCGCACTAAGCAGGGGAACCGTCCCGTCGCCCGAGCCGTAGAAGTACTGCAGGTTTCGTTGAATCCGGTACTGGCTACCCGCGACGGGAAGCGGCGTCTCGTCGACGATCACCCGGTCGCCGCTGCCGTCGATCTTCTCCGATTCAAAGAAGTCGACTGCGGTGCCCGTAAGCACGACCGTCTCGTTGGTGGGTCTCACCGGGGCCAGCCAGGTGGTAAGGGCAACCTGGTTGATGGTCAGAGGGGCGGCCGTCATTCCGAAGAAATGATGGAATTCCACTCCGGTTTCAAAATTACGCCAGTTGCCGAAAAAATTGTCTTCTGTCTCCCCGCCGTGGAAGTTCAGATGATTGAATGCGGACGGGGATTCCGGCGCGGCATTAGTCCCGTAAAACTCTTCGATGTCATCGGAGAAGAGATGGTCGCGAATCACAGTAATATAATCTTCAAAGGAATAGATCTCCTCCGGTTCACCGTTCTCGTTGGCATCCCAACCGGTTTCGATCAAAGGTCGGAGGCCGAGTTCGAAAAGACCGCGTGAGGGAAGGAGCTGGTGAAGGCTGGGAAGAAACTGGGCCAGCTTTCGAAGTTCCGAGGGGGGAATCAGGAATCCGAGGGCGATGTCGTCGAAATCACCAGTCTCCATGGCGACGAGGGCTTTCGGCGCACCCAGCCAGGGGGTTCCAATCGTGATGCACTGGTCAACCACGCCCGGGTTGTCGGTAATGAACTGGCCCGCCACGAGCCCGCCCATGCTGTGCCCAATGATATCGATTTGTGACGCCTCGGGATGAAGGGCAAACACAAGGTCCACGTACTCTTCCAACTGCTCCGCGCTCACCTGGTTTGGCTGTCGCCAGTCGTAGGGGAAAACAAAGAGATCCGGGCGTGGACTTTGCTCGAGATTCGGCATCGCATCGTCCCCGTTCATGCGTCGTGCCTTTTCCTGGTCGATGAGTTCGGTGAAGGGGCTCACATAGTCGTAGTCGACGTAGCCGCTAACTTCGAGCTGCTGGATCAGCCGGTGGTAAATGTCCACCTTAATGGCTTCGATGTTGTCCAGAACCGTCAAAGGAAATCGCCCTTCCGAGGGCACCTTGCGAATGATATCGGAGGCACGCACTTCTTGAAGACTGTTGCCATTCTCGTCCATCTCCAGCGAATCGGTGCCGAACAAAGCGCCCTCGATCCAGACACTGTCGAGGGCGCCCAGGTTAAAGAGACCGCTGAGGGCCGAATTGCCGGCAAGGAGTGCGGACAGGAGCTCCTGGGCATCCGGAAAGTTGCCGCTGGTCGACTCGAGATGGGAGCCCATGACGCCGGGAATCAGCACCACCGGGTTACGCTGCCTCACGTTGACCGGCATGACCGCGTGAGCGCCCGGAGTGATGCTGATCACCATTGTGCCCTCGAGATCGACCTGTTCCGCTACTTTCTCCACCAGGCCCGGCAGCCCTTTCTTCAAGCTCTCGAGGATCCCCTCTTCCCCGGAGGCGGAGGCGACAGCTTCCTCGAGAGACTCGGCCAGATCCTGGCCCGTCAGCTCTATGAATTCCTCGGCATCGAAGCTGACAAGATCGACGTCCACCTTTGCGTTTGCCGCGAAGTGTCCAAGGACAGCGTTGTCTTCGATCGCGGGAGAGAGACCGGCCCAGGCCAGCGGTGTGGCCTGGATATATCTGCGATCCAACTGGTCCTGGAGATCCGACAGGCGGCTATCAACAAGAAGTGTCAGTTGACCGGGACCATCCCCATCGACGTCTTCAGGCAGAAGCACGAAGGGTCCTGCCAGGTAGACGTTATAGAGCGAGTCGTTCGGATCTTCGGAGAGCCGATAGGCCTCGATCGTGTCGGGGTACTTGAGCAGAAAGCCAACGATCTCCGCGACTTTGTCCAGAACGGAGGGAATGTTGGCGATTTTGAGAACGGCGTCGGGGTCCTTGAATTCAAGCAGGTTATTGAACCCGGCCGCTTTCAGCATCTGGATTACGCTCACATTGATGTAGTCGCGCCTGAAAAGGACGCCGGAGACGCCCCCGGTGAGTTCAAAAAGGGCCTTGGGCAGGCTTTGCGCGTTGACCGGCTGGCTCATGCGCCCGCGCGCATCGGCCGCAACCAGCGCAAGTTGAACCGTCTCTCCAGCCGCTCCCGGTGCGTCCATGAGGACGTAATAGTGGCGCAACGGATCCAGGGGGGGAGGCGCTCCGCCCGCGTCGAATGCAAACGGCATGGGATCGCCGGCCAGGGCAAGCCGGGTGCGCTCAACGAGCGTTCGGCGATCCTCCACAGGATAGCCTGCGACCGCCTCGGCCGTGTCGAGCGTGCTTTGCAAAGTCACGAAGTGCATGGAGGGGGCGCTCTGTACCAACTGTACCGTCCCTCCCGCGGTGGTGAGATTGATGCCGCTGTCGTCCGCGACAAAGTCTCGAACGTTACCCCCACCCCCCGGAATGCGATCCACCACCGAGGGATGAATGCCTGTGCTTTCGGTGACCAGCAACTGAAACGGATCCAGAATGACCGTCCCGCCGGTCATCGCCACCGCGATCCTGCCGTCTCCACGGCGTGCCATCGAAAATGCGGCTCCAAAATCGGGGGACAGATCAAAACTATTCAAGACCACCGGAAACTCGGGAATGCTGATATCGATGACCTTCATCAACCCCGCAGGGTGGGAAAACGTGACGAGCACAAGATCACGAAGCGAAGGTTGCGGATCGGTATCGACCAGCACGTTGGGTAACATGAGCATACGGCGCGGCCGTTCCCCCGAACTGAACTGCGCCCGCGCCCCGGTCAGGGGGACGCCGCTGTTGCCGCCCAGGATGGTTTCATAATAACCGCTGTCCCCTCCCCTACGGGTGGTGATGATGCCCAGCAGCCCGAAGTCGGCACTGAAATCAAAGTCGGAAATCCTGTCGTCGGGATCCACCGGGGCAAAACCGAACTCGAACCCGAAAAACTGATTGGCGGCTGCCGGGGGCAAGGGTGGGATCTCGTCGAATTCCTCGTCACAGTAGTCACCGTCCTGGTTCGCGTCGATACCGGCAAAAGGTGAATCCGGCAATTCATCGCGCTCATCCTGGTTGAGGCTGTACCCGGTATGGAATGCCTGCAGGTTGACGAGACCCACCGAAGTGACGTCGGCCCCGAGTTCGTGAAACCCAAGGAAGGGGGGATCCCACTTTGACTTCACCACGGTGCTGGCGGGGCTGATGCTGATGATGGCGCTCACCGGAGCGAAGAAGCTGCCAATGCCGGGAAGGTTTGCGGCATCGGGAAGGTCACCCTCCTCCGCCGGAATCAAGGTGAGGCGGTTATCCTCGTTGGCGCCGCCCGAAAACACGGCCAGGAGATTCATAACTTCGCAATCAATGGTCGAAGGGGATCCGCCATCCACCGGTACACCCCGGGCGAGAGAATAGGAGGGAATGGCAGAAATCGTCGTGGGCCGGCCGCGAAATTCGAAGGTGTCGACGTGCTCCGGATTCACCGGGTCCGCGAGGTCATAGCTCAGCAGGCGGCCACCGTCATCTGTCCGGTCGAGCGCATAGGCGAAGCGGCCCAGGAGTGCAACGCCACCCCCCTGGGAAATGTCATCGACCGTAGCTTGACGAAGACCCGCTTGTTCAAAGGTGAGGGTGAAGGATTGGTTTCCATCTTTCAGCGGATCCTGGTCGAGCGAATTGCCGTTCACGTCGGCAAGGGTGGTCTGGACAACGAGTTCGACCGGGCCCTCGGTTTCTCCCGCATAAAAGATCGTGACCTCGCGAAAATCGGGACTGGGTCGAACGTTGTAAATTGCATGACCACTCCCCATGGAACCCCAGTCCAGCCAGGCGGTGCCCTCCACCTGGTTGGGCTCGATCGGTTCATTGAATCGCAAGATGATCGGAGTGAGCGACGGAATGTTGCGTGAGCCTTCGGGCGGCCAGGCCCGGCTTACGACGGGGCCCCGATCGTCGTTCGCATCGGTTCCGGAGAAGACCACCTGGTCGCCGGCCACAACAATGCCGTAGATCTGTTCCGCGAGATGACCTCCTCCGTCGCTCACGAATATGCGGAGCCGAATTCGGGCTCCCACCTGGATGCCGATCGTGAACTGCTCGGTGACTCGACCCGGGCCCGGTGTCTCCACTCCCACGGATTCGATCTGGACCTGGTCGGTAACGTCGATCCCGGCGCCAAGCGTTCGCGCCTCCTCAACCTGCACTTCGACCGGGCCGATCTGACCATCGTCCGCGACTGCAACCGTGAGCAGGACCTCTTCTCCGAGTCCAGGCAGGACGGGGGTATGAGAGACGGACATCACGGGTTCGGCCACATCGTTGAGTTCGCCGTTCTCGAATACCGGGATGCCAAAAAGCAGGTCCGTTCTGACGATGGAGCCTTCCTGGGATTCGCGGAATCCGGAAGAACGCGCGACCTGGAACGGGAAGCGCGGATGGGTGGCGGTCACCACCCGATTTGCGTCCTCGGAACTCACGAGAAAGACGTACTTTCCCTCGTCATCCGAAAGGTAGACCAGCTCTCCCCGGCGAAACTCCCCGGGATTGCGCGGTCCCCCGACGAATTCGAGCGCGACTACGGCTCCCCGTACAGGCTGCGCCGGGCCGACAAGGTTACCGGCCTCGTCCACGGGTCCGGCCAGGATGGTGCCGGCGACTTTCGTGTCCGACCCCCCGGCCAGGGCCACGGGGCCGAAAACGGACCCGACATCGGTCTGCTGCACCGTGGAGATGGTATTCACGACGCGCGCGTTTTCTCGCATGGACGTCAACTGTCGAGAGAGCAGTCCAACGAATGGCGGGGAGCGGGTGGTAAGCGTTGCCCCGCCCTCGCCGTCCGGTTCGTAGGCCATGGTATCGATGAGCTGGTAAGTTACGTTGGTGCCGATCCGCATCGGGGACGTGAGCACATACGTGGCATCTTCCGGCGCCGTGCCGGGCGGCAGGTTGACGTCGGCCGGGTCGATTGGAAAAGAGATGTCGGCGGCCTCAATGATGCCTTCGATTTCTTCCGCATATCGGGCCGCGGCCAGCAGTTGACCGCCATCGGGTTCAGTGTTGTCGAGCAGGTCGAGCAGGTCCTGCAAAGGGAAGTTTTCCAGACGGAACCGGGTACGCTGTTCCACCGCACTCGGCTCCACGATCACCTGTATGGGACCGTTGTCACTCTCCGCCTCCAGGATGCCTCCGGCGCGGTAAAGCCCCACCCGGCCGTCATCGAACAACTGGCGAGTCACCGGGATCGTGATGCGGGTGCCGTTGGCGTTGATGAACGTGGCGGAAATGAAATCGCCTTCCACCCCTTCCACGAAATTCAGAAAACTACCGTCCGGCCCGGCCGTTACCGTTGCGGTCCGGCCATCCATTTCATTGACAAGAATCACCGCCGCTCCCGGATCGGCGGTGCCGGGCCCGCCCTCGACACAGACGATCTCGCCCAGGGCGGGATCGTAACCGGGAACTGTCCCGACACAGGGGCAATTCGTGGAGCCCGGCTCGAAGATGACGAGCTTCGCACCCTCACCGCGTGGCGGATCGGGTTCCGTGGTGAAGGAAAAGTGATCCGGTCCCTCCAGGGGCAGGCCCTGCAGGTCCTGCACAGTGGAGGCAAGTTCGATCGTATACAGTGCCGATGACGCCAGCGGCTCGATGGGCAGCACAGTCGCTCGCAGTCCGTCGAGACTCAGGCTGATCGATGCCGGCACCGCGGAGGTCTGCGGATCGAGCAGAACCATGCCGTTGTTGATGAGCGAAACAGGGTCCACCTTCTCGCTGAACTCCGCGGTGACTGATTCGTTTCGACTCACCAGGTCTGCGCCGTCGGCCGGAGAGATTCGAAGTACCCGGGGGCCTGCCGGCCCCAACAGCAGATCAAGTTGAGTGGGCGCGCCCGGTACGAGCCCGACGGCGATCGCAGACGCCTCGAAAGAGGTCTCCGCATCCGAGACAGTGACCCGGCCCTCCGGTGTATCGGCCAAAAGGTGGTAGAGTCCGTCGGTGCCGACGCGCGTACCCCACGGCTGTCCGTCAACCCGTACCACCGCGCCGGCGGCATCGCCACCGGGAAGGGTTACGGCTCCGAATACGTGGGCGACCGGAAACGTCGTTTGCAGCGTCACATATTGACCCGGCAAGGTGAGGCCGGGAAGCCGCTCCCCTCCCCCCGGCTCGGATGAAACTGCGGCTCCGCTCACATCACTGGTAAGGCGAAGCACCGGTTCCAATGCAAACAGATCACGATCGGCGATGACCCTGGCAAGCACCAGGTTGGCGTCCGGGGGTACGCCGTCGAATTGGATGTCAATGCCGGTCCCCGGTATAAGGCCCGCAATGTTCAACTCGAATGCCAGAACCGGAGCCACGGATTCCGTGGCCTCGATGACAAGGAGCGGATCCAAGGCACGGATTTCCACCGCGGTCAGTTCGGCAAGGGCTCCCGGGGGGATTTCCAGGGTAACGCCCGAAGCCTGAACCGTACCACCGGTGTCATCGAGAACGCCACCGGTTACATCACTTCGGGCGAACGCCTCGACGTGCACAACTGCTTCATCCAGTTCACTACGTTCAAACAAGAACTGGGGCCGGAGGGGAAAAAGGGACCGCAGGGCATTGGCGTCTTCCGGCCCCGGCCTGCGGTAGGCATACAGTGTCGAGTCGTATGACGGAGAGCTGCGAAACCGGTCGCCCGTGAGACGGTACGTCTCGGCCACGGTGATGGGAAAAGCGGTCCCGCTTTGTTGGACATCTGTATGCATGAAATCGACACGTCCGGTGGTACGGACCGCATCGGCAACCGGGGATGCAGGCCGTTGAGCCGGGGCCGCCGAGGCGGAGGCGGTATAGGCAGAACGATCCGGGACGATTGGAGTCGGTTGCGGCATCGGCATCCCCGGGACCGGAAGCGGGGAAAGGGGATCGGAAACCACGAGACACCAGACCCCGGGGCCGGACACGGCGATCGCCAGCGTCCGTCCGGCGGCGGCAAGTTGGTCGTGCACGACCCATTGTTCACCATCATCGTCGAAACGCAGCAGCCAGACCGCTTCATTCTGTCCCGCGACATCCCATAGATCCGCCTCCAGGGCCAGTGGCTGGATAAAACCGACGTCGGTTTGCAGCCAGAATGCCTGGACGGGACTGTAACCAGGGGGAATCGGCAGGGGGAGTGACTGGGCGTGCAGCGGCGTAAGAAAGATTTCACCGAGATCGTCGACCTGGCCAATTTCCACCTGCCCGCGAAGGGCGCCGGCCGGGCCGGCAAAGGTTGTCGCCCGGATCGGATTGAGCGTTGCGGTGGCCGGGTCAACGCGGCGCGTCAGCCAGGGGTGAGGAAGGGCGAGCACTTCTTCCGCGGCCAGGTCCGCTTCGCGGACTACGGGCAGGTAGCCTGGGACGCTGAAGAGCCAACGATGCGGACCGGCAACCTGGCCGAGTGATAGGTAACCCGATGGTTCACTGAAGCGGACCCGCGTGCCCAACGCTCCTTCCTCCTCGACTCGGACGCCCGATAACGGAAGACCTTCGCCGTCCAGGGTTCGGGTGCGAGCGAGGGCAAAAGAATCATTGGGGAGCACGGTCACCGGGACCGATTGCTCTACGACGCCCCCGTCGGAGTCGGACACAAGAAGCACGGCGTGGTAGAGGCCGATCTCGGCGTAGGTGTGATCGGCCTGCGCCGTCGATGCGCTGCCGCCGTCGCCGAAGCGCCACTCGAAGGCAAGTTGCCCGTCCTCCGGATCCGTGCTTGCGGAAGCGTCAAAACCGACAACTTCACCCAGGCGGACCCGGTAGGGTGCGCCGTCGCGAACTTCGGGCAACTGGTTGAGGTTGCCCGCGCTCGAGAGTGAGTAGCGAAGAAAAGCACGCGAAGAACGCGAGAATACAAGGGTGGAATGTATTGACTCGCCCGGGGGCAACAGGGGGCCGGGGAAAAGCGGAGATAGATCTTGAAAAAAAGTGTCATACGGAGCGACGTCGGGCCCTCCGTCGGCACCTTCCACCATGACGTCCGGACTGTCGGGCTGGATCACGAGATGAAAAGGGGAAAGGAGCGAGTGATCCGATGTGTTCGACACCTCGAGTTCAATTTGAGTCCGAAGCATCCGGGTTCTGGGATCGAGGGTGGTTCTCTCGTCCGTTACCTGAAACCGAATGGACCCTCCGAGATCCGGAAGGGATTCGACAGACTGCCCGGGCGCAGCCGGTTCCGTCGCCACGAATCCGAGAAGGCAGAGCCACATGCCGGTACCGATGCGCTTCATAAACCGAGTACTCTGATGCGGAAGGTACCAACTCGGTTCGTTGTTGAAGACGGCAGGATGACCTCCAGGGTACCGGGATCGGGGCACGAGATCGTGGCGCCCGGCTCGGGCTGCCAGGATGTCTCCTCGGCTAGATTGGTGCCGGACTGAATCTCAAATGCTTCCGGCCAACCCTTGGGATCGGTAAAGCCCAATAACACGGCGGCGCCGGTGTTATCGACCGCGATCGAAGTTAGCACGGGGTCGAGCAGGGATGGATCGACCCGCATTCGGAAATTATCCACCAGCACGGAGCTGTCGGCGTCGACCTGGTTCGCGCCGATCAGTTCGATAACGGGTACGATATAGAGATTGGTCGATAGGATATCGACGCTGTAAGTCATCCAGCCGGGGCCGAGAGTACCTGGCGACAATTCGCCGGTGCACAGAAACTCACCATCCCGGTCTGCGAGAAACAGGGCGATGGCATCGTCAAATTGTCCTGCGTCAATGTCGAGCAATGCAGGGTCGTCGATAAAATACAGGGATACAAAAAGCGTATCCGGGGAGGTTCCGAGTGGCACGGAAGTGGAGAGGTTGGGATTGAACTCGAAGGAGAGACGACCCGGACCGTTGAAAAACACGGTTTGCTGAAGGCGGACAAGGATCGTATCCAGTTCATCGGATAGGTGCGCAAATCCGTTATTGAATTCGACTGGCCCTTCTGATGGCCACCCCAGGCCGCCTTCGTGGAACTGGCCGTTGCGGAACACATTCGCGCCCACGAAAGATGGCGGCAATGTAAAGAGAAGAATCCACCCTACCGTCCATGACAGGGTGCTTCCCCGGGACCGTCGTCGGACGCCGATGGATCCTTCGACAGGATCACCGGCGCGTCTGAAAAACCTCACCATGTTTTCTACGGTCCAGTCTCTGAACGTTTCTTGTCCCCGATTTCGATCTCCGGGGTATTTCTACTCAGGAATGCAAGTCGCGTCTCACGCCTTGAGTCTTGTCACGTCCGACACACCCTTTCCATCCCGCTGATCGTATAGGAAGACGAGAGATAAACCAAGTCTAAGCCGGATCGATTCACCGTGAATCGAATAATGGAACCGCGAAACACCCGAAACACGCGAAAGAATGGCCTCAGTTCGTCAGACATATCAAAGGTGGGTCGCACCACGTGATGAGGTGAGCCGTAGAATCGATTCGGTTGGGCACGAGAGGGTCCCAAGATGTAGTGCTGGGGTGTTACCCGGTAGCTGGCCGATGATGGGCGAGCTGCGTACTTCGCGCGCTTGGATACATTGACTCGAGGCGCATCGGAAATGCGCCCGGGCACCTCGGTCTGTCCCTATCCAATAAACGGCCGTGGTTCGCCGGTTCAAACAGTCGAGCGATACGCCCGAGCCATCACGTAGTCCTGGCTGCGGATGAACCCGACAAACTCTTCCAATCATCTTGAAAAATTGGCGCATCATACTACACTAGAAACAGTGGTTCGGCAAGAGAGATGAAACAGCTATTCGGATGCATACTACTCCTGGTGGCTTTCGGCTGCCGAAAGGAGGCAACTACAGTGGATGACTTTCCCAATTCAATTCCGGCCACCCCTGCAGCAGATGCCTTGTCTTTAGGCTTTTACAAGTCCCGGCCAGACCCAGAAGAACTGGACGACGCGATTTGGCTCTATCTCTGTGGACTCGTCCCCGAGGATGAACGTCCTTACGACATCAGAGTGAAGGCCATGCTTCATGAAGTCTCTCCTGAACTCAAACGATACTACCTCACACGTGGGTTCGACTGGGAGCGTGGTTCCGGAGGGCTTGAGTCGTGTATGATGCGGGAAGAAGATGAACTTTTTCTGGAGGAAACGATATCAGCCTACGAATCGCTGGGTGCAACGGAGCACGCAGCGATTATCCGAGAACTCATTCCTCTCGCGAAACAACGGTTGATGGATATCGAAACTGCTGATTCCAAGGGAGAAGAATTCGATTTTGACGACGGGTTCTGGGATTCCTATGAGGAGAGATGGGACAAGGCAAGTAACGATCACGATTTCTATGCCCCAATATGGCAGGAAATCAAAGATCACCCCGAAAGATATATCCACGAGATTTAGGGCCGAACAAGAGCTTGCACCACATTTTCGAAACGACCCAAAAGTGGTGGATCTGACCGTTGTCCAGCCAGACGGTACGTGGCCCGCCCCCGGATTTCACCCAAGCAGAAACAAATGCGAGTAAGAGTAAAAAGAAACCTGGGAGTGTTGTGTGTGGTGGCCATTGGCTCCATGGCGATGGCTGACTACTTCACCGATTTCAATGGTTGGGTAACCGCGGATCTGGATACGATGCCGGGGTGGTCCAGAGAGGGTACGGTGGGTAATGTTGGCATCACGACAGGGTTGGGGACGAATCTCTCGGACGTCGTGCAAATCGGTTTTGGCGCGTTCGCATGGTTTGAGCCCGCTGAAGCGGATCAGCGTGCCCAAGGGACCCTGGAGTTTGATGTTCTTTTCAACAGTCCTACCTTCGGATTTCCCAATTTGACGCTCTATCTATCCGACGACGATGTGGGCATCCAGGCGGTGTGGCTGCGCGTCGGGCAGGAGCCCGGCGCCGGCGGCGACGGGATGGATCTATTCGTCTTCGATCCGGGGCTTCCTTCCGGGTCGGTCGTGATTGCGGACTTCATGGCCAAAGATGTCTGGACCCGTTTTCGAATCGAGTTCGATGCCGTTGCCGACTCGTACGACTTGTTTGCCGATGCCACCCAGTTACTTGACGACCGGCCATTCTGGGGGAACGTGGCCGAAATCAACCGGATCGCCTGGAACAACGCAGTCGGGTGGAATCTGCAGATCGACAACATCAGTTTGCGGGGACCGGAGTGGACCATCGGCGGCAGCGCAGGCGTGGAAGGCGTTGTCCTGGCCGGGCTGCCGGGTCCGGC
>Ga0315336_1001833_pt1 | contig 36824 bp, 35 predicted proteins | sample ASW5metaG_FD_204512 | JGI IMG/M metagenome (GOLD analysis project Ga0315336, IMG submission 204512) | Ammonia-oxidizing marine archaeal communities from Monterey Bay, California, United States - ASW #5 | ecosystem: Environmental > Aquatic > Marine > Intertidal zone | place: USA: California... | reverse complement strand
TTACATTTTGCTCGGATACTGGTTTTCTTAATTAAAAGAAACCGTTACTGTTGTTTTTGAATTGACGGATGTCCAGTACTTTCGTACTAAATCACCCTCGCACAATATTTCTATCTATGCGTCGTATTCAATTTTCAAAGACCACCGGGCGACAAAATTCCCCCACTACCACTCCAAGACACATAGTGCCCCACGGAATACAGTAGGGGTTTTTTGAGTGACCCGCACTCGTTGGCGAAAAGCAAAACGCCAATCACACTCAGACTTAAGAGTATAACATCCGAAAATAAGGATGTCAACTCATATTCAGCCTCCCTCGCGGGAGTCTCCGTCCGATTTGCTAGACGTCGAGTGAACTGCTCAGCAAACGTTTCTGTCTGCGAAGGGATGAATACTTTATCAAGTGCAGGACCCCCATGTCAACTGTTATTTGAAAAAAATATTCCAGACCCGAATTTCACACCCTCGCCAACCTCTGTGCACTCGTTATAGAGGGTTTGTTAACATAAAGCCAGATCACTATTGACAAGAGTTAACCGCAAAACTGGAAAAACTCGTACGACTATGACTGAAACCAAAGTTTCTTTGTTCGCCATTCGCCGTAAGGCCCTTTTCGCATGGCTCAAAAATGATTTTAAATGGCCGCTCGTATTCGCTGTGCCGGCCGTGTGTATCGTCGTGCAAATCTTGTCTCAAATGAATTTCCTGAAATGGGGCGACTCATCAATCCATCTCAAACAATATCTCGAAATCATTCATCCCGCTTTGCTTGCCGGATTCACACTTGTTGGATTCGCCCATTGGTTTAAACATCGGGTGTACGCGTCCCTTTGGATTTCGATTTTAGGCTTCGCTTTTTTCATCCGGGAAATCCATTTCGAATTCTCCGATTTCATCATGGCGGGCATTATTCTGGTCTTGTTTTATCAGGCCTACAAAACGCCCGAGAAGCTTTCAGCCTTGACGCAAAATTCATGGGCACTATCGCTGTTGGCCATGGGATTCATTTCGTATTTCAGTTCCGAAGTGCTACTCGATAGAGGACTCATCAAACAGCCGTTCCAAATCTACTACGGCTCGGAAGAATGGAAACTGCCCAACTCCTCGAACATGGAAGAGAGCACCGAAACGCTCGGCGGAATTTTCCTTTTCTTGTCGTCTCTAGTTCACGCCCGAACTTCAAAGTCTTCCGAGTAGTTTATTTCCGAAAAGCTACGTTCGGTTTGCTGCAGCCATCAACGTATCCTGAAAGCGCCCCGACATCCTCGAGAGGATATCTTCGCCTTCTTCAACTTCTTTATGAACCGGCAAATAGAGGTCGAAGGTCGTACCTTTTTCTGCGTCTGTTCGAACACCGATATCGCCGTTGAGCCCCTGAACAATGCTCTTTACGATACCCAACCCAAAACCATTTAATGATTCCGACCCATCGCCATCGACTCGTCCATCACTCACGGATAGGCCAATATATTTACCCGGTTGCAACCCCGGAGGATACGTCCCGTCAGCTTCGATCATCCGCAACCCAACATGAAGCACACCGCCGTTCTCGCCCAGCGCCCGAAACGCATTCGTGCACAGGTTCATCACGACGTTAAATATTTGATTTGGACTCGCCATTACGGTGCCGATGTCCAACTCAATATGTTGCCGAATTTCGACAGAAGGAGCAACCACGTTACCCAACATTCTGATCACATCTTTCACCAAAACATCCACCTGAACCGCTTCTTTTATTTCGCTCGCATCCTGGTTGAATCCATCGATACGTTCGACCATGTCGAGGCCCTGCTGTACAACCCCCGAGATGTCTTTCAGATGTCTTGCGACACTGAATTCGTCGCTGTTTTCCATCGCCATATCCGCATGTCCACCGATGATATTCAACAGCGTTTTGACGTCGTGCGAAACGCCTCCGGCAAGAATACCCAAAGCCGTTAAATTCTGAACTTGCTGCATTTCTTTTTCGAGATTTTTCTCACGTTTTTCGGCCTCGATCTTCTCCGTAATATCGACAACAAATCCTTCGTAATATTTCAGTTCACCACTGATATCGCGCACGGCTCTGGCGTTCTCAGTAATCCATCTCGTACTGCCATCTTTGCACCGAATTTCCGACACGAAATCCGTCACCGAATCCGACTCTTCAATAAGCTTCATGAACTCGTCACGCCGCTCCGAATCGACATACAACTGGTCCGCAATATCCGTCAAATTCGACAACAACTCTTCCGGAGTTTCATACGCGTAAATCCGCGCCAACGCTGGATTCACCCGAAGGTAACGCCCATCAGGAAGGGTTTGAAATATCCCTTCCACCGCATATTCGAAAATCCGTTCAAACGTTCCTTCGTCCAGAGAAACATTTTTTTCAGTGGTGTTCATGTTATCCATCCTCGATCGGTTGAATTCCTCACTCACAGAATTGCAAGACCTGTACCAAGTTCAATTACCCCAAAAATAAGCCAATTTCTCATTTCGCAGCTATCATTTAATACATATTCGTAATTGTTGACATTTTGACCTACCTGAACGTAGGTTTATTCTTTCCGAGCGATATACGTTGTACCGCCAACTGAAGTGACCCCGTGTCTGGCCCCAAAAGGCATCGGTGATGCCCCTCTAAGAGCTCGCGTAGCGAGAACCATCTTCCCATTCATCCATCCGCTGCGACGTCGGATTGTAAATCTGCTTTTTGTCGGATTCCAACATCGCGGGCCGTTTATCCAGCATTGTCCCCACATCAGGAAACTGGAGACAGGGAAGCGAATGCTGCTCATACCATTCGATCAGGTACATATACATGATCATCCGCGCCGTTCGATATTGACGTTCCGAGTCATACCAAATCCGAAATCCATTCTTGACCGCGAACTGCAGCACGCCATCATCCTTCGGACCGTTTCCATTTTCCACGCGCGACCAATGCAGCAGATCCATTCCGTCACCCTGCGCCAACGCCGCGCCCGCATGAATCGCGAAATCCGTTTCCATATCGGCATACCGAACCAATAACCGTTCAAACCAATGGACAATGATCCGATACCCTTCATCCAGCACGTCCACTTCCAGTTTCCCGGCTTCCAGCACTTCATCGCACAACCGCCGAATCAGCGATTCTCGTTCCTCACTATGCTCCGGAACCAAACGCACCCGCGCCTTTTCAGACGCATCCCCGTAGTTGAAACTTTCCAATATCGTTGAGTAATCAAACTTCGCCTGACCGTGCAACGCCAGTTCTTTCACCATCGGTATGCACACTTGCTCATCCAACAGGATCCGTTCCACTTGTTCATCACGCGCGAAGAACGACATGCCCCATCGACGATTCAATTCCCCCATCAACTGAAGCAACGCTTTACCCGCATCCGCCGCCGGACCATCAAACGCCAGCCCCGCCACTTCGTCAAACTGCTCCTTAAAAGACCATTCCTCCGTTTCACAAATCGGGTGTTCATACAGGAAACGCATCATGACCATTCTGTCCAAGATCGCGTCCGCCGCCCGTTCCGCGTCGTATTCACGATGGGACAATTTGTGAAACCAATCCTCACACCAGCACCGTAATTGACGTGCTTTCAGACTACGTGGACTCCGATGTAAATCATCAAACGCGAAATCATCCACCACATCTTTCTGCAGACTTTCCATCATTTCCATCGTGAATTGCTGTGGCGAATCCGCATGAATCAACAACTCATCCGAAGTCACTTCATACAAGTAAAACCGGTTGAAATCAGTCACCGCGACGAATTGATACCCGTCCTCGTGCGCCTCGCCCGAAAGCATCAGCGTGCAATCGCAATAATCCATGCCCCGTTCCACCACCAACGAAGGCGGTTCCAGCTTCATCGAGTCGATCACATGAAACGCGATCGTCGTTTCATCCCGCCGTCCTCGAACCAAATACGCCGCATCGCTCGTTTCAGAATCGATCGCCTCGTGCGTCTCCCACCCCAGAATCTGTAAGAACTCCTCGGTCACCGACCGAATGTCCTTCTCCCGCGCTCCAGAATGTTTGTTCTTCCACCAGTGGTCGCACAGCTGCTTGATTGAATGCCCTTGATCCATCTTACGGAATCCCCTTTCCCTTTGGAACCTCATAACCCGCCTGCTCAATCCGGCTCCAGATAATGTGTTCCCGTCTCCCCAAAATATCTTCCCCCTCAGACAAATACATCTTCAGGTCTTTTGATTTTTGTTCCAGTTTCGATTGGAAGTCCGCGAGCGTGAGGTATTCCAATTGAATACCTCCACGCTCCGACTCCACTTCCCCCACGTCACCATCCACCACGGCGAGCGCCTTCTTTTTTCCGGCATTCAAAAAAGCCAACTGGATTTCCCGACGATCGGCCAAATGGCCTCGCAACCGATCCCGGTCGTCCCCCGACTTCATCACAATTGACCTCAACTCCGAAAAAAGAGGAAAAGAACTATCCACCATATAAAACGCGCGATTCCCCTGCATATGGCGATACAACAAATCGACGGCATGAAGGCGTTCCAGCTCCCGCTGTACCGCCCGCAACGCCATCCCCGTAATCACTTCCAACTGACGCTGGTAATACGACCGATGCGGGTCCAACAAAAACACCCGCAACAAAGCCACCCGCGTCGAAGACGAAAACAACGTTTCCAACAACTCAGTGTTATTTTGACTAATTAATTTAGTCATTTAAACCTTTATAGGCATAATTATATCTTTCAAAACAATATTTAAACATAGATATGGTGTCTTTATATATTATTTTGGTAAAAAAATCAATATTTGGTATTTATTGACTCTTTTTTTTAGTCATATCACATATAACAAACGTTCTAACCACAGATGACACAGATTTCACAGATACGCCAAACAGTGTCATTGCGAGCGAAGCGCGGCAATCTTCTAACATCAGGGGCTACGTGCGTTGCTAACAACGCGTTAGGAGAATCGGCGATTCTCCATTGCTGATTGGGCCGACAGTGTCATTGCGAGAAGGCCGTAAGGTCGACGTGGCAATCTTCTAGCGCTAGTGACTACGTATAAGATCTAGACAGACTACAGAGAGGTCGGCAGAGGAAGGCGAAGTCTGGGGGAGTATTGAAAATACTCCAAGGAGTTCCGTCGGAACCCCCACTCGCCGAAGGTCAGGAAGTTGAATTCGAGACAGCAGAAGGCAAAAAAGGCCCGGAAGCAACTAAAGTTCGCCCGGTCTAGAACTTCTCACTATTCCCAAAAAAGCAGACTCGTGATTCGTTCACGGGTCTGTTTTTTTGATCGGGACAGGCACCGCTCAAAACCAAAAGAACTATGGGACACCAGAGCACTTGGAATCCAGGGTTGCAGCTCACTCGAAGCAGGTCTCAAAAACAGGTGACTGTCCCCTCTTTCGTGCCCTCCTTCGCTCTTTCGCCCCAGGGACAATTACCATTTTAATCAACAAAGTAATAGGTGACGCTCTCCTACGGATCCCTAAGTCACCCAATAGTGCTCTTAGGCTAGGTTCAGATCCTGTTGGCCCATCGGGTATTCGCCTACTTTCCAAGTTCCTCTCAACTCCTCCCTCATTAGGCGTTGTGATTCATACATAGCATTGGCCGGAATTTTCGTGTGAATGTTGTCTTCAGTTAGACAATAATCGACGAACGCAGCCTGAATTCGCACCCACCCCTCATAATTCATTCTGCCGTCAAGTTTTTCGGTAATGAATTCCCTCGTCCTCAAATCACGTATCGGCGTGGTTAATGCCATCTCGGACAAATAACTGCCTTCTTGATGGGCAAACGCCAATTCGTAGTGTATGCGTCCGGCAGGTGCAATTCGTAACCGTAACTCATCGTAGATGATTTCGTCAGTCAAATCATATGGAATGATTAGCCGGTATTCGAAAAGCATCCGAAGGTGATTCTTGATAGGATTTATCGGATACCCCATCGGTTCCAAATAGTTGACGATTTCTCTCGTTGACATATAGGCGTTTGATGGATCTTGATTCTCAGAATCGTTGTCCTTAAGTAGGCGTAAGATCGACATTCTAATCAGAGGCGAAGTTATTTCACGTTCGTTCACTTCAAAAACATTTAAAATAAAATCATTTTGACCGGCCAAAAAATGAGTGTAATCACCTCGAATAAGTCCCAACTTAATTTCGCGCGGTCGTGGTGCTGTGGACCGTATTCCAAGGTTCGCCTTAATAAAATCTGACACTTTCAGTACTGGCGACGTAATCATTCGTTCAGTTATTTTCAAACTTCTTCGAATGTCATGGTTCGACAACCAACTAATTATCCTCGCGATATAATCTTGCTTTAAGATAAAATCTTCGACGCATACAGCGAAATTATTAATATGTTCAATCTTGAGAGTTATCCCTTGATCCAAAAAATATCTTTGGGAATCACCAGATTCATCAATTTTTTCCTTGAGAAAAGTAATCCGTTTTGAAATTACGTCCTTCGAACTTGGCACGGGTAAGTAAAAAGTCTTGTTGGCATAAGATTGCATCGGACCTGCCTTGGACAATTGCCAAATAGTTCGATCGGTGATCGGGCAGATAATAAATGAAAAAACCATCCGAAACAAAGATTGGGCATATTGATAAACCGCTTCCTGAAACTCTTGAGGGAAATGATCCGTGTTGTCGAATACTATACACGGCATCATTTTTCGTTGGTGAACGACGCTCTTGAGTAAATCTCTGACGTATCGAGTGGAGTCTGTTTGACGGCAATTGTACATCCAATCTCCGAATCTCTCTTTAAATTCTTCTTTATTTCTCTCGTAAAGAAATTTGTGTTCTGCTCGGCGCCACCTATCGTATTCTTTCATAAACACGCCTTGTAATTGTTCGTACGTGGGTAGTCCATCTTTGAACAGCTGTGATTCCAACTGCTCCAGTAATTGGTCCGTGAGCCAAGTTGTTATTGTCGACAATTCCCCAGAAGAGTCTGCGAGATTCAACCTAAGAGCAAAACATTTCTTTCGAAGTGAAGCGTCCAATGAAATTCGAAAAAACCGGTCAATGAACGTGCTTTTCCCTGCTCCTTTGTTACCAACAATGAGAACTAATTCACCTCGATTTGTATCGACCGCGCTTCGGATTTCATGTTCCAGACTACGAGTGCCTTCGCCGAACTCTTCGATACTGTTTAATACCTCCCGGACGATCTTGTTAAGACTGTCATCGGCCTCGCGGCTTTCCCTGGAATCGACGAAACATCTTGCCAGCATTTCAAGGTCATCCTCACGCGAGATTTCGGAAAAAAATCTTCTGAATACTTTTTCGATATCAGCAGCTAGAGGACTCTTGGGAAGCATTTGAATCGAATTAGCTGGTATCGCTGCATTTAGAGGCTCTCCATGGGCGATGCGTAGACCTTCGGCTTCGTGTACATGAATTTGAAAAAGTCGCTCTTTCATACCGATACAGGAGAAGAGGTCGTAGAAGACTGCAAAATTTTTTGATATTGAATCTAGGGTTGGGAATACGGCGGCCCTCCCGTCAAGAAGTGGGATTCCATCGGTGCGAAGCGCCCAGAACCCAATCCATTGGTATCCGTTTGTAACCGCTGCGAACATTGCGGCTTCGTCGACACAATAATTTTTTGCTTGTTCGATACCGTCCGCAGCTGACGCCACCGCTGCTCCGCCCAATTTGTACCAACGGAACCGAGTCTCCGCTGTATCGATGAGCTTTTTGTTTGTACGCTTTGCTTCTACAACCAGCTTCGAGTCTGACGAAGCATGGGCGAGGTAATCTATGTATCCAGAATCCGTATGCGGTTCGTTTTGAACATCGCTGTATGGCCAACCGAGGATTTCTGTCAAGATTCGATTGATAATCTGAAAACGAACATCAGCCTCGGTATCAATCTCTTGCTCACGCCCATCCCATTCTGAACGAAGATTATCAAATTTTTCTTTACTTATGTCCATTGACACGATAAAGACACCGCAATTGTCGTTGTGTTTATTTTGAAGAAAATGAGGCGTAACAATACTACTATAAATTTGACCAATACTTACAAAACCCGATTTATGTTAATAACGAGTTCCCCAGTCACCCATTATTTTCTTTCTCGGCTGCAATTCTCACCCCGGATTCATTAATCGTCGTTTCCGGATTTTTCGAATCGATTTCGCTTTCGGTCTCCAGTACAGCGTTTGTCGAATTCTCCTCCTGCGCGGGGTTTTCAATCGGCTCCTGTACAACTTTTGTCAGTTTTGGTGCCGGGGGCTGCCATTCTTTTAAATGCTGAACAACGTCGCCGTAAAAGTCGTCCAAAGTGGCTATTACTGAATCTATGAAGGCGCCTTTTTTGCCGTTACGTTTGATTCCCATGGGGCGAGTCAATGCGACCGTGAACTTGGTGATATCGCGGTTGTCATGTGGAATCAAATGTGATTGGTTTTCTCGAACAACGCCGAGCATCTCAGAGGATGACTCCCTCATACGCGCGCCCCAACTTTCCAGACGTGTTTCGGGCGACGATGATTTGAGTTGGCGCAATAGCCAATTGATTCGCGCGGAAGATCGACCGGTCTTCGGTGCGTCGAATGTTATGGATGCCTCTACTTGTTCGGCGAGTAAGTTCGCCGTGACAACGATGTCGCCCACCGTGTTTGGAATTCGTATAGACCCTTGCATACGGCGACGATTTGCCATGGACGCAACAATGTTCTCTATCCGGACGGAAATATCGTTTTTCTCTTTCGTGGAAAGAACCTCTTGAACATTGTCGCCTAATTTTCTTCCTAGGCGGAGGGAGGCGAACGTCAATAATTCCTCCCATTTTCCGGCAATCTCGATAGACTTCGCATCTTTTTGGCGAAGAGTTCCGTTTTTCGCAGCATCGCGGACGCCGACCCAATGTTCACCCATATCGCTAAAATCGAACGTGCCGGCATTCGGATGTTCCAAATATCGTATGAGTTCTCCCAAGATCCAAGCCTGGTCCGGATCTTTTACCCCTCGATGTTCTTTCGCCAAAACGGATTCTGTCAGAATCCGGGACCACGAAAGGTGATAGAGCGCGACTTTTTTAGTCTTAGTTTTACTCACTTGAACCGGATGCTCACCTGGAATTCGAGCGATTTGATTCGATATGGTAATTACGCAATCGAATTCTTGTTTTTTTGCCACGTCCAGATAGTTTTCGATTTGTTCTTTCACGAGCGGGTTGTTGCCGGTTTTGACTTCCACGAGAGCAGTCCAATTTCGTTTACCTCGAGCTATTCGAATTAGACCGTCCGGTCGTACATTGACACCTTCTTCCAATTCGAAAGTCACTTCGATGAATGTTTGGAGTTTTCCGTTGGGTGCGCCATACGGTTTTGTAAAAGAGCGGCCAAATTCGTCTACAGCCGACAATACGGCCAGGAGAGCAGATGTCGCTCGACGTTCTTCTTCGGTGTCGTTCCGTTTACTGGATGTTGGGATTAGTCTTGCTGGTTGCCAATTTGCGAAATCCGGTTCGTCTGCCATATTCATTCCTTTTTCGAATTTTTTGCGCCATCAGTAGCCCAATAGCACTTCTTATATAGCACAGTTAACGATTTTAATGCGAATTTGGAATCGAAAAAGATGTACCCAAACCCTTTTTGGTGATGAAATCTTGCAAACTTTGTTTTACGAATACAGGGGAAACAGGGGACAGTGGAGCTGGTGAAAAAGTCCCACCCTGGTTTTATTCGTATTGATGATGCCGGAATGCGAGATTGGCTCGTCCCTACAGGACTTGTTTTTATTAATGTTTTCCCACCCAGGGTTGCGCGTCGCTCCACCCCGGGCTAAATTGGTTCGTCCCTTCAGGACTTATTCACCAGCTCCACAGTCACCTGTTTTTACCGCCGTTTTGACGAATCGATAACGCCATATTCCGTGTATCGCAAGAATTAGCGATACTTAGGAGAGTGTTCAGCTTGTACTAATACCTACCAATATCATTCGATTCCGCACCACCCCTTTACTCCGTTTCCATTCTGCGGGAAAATGACATGTATTGGTGCGTTGGCGCAGACGCTAACGCTTGGGAGAAAATCCTTTTCTCCAGTGCTGACGAGGGAGGGGTGAAATGTGAAGTGACGTGGTGCGTTGGCTCATGCGCCAACACTTTGGATGTTCCTGCGTATTGCCTCCAGACAATACTTTAGGAGTTCGCGAACGAACTCCACGAAACTCCACATTCGCGGGAAAATCGGGGGGTAGATAAATGAACGAAAAGTTGACTGCCAAGCGAGAGGCGTTTCTTCTGGAATATTTGATTGATCATAATGCGACGCAAGCGGCGATCCGGGCAGGGTATAGTCCCCATTCGGCGGGCTCGTATGGACGCGACCTTTTACGGATGCCCGCAATTCAGGAGGCGCTAGCGAGAATGAAGGCGGAACGAGTACGGCGTACACAAATTGATCAGGACTATGTCCTGGAACAGTTGGTGGCCAATGTACAGCGGTCGATGCAGGCGGAGCCAGTTCTTGACAGGAAGGGACAGCCGACGGGGGTGTATCGGTATGAGGGCCATGTTGCGAATGAGGCGCTTAAGTTATTGGCGAAACATACGGGTGGTTTTGAGGGAGATCAACGGAAGGAAAAAAACGTGACGATCATCGTCGACACCGGAGTCCCGGGCCCCCCAGGGTGTCACGGACACCTTTTGGAGCCACTTCGTGGCGGCACAGCCTGTGGTGGCTAATAGTGGATTGATGCATCGGTTGAGGGCAGTGGGGAGAATATTAGAGGATAGTGGAACTATACCTTTGTGAATTTACCTGCTACACTTGGCATTGGTCGATCAAGATATCGATATATCGTTTCGCGGATTCCGAAAGTTTTCGATGCTTGTGATAAATGATGGCGAGCGGGGTGCGCGGAAGGGTCACTTCTGATTCCAAGACGGTAAGGTCGCTGTCTCTGCCGTCCAAATCCAACGCATTGGGCGCGAATCCGGTTAGCGAATCGGTTTTGCGAAGGATGTCTTTGATGATGGATGCATCGGCGCATTCGACGAACTTTTCCGGTCGTTCGTGAACTTTTTCTGCCGAGGCGTCCGCCAATCGTTCGCGGGCCTCTCGCTTAAAATTCGGGGGAACGGGAATGCGACAGAACGGGTATTGCCTGATGTCTTCCCAGGTGGCTCGCTCGAGAGTGAGCAACGGGTGGCCTTTTCGAAGGAGATATTGTGTCGGTTGTGAAGGCAATTCGATCACGCCGTAAAAGTCGCCGGGCACGCGACTTTTTTCGAAATTGGCGCAGTAGAAGTCGAGATGTTCGGATTCGAGGAGCAATTGCAAATGGTCCCAGCTGGATACGAGAATCTTTACACGGAAATTCTGGTATTTCTCGACCCAGTTCAAATAGGACGATACCGCGACCGCTTCGGCAATGTACCCTCCAAAGCCCACATTTACAAAACCATAGGACGCATCTTTCGCAACGTCCATTTTATTTCTGAGGCGTTCTTCTTCGAGAACGGATTGTTGAATGTGATCGTGAAGAATCCCGCCGGCGGGCGTGAGTTCAGCAACTCCACTACGAAGCTCGAACAAACCATCTACGTACTTTTCGCGCAACCGCTTCAATGCTTTGGTCAATGCCGGTTGAGTTAGCCCCAATTCCTTTGCGGCTGCGCTCAATGTGCCCTGGCGAACGATGGCGGCGAAGTACTTTTCGTCGTTGGTAACAGACATCATAACCTCCAGTTATAACCAACGTGAATTTATCTTTGATTGACAATAACTATTAGTAATTATACTTTAGATGTCATAAAGGTTCCCGAATTCCAGAAAAACAATCAACGATTCGAACTAAACGGAAGTGACTGGTTTTACGGGTGGCAGTAATCGATTTTAGTGATTCGAAGTTACGGCAAGAACGCACGATTAGTTTGGAGTAGTAAAGAACATGATTTCGAGTTTTGATTCCGCACGTTTCCCTCGCTTTGCCCTAGGGGTATGGTCCGCCGTCACCCTCCTGGCTAGTAATAGCCCGACGGTGGCCATCCCCACAAGGGCATCCATTTTTTTAAGAGTTTTCCGCCGGCATGGAGTTTAGAAGTCATGATGAATACGACAACCGTTTCGTCGTCGCGACAACATGAAATTGTTCGGAATTGCCTGGACAGTCCTAGATTCATCGCAGAGAAAGAAGTTGTGGAAAGGAAAGACGGGCACGAAGTGATGTTGTCGGAGCGCATATTCCAGTATTCGGAAGACAATCTTGCCCGTTTGATGTTCCCGGTAGAATCCGGCAACCTCAAAAAAAACTCCATAATCGCATTGGTCCTCCTTTACGACGCCGAATCCGATGCTGTCATTCAGGGAAACCATATTTGGGCCGAACCGAATTTCGGTCGCCTTGCTGTAGCAATCCGGTCGCTATCGGTGGATGCCGATCCTCGTTTCTTCCATATCAGCCAAAAGGAAATATTCTTATTTCACGAATTTACCCGTGCGATATGGCAATTAGTCCTCGACGAGGAACACACGTTCGGAAATATTCAATGCGAAGAACATTTCTCTGGGATTCGTGGAAATATTTCGAAGGGCGCAATGAATGAAATCGCATCCGAGTTTTATTTGAAGAATTTTTGGCAAGGCATGAACGCGTTGTTTGGCATGGGTGGCCTGCACAACTTGCCGGTATCCTATTCGTGAAAGACACAGGGTTCGGCAAGGGAGTCAGAAATCGAGACGATTGGTATTAATCGATGATTACGTATGAAAATTTTATTGCTGAGTTTTTGAAACGTTTTCCGGAACTCGAAGAAAAAGCCAAAACCAGTGCGCCTTGGATGGGTCAGGGTACTTCGCCTATGACCAACCTCATGGTCATGCATCTCGTTAACCCTGCAGTTCAATATTGGTTGGACTCGAGAAACAGTGAAAAAATCCTTCAATATATCGAGTTTCTGGAAGTGGCCTGCGAATCGAGGCGTGCGGAAGTACTGTACGTCGTACAAGCATCAGCGATTCGCACCCTTTTTCCGAAATTAAGAGCGTGTTGGCCCCGTCTCGGCCCGTTAACCCGAAAGGTCGCGATGTTCGAACAAATCAAATCAAAATCGGTACGGTTCTGTATAGGATTGGAAGAATTTATCCAATTGAATATTCAAATAGAAGAGTTTTCGGATTTTGAAAGTTTCTGTCACGGTTACGAAGGAATGGTGCTCGATCCAAAAGCTCAAGAGGGGCGAAAATATGGAAAAGCACATCCGGACCTATAAATTCCGAGCTTTATCAGTCGGAACGTTTCACAGAAGGAGTCAAAATGAAACTGGTCGTAAGTAGGGAATACTTACTCAACTTGTTACGGGTGATTTCGGATAGCACATTGACAGCCAGAATCCAGACGGAACTGGACAGCGGTGGATTCACATCGGTTGGGAAACCTCCTGCGAATTGTCATATCGTGGAGTTATCCGAAGACGAAGCCGTACTTTTTATGGATAGGTGGTCCGTTGAAATCACGAAACTCGGAAAAGGCGACGAGAATAAATTGAATTAATTCCCGTGATTCCAAATGTATTTCGAAACGCAATACGAACGACAACAGAATGGGGATGTCACTATGGTTCCTAACTACGATAATCAAATACCTTCTGAGTGCCGGGTGTGTAGAGAATTCCGCGAAACCTCCTGGGGCACCGCTTCTTGCAGGGTCCACAATGAATTTCCCGACCAATGGGCGTGCGTAAACGAATTTTACGATTGCACGGATTTTCGCTTCGACATCGAGCGGCATTCACTCAAGTTCAACGAGTGAAACGTTTCGCTTCCCCAAGCGCAGGATCGGATCCTACTACAGTTGCTGCTCGAAATGCGCCAGGTTCGTTTCCAGTTGACCAATGCGGTTGGTCAGCCAACGGTTTACGATCGCGAACTCGTCGTCACGTAGATCAACGCGCAAACGCTCACGGATCGTTTCGAAGAGACTCAAACTTTGAAGCATAAGGTTTTCTTGCGTATAGAGTCCATTGGTTTGGATGCCCTCGGCTTGGGTGACGACGGCTTCGTCCGCGAATATTTCCGCGGTAATATTCGTCGCTTCAGGACTCAATCCTGTTTGTTGAAGCATGGAGTACGCATTCATCAAAAACTCCTGACGAAACAATTCAGTGGTGTCCATGTTCCATTCGGCCAATGCGTCGTCCGGCAAAAACTCAACCATGAGTTGATTCAAATAATCTCGCTCTTCGTCAATCCAGGTTTGGACCTCCTGCACGGTGAATTCGCCACGATCTTTGGCGAATTGATCGAGAAGCGAAATCTCGAGCAAGTTTTGCGCTAGAAGCTCCCGTATTTCGTCACGGAGTTCGGGATCGGTGATTGTTTGGCTTAAGAACTCATGGTGTATGCGCTCGGCCAATGCACGACTTTGCCCCTTGGCATAAGAATGCGTCATTGCTTTCGAGCGAAATTCAGCGAAGGACGGGAATTTCATCTCCAGACTTGAGGGCGTTTTTTGTTGCTCGGCCGCCTCGACAATAGCGACTTGAGAAACGCCTGATGTTTCGGCAACGGCGGAGCGTAATTCGACAACCCGACGTTGGGCTTCCCGTTCTTCGCGTTCCAGCATTTGGATCCGTTCATTCGTTTCGGAGGCTCGCGCATCGTTTGCGGCGACACGATCGGTTTCGTCCTGTTGAGCTTCCTTGCTTCCGGTCCGGATCTGTCCAGCCTGAGTGTCTTGAGCGGGTGCCGAAGGTTCAAGAATAAGTACACCGAGAATGGCCGCGAGCCCAAAAAGAACCCCGAAAATGGCAATGATAATGATCAGCGGTTTTTTCATATCGTTTACTCCTTCTATCGATTCGCGGATTTCGATTGAACCCACACCAACCGTTCACAAGTTATTGCGGCGATAAATCGTCCACCATGTCGAGTGCCTGCTGTTCCGTCGCACTCAGGTAATTTTCCAACCAATAATTTTCTTCATCTGTTAACTCATCCCGGAACCGTTCGCGAATCGCACTCATCACACGCAATTTTTGCTGCCACGTCTCTATTCTCGACGTAGCTACATTTGAATCCCGTAACGCGCGGTCGTCGGCATTAAACTCTTCGCGAGCCACTTGAATCAGCAGATCTAGGTTTTCGGGCGCCAACCCGCTGGCGAGGGTACGAATTTCTCGCCGACGGCCGGGGTTTCCGTTGTAGTCGAACGTATTCCATGTATCCAACGTATCGGACGGGAGGATTTCGGCGACATCTACGCGTAGTTCGTCCCATTCCTCGGAAATCCATTGATCGCGCTCGGCATACGTGATATCACCGTCGGCGTCCGCGAAACGGCCAATCGCCACCATTCGAATCAACGCATCAGCGAAAAGTGCCCGGACTTCGGCTTCTACCTCGATGTCCAGTTGGGCCTCATTGAAAAAGCCACCGGCGACGGACTCGGTCATACGTTGGATTTCCGCGAAGACGGCAGGATCGGCGCGCAGGGTCGTCACGAGTGCTTCAATCGACATCGTATCCGAAGGCTCATCAAACGGTTCTGCCGATGAGGCTCGTTCCGTCAATGACTGCTGCAGTTGGTCGGCCGTTTCGTTCGACGCAGCGATGTTCGCTTCAAGTTCACGTATCCGTTCCCGTGCGGCTTCAAGTTCTTCATTCTGATCAACAATGACCGTTCCCGCACTCGGGGTGGGATTGACTGGTTCCAATACCGGAACTTCATCCTTGATGACATGTATAACACTCGCACACACTAGTGCTCCAGCTGCGCAGATCGCAATCACCGTTGTTTTCGTCATAATCAATCCTCCAGCAGTGGTTACTGTCGCTGCCGTCGCGGAGGCTTGAGCAGCGTTCAGATATTGCGCAGTTCCGGCCAATGCCGTCTTGCCCAGACCCGCCATGGTCGACGCCGGAACGATCACGCCCGCCGCGAGTTCGGTTGACATCATAGTCAAAAGAACCGGTGACGCAACCTGGACGCCTTTTTTTTGCAGCACGCCGTGGATCACTCCAATCCCTTTTTTCGCGCGGTAGGTGACCAATTGGCGGCTGATGCCCAACCGTTTCGCCACGCTTGTATACGATTCGCCTTGTAAGAAATGAGCAACAATGGGAGCGCTCAACTCGTCGGGTAAATCCGCGATCGCTTCATCGACCAGCGTGTGAATGTCTTTCCACTGAGGTTCGGCAATTTCGGTAGTTTCACGCGTGTAGCGGGATTCACGGTCGGTTCGTGTTTTTTGCGACCGAATGCGGTCGAGTGCCCGGTTAGTTGCCACACGGTGGAGCCAGGGTCCGATAGGGGATTTCGGCAATTCGGTAACCCGGGCAAGGCGTTCAAAACAATCCTGAGTACAGTCTTCGGCATCAGCACGGTTTCGCGTGATTCGAAGGCACGCCCCATACACCATCCCCGAATACCGAACGACCAATTCGTTGAACGCATCGGCGTCCGCCGTTTCGATCCACCGTTTTATCTGATTGTCATCCGTAATGCTGGTCAAAGTTTTCACCGAAAAATCCAGTTTAATGCCGGGTTTGCATTCCAACGTCTACGGACCCGCCTCATCGGGTCTCATCAGTATTACGTTGCCGAAGCGAAAAACGCAAAACAAAATTTTCTCGCCGAAATTCGGTTCTGTGTTTACGCCAGATTGTTAGCCCTTTTCCGACCAATTCCACCCCGCTGTTAGAATAGAGGTCGGGGGAATTCGTGAATTCTATGAATGACGAAAGAGGAAAACTGGTGAAAATGTCCCGAATGGACGAACCCATTTAGACCAGGGTGGAACCCTGGGTTCGGTTACCCCAAAGCAAACAAGTCCTAGAGGGACGAGGTGAATAAAGTCTCATGGTACGATGTACACTAGATAGGAATTCCGGTACTGGCGTTTTGTAAGGGATATGGGAGATTCGGATGATATATGCAATTATTGCCTGCATCCTGGCCGTGTTGTTCTTTTTTATGCCGAAACTGATTCAGATTCGGGTGTGGGTCCTGCGGAAAATTCACCTGTACAAATTGGCTGACTGGATTGAACGAAATAGCGTCGTCATCGTGAAATGGGCGCGCGTGTTTCTTGCAATAGTCATTCTAATCCTGCTGCTTTTGATGGCCGGGATTATCTGACTGGCGTTCCGCATACGCAAAACATGCTGCCCTCCCCCGTTTCACTCCTCGATAAATCTGGGTTGCGCCTCTACTACAACTTCCCGGGTTTCCGCCGGCGGGTCTTCGTTGGCCGCCAAAATGGCTTCGCAGCACTCCAACGCCGTCCGACGCGTCCACTCCAGATCATCCCGGCCTGAAGCCGTAACGATCGTGATGATCTTGCCCGCCACATTCACGGTCGTAAAGGTACCCGACTCCACGGCGCGCAAATCGTTTGCCGGCTTTTGATACATCGAATGCGCGTAGATTCGTTGGCTTGAATGGTGGCTGGCCAAAAACACCATTTGGTGGATCGACAAAGCGGCGTCCAAATTAAACCCTTCCTCGCCCGGCTTTTTTTCATACGATGCCATGGTTCGCTCATTATTGCCGGACACCATTTCCACCACTCGTTTGAAATCGGCGTCGGACACCACACCGGTCAGCATCTGCTTATGGAATTGGAGCATAAAACTCCGCCCCGGCCGCGGACGATTATCCGGACGAGGCTTTTTCGCGTCCGCCTCCGTCATGTAAAACCCAGCGAGGTAATTATACGGATCCTCAAAACTCGTCATTTCGTGATAGATGGGGCTGATTTCTGCGGTCAGTCGAACAAACCCTGTTGGCGCCGGAATGACGAGCTCCGTACCCGCCGCGTCAATCCTCTCCTCTACGCCCCACGCCCCGTTGAACCAACAACCCAACGCCAAAAAGAAAGCAACCATTCTCATACACATTCCCCTTACTGATTTCGAAACACCTATGCATGCTAACAGTCGTCTATTAAATTCATCAAATGAATAGAAAGAAGAGGGCTGGTGAAAAGTCTGCGGCGAATGTAGTTTCTGTCGCTCTTCCAGACCTATTCTTTTTTCTTCCTGCCTCCCAGGGCTCCAGTGCGTCGTTGTGCGTTGCAAAATTGCAACGCGTTAGGAGCTTTCGGCGGGTTGCTATGCAACACGTGAAACACCCCTACGCGCCTGACCCCAGGCTAAAATATTTCAGGCTGAAGCCCTTTTCATTTGAAATCCGGATACAGGTCATTGACACACTCAGGGCAGATTCCGTGGCTGATCTCGGCTTCGGAATGCTCACCAATGTAACTATCCACCTGCTGCCAATATCCATCGTCGTTTCGAACTCGCTTACAGGCAGCACATAGGGGAAGCAGACCTGACAATTGATTAACTTTTCCGAGCGCGCTTTCGAGGTCAGCATTTCGATGGGCCAATTCAGCCGTGCGCTCGTTCACCTTGGTTTCCAGCGTTTTCATCGACCCCCTCTGTTCTCGTATCAAGTAGCTGACGGGCACCATCATTAACACGGCTGTCACGACGAAATTGATGAGATAGGCCCGCCACGTCGATGCGAGCGCGTTGATTTCCCGGTATGCTTCGTACACAAATATGTGTTCGGACAGAATGAGCCAAGCGACGATTCCGACGGAGGCGACGTACATCGCAAGGGCAGCGAAGGCGACACGTCCACCAAACAGAAGGCCTGCAAAGGTCACAAATATCAGGGCGAACAAACGACTGGCACTTCCCATGCCGAAATCGAGGAGAGTGACGATACTGCCTTGGTAGAACATGAGGAGAAGCACGACCGACCTGAACGTGAATGGCAAACGGGGAGCGAAGGTACAAATCACGAGGAGTATGTAAAACGTGAGGACGACGTTTCGGACGGAGATTTCGAGCTGGCCCGCCGTCACGAACTCGTAAGACATCGGTATGATGTTGAGCAGACTCAAGCCGGCCGCTACCCAGAGGAGACTCTGGAGCAATCTTGCACGAAACTGTCTAAGCGCATTGTCAGTATGCCCGGTGCCTTCGGCGTCATCCGTCGCGGAGGCACCCGAAAGGTTTGCTGTTGTATCCATCTAGGTTTCCCATCTGGAATTACCCGTTTCGAGAAAATTCGGACCCTTACCAGCATTCACATTTTTTGCAATAGACGTTCCCCATTCATCCCTTGAATATCTATTTATCATAACTAAACCAACGTACTTTTACTATACGACTAAAGGTGGGGGTACTCGGCGTCACGGACAGGAGCCCCTTTGTGTCGGCTCAATGAAGCCGTACGCCGTGTATCGTGATAATTCGTGATACTTTGAAAGAACGTTCTCGTTCTTTGTAATGCCGTCAGCAGTACTTTAGGAATTAACAAACGAACTTCCCGCTACTTTTCAGAGAGGAATCAACTTGTACTAATACCTATCAATTCCAATCGATCCCGCAACACCCCTTTAATCCGCTCCCGTCTTGCGAGAAAATAAAGCATGAAAAAATCACCCACCCCAAAACAACAAGCCTTCATCGAACAATACCTCGTCGACGACAACGCCACCCAGGCCGCAATCCGTTCCGGGTACAGCAAGTCGTCCGCCTATCAACTCGGACACAAGCTGCTCCAAAAACCACACATCCGCGACGTTATCACAGCCGCCAAAGAAGAACGCCGCCTCCACAACCAGGTTCACGAAGATTTCATTCTGAGTAGACTAGTCGAAAACGTCGAACGCGCCATGGAATCTCAGCCCATCCTCGATCGTGCAGGCAACGAAACCGGCACATACACGTGGAACGGCCACGTCGCCAACCGCGCCCTCGAGCTACTCGCCAAATACACCAACACCTTCAAAGACGCCCAACCCAACCAAAAATTCACCGTCCTAGTCGAAACCGGCGTCCCCGGCCCCCCAAACTCCTCAACCAAAGAAAATCTTCAATAATGTTCAAGGATCCTCAACCTTCCTCAACCATGTGGAGAACGAAACGTTCTCCTTACGCGTTGCCCAATTCGGCAACGCACCCTGACCCCGGCGCTCACTCGGACCCGGTACGGGTCTCCAGTTTTCCAAACGTTGATTTTTCCACCCATTTTCGGCAAAGTAAAGCATTCTTAACCATTAATGAGGAGAGTTTCGTGAACACTTTCAAATGGGGCCGTTTGGTATCGATCATCGCCATTACTGTTGGAGTCACCTTTTCAGCACTTGCCGAACCTCGAAAAAGCGAAGTTATGCTTCCGCTTCGCGATGGCGTGAAGCTGGCTACGGACATTTATCTGCCGGAAACAGGCGAAGGTCCATGGCCGGTGGTGTTGTCGCGGACGCCTTATAATAAGGATGGCGGCACGGGCAACGGCGCGCGCTTTACGGACGCAGGTTACGTGTTCGTGATGCAGGACGTACGCGGCCAGTACAAGTCGGAAGGAAATTACGAACCGTTCCAAACCGATATGGAAGACGGATACGATACGGTCGAATGGATCGCCGAACAGGAATTCTGTAACGGAAAAGTCGGGATGACGGGTGGATCTGCCTTGGGCATCACGGCTAACCTCGCGGCTGCATCCAATCCCCCCCACCTCGTGTGTGCCTACGTCGTAGTTGCACCGAACAGCCTCTTTCGTGAATCCCGTTTCATCGGTGGAGCGTTTAAAGAAAGTCACGCGGGCGGATGGATGCGCGGACAAGGAGTCGGCGATCAGGTAGCCGCCATGAAAAAACGCGTCGTCATGGACGAACAATGGATGGCCACGGATTTCAGGCACCACATTAAAAAAGTGGATATTCCGATATACAACGTGGGCGGCTGGTATGACATTTTCAGCCAGGGAAATATTCGAAACTTCTCGTACCTACAAACCTACGGCTTGCCAGGCGCTCAGGGAAATCAGAAGTTGTTCATGGGGCCTTTCGGTCACGGCGGTCTTTCGGGTGATTTAGAATACCCGGACGGCGGCGGGATTCGTTCCTCTTTCAGCGATGAAGAGATTCGCTGGTTCGACTACTGGCTCATGGGAAAAGCCAATGGCATTATGGATGAACCGGCTATTCGTTATTACATGATGGCGTCTGCCAAAAAGGATGCGGCTTCGGACAAAAATAAATATCTGACCACCAGCACGTGGCCCCCAAAATCAACCACCAAAAAATTGTATCTCAATTCGAAAAGTGGCCTAACGTGGACTACGCCGAACCGAAACTCCGACAAGACGGAATTTTTCGCCGTACCCGGTGACCCAATCCCGACGGTGGGCGGTCTCAATTTGCGGATCGAAAAAGGCCCCATGGATCAACGCGTGATTGGGGTACGCAAAGACTATTTACGCTTCGAAACGAAGAAGTTGAAGGAAGACGTTGTGATCGCGGGTAAAATCGATTTCAAGTTTTACGCCTCAACCAACCAGCCGGATACGGACTTCATGATTAAACTGGTGGACGTTTATCCCGACGGCTATGAAGCCATCGTGTTGGACAATCCGATTCGGGCTCGCTTCCGGAACGGTCGCAACCCGGGCGATGCGGTATTCATGCCGCAAGGTGAAACCGTGGAGCTGGCCGTCGACCTTTGGAGTACGGCCATCACGTTTGAAAAGGGGCACAGAATTGCCGTTCACGTGAGCTCGAGCAATTTCCCGCGTTTCGATGTGAATATGAACAATGGCGAGGAACCGGGCAGTTATGAAATGCCGCCGCGTGTTGCGAAGAATACGATTTACCATAATGCCTATTACCCCTCGGCTCTGATTTTACCCGTCATTGAAAAGGACTAATTTGAATGAGCGAATTCGAAGTTGGTGAAGAATTAGAAGACTACACAATCGTCGCACATAACTACGCTGAAGAATCCGAGAACAAAATGCACAGCGACGGCGTGGCGGAAGAATTTGGTTTCAAAGGCGGGCTCGTTCCTGGCGTCGCCATTTACGCCTACATGACGGTGCCGATCGCGAAGGCGTTGGGCGCGGAATGGATCGAGCGTGGCGCGATGACGGGAAAATTCATCAAGCCGGTATACCATGAAGAACCCGTGCGCGTGGTGAGCAAGGTGTCCGGAACCGATCCATTGCGAATTACTATTTCGGTGCTCAACGAAAACGATACGCTCTGCGCGGTCGGTGAAGCGTCGCTGCCCGATTCTCATCCGCCGGTCCACATTACGGATTACCCGTGGGTGGCCATGCCGGAAACGAAACTGGCGTGTACCGCGGAATCGATCCCCGATGACACGCCGATGGGGTCCATCAATTACACCATCGATTTCCCACAGCAGCACGGGGAGTTTGAACCGTTTCTGGACGAAGTCCGCGACTCGCTCCCCCTCTACACCGGCGACGATCCCGTCATTCATCCCGCCTTCATTGCCGCGAAAGCCAACCAGCTGCTCGTCGAGAATGTAGACCTCGGCCCCTGGATCCACACCGCCAGCGACGTACGCCACCATTCACTGCCCGACCCTGGAGAAAAAGTGACGTTGCAAGGATACGCCGCCCATTCCTACAACAAACGCGGCCACGACATCACAGTTCTCAACCTGGCCTCCATCGGTGAACACGACCAGGTACTTCAGCACCTGTCACACACAGCCATCATCAATCCTGCGACGAAAGATGGTTAATTATTCGATCAATCCACTCGTTTGATCTCGTTGTTTATCGAGTAGATAGATAATCAGATAACTGAGTATGAATGAAATTGCAGCGATCCCGTAAATCCGGCCTGTGGAAACGGCTTCGCCGAGCGTCATTTCGCCATGCGCCAATGGTGCAAATCCGAATACTTTAGCCGCTACCTCGTAACGATGCCCTTGCAATGCCATTCCATGGGTCAAAACGACCATGAAAATCGTAGAAATGAAGCTACAAAAAATTGCCGCTACGAATCGCGTTAATCGGTTTTCTTTGAGTTCGCGTCGGCGAAAGGAACTCAGTATTTTTTCTCGTCTGGTAGGTTCAATCAAACTCATATCATTTAGTAGTACCGTCGATCGACTAGTTTTATTCACGAATCCGAGTTGCGATTCAAACTGAGAGATCAGTCGCCCTGCACATACTTAGGAATCGTGGTCGGGTCTTTTTCGATATCGTCGATGTTGTCGACGACGACGCGGCCTCGTTCGTAGAGGTATTCGAGGTGAGCGCCGGTTTCCATGCAGGCGAGCAGAATATGGTAATCCATTCGTTTACCGAACAGGCCGGTGGAGACGTCGGCAATATTTTTGGGCTCACTCAACAGTTCGTACGTTTTTTCAAGACGGCCTTCGTGAAAGGAGATGGTATCTTTAATACGTTCGCGCCAGTTTTCCATTTCCAGTTCGTGCCCACCGAGGCCGATACGGATACCGGATAACTTGTGAATCTTTCTAAGGGATTCCATGTAGTGGCCGACGCCCGTATAGCGCGTTATGGATTCAGGCGATTGGTTGGGGGTCACACGGGACAAAACGTGGTCGGCCGTAAACAGGATGTCGTCTAATTGCAGACAGACTTGTCCCGGGCAATGGCCGGGTACGTGGTAAGCGACGAGAGGACTGTCGGGAAGTTGCCCTTCATGAAAAGTGAAGTCGACTTTCCGGGCTTCAAAGGTATCTTTGGACCATTTATTCATTTGAACCAACGCGTCGACCCGTTCCTTTGGAAGACCCGTCTGGTTCAAATACTGGTAGACGTTGGCGGAAGAAACCAACAAGCGTTCCCGGAAGTGATGCAGCACGCTCGCGTCCAACTCGTGGATGCCCACTTCCGCGCCAGTTTCTTTGAGGACGAAATTTACGCCGCCGAAATGGTCGATATGACCGTGGGTGATGATCACACGCCCCACGTCTTTCAACGTGACTTTCTCGTCGAATTCAGTACGAAGCGTTTCAAAGCAGTCGAGCAGATCCTGGTTCGCGGAATCCCATCCGGAAGCGGTGTCCAACAACGTGATGGGGTCGTCCATGATCAGATAGCAGTTCGTAACGTGATTGGGGAACGCTTCTACGGGCAGTTTGTAGATAACCCGGCCTTCGGAGGTTTCGTATCGCTTTACGGTCTTATCATTGATCATGACGTGCTCCAAAATTGAATACTTCTATTGTACTGATTTAAATCGATGAGCTTCCACCCGAGAACCGATTCAGGTACACTAATAGAACCAATTAAAGGAATTATTTATGCCTGCTAAAATCATAGTCTATTCCGCTCAGATGTGCGGCGATTGCCAGAATCTCAAAGCCTACATGGACGATAATCAAATCGATTACGTTACGCGAGACATTCGGGAAACACCGGAATACGGCGAAGAGTTGGAAAAAGAAACGGGAAAGCTCGGTGTTCCCTATTTGAAAATTGATGGACAATGGAAATGCGGATATGACCCCGGAAAGCCATTTACCGATGATTTCGCGCGCGGGTTATTCAGCAGTTAGACGGATTAATACTCTTCCATGAAGGCTTCGTATTTATCCTTGCGTTTTCGTTCTTTTCTCATCATCCGCATTGCGCCGCGTTCGATCGTATCATCACTGACAAAGAAGGTTTTGGACGCCTGAAGAACGACCCCGAATCCCCATCCACCGATGACCCAAAGAACCCACATGTAACGGGGGCCGGTGACGATGTTCAACACGAACAAGAAGAAATTCACAATGATGAAGACACGCAAGTGATCATAAAAATCTTTTTTGTGTCGCTTGAACCATTTTTCTTTGTAGATTTCGAGCTCGCCTGTCATTTCCTGTTCTTCAATAGACGCTTCCAATTGAGAACGCGAGATTCCAGTGGTTCGGGCAATATCCACCAATTCGTCATGATCGATGGTGGTTCGCCCGGATCGAGAGTTCAGCGCCCGACGCACAATGTCGGTCACTTCCTCTTCGTCGTATCGGCGATTCGAATGTTCCATTAATTCGCGCTCCGCTTTAGATTATTCTAAACTCTATTCTACTCATATTCTTCCATGAGTGCATCAAATTTATCGCGACGCCGCTGTTCTTTTTCTTTCAACTCAGCGTTCAGCATCTCCATGGCGCCTTTTTCCGTTTTCTCATCGTTGGGCGAATAGGCCCCCGCGGCGTGTAGGAGAACGAATATGCCCCAAACGGATACCCATCCGACATTCCATGCATCACTGTTGGTAAACAGAGTGACGCCGAGCAACACGACGTTGATAAAGAGGTAGAATTTCAAATGATCGGTGAATTCTTTTTTTTGCTTTTCGAGCCATTTCGTTTTGAAACCTTCCAACTTTTCTTTGGATTCCCGTGTTTCAATAGCACTTTCCAAATGGTCTCGAGAAACCCCTGACTTTCTAGCTATTTCCACCAGCTCGTCATGTCCGATTGTACCTCTCGTATCGGGATGTGAATCCAATGCTTCACGGACGATATCGGTCACTTCTTCTTCAGTGTATCGGCGGCTCGAATTTTCCATCGGTTTCGCTCCTAAAGGGCTTTCTCAAATTTTTCGTGTTTTTCCTTTTCCACGACCAGAGTTTCCAAATTTCCCAAGCGGTCTTCGATACTGGATAAACGATTATTCAATCCATGTTTCAGATCTTCTAATTCTTCTTCCGAACCAGCGCTACTGCCTGCGGAAACTGAGCGTACAATAATCACTGCCGTCGCGCACCCAATAAATACGATTACAACTACCGCCAACCAAAATTCTGCCATTGGAACGCTCCTCGAATCTCATCCAGCCCGAAGGCCATTGTACCCTATATTATAATACACACCCACTTCGGCCTATATTCATTAAGACTCTCCAACCACTGATATGGTGTCATTTAAGGCGATATTTCCTCCCGCAACGACACTTCCATACACCCCACCCCGCATTTCGGAAATAAGGCACTCCATGAGCCCCTCGCAATAGGTATTCATCAATTCACACGGCTTCGTTTCACCGTTTATTTTCAAGGTGATACCGCCTATTTTCAGCGTCTGGCCGACCGTATTAGGCAGGTACAGCCCACGGACCAGGATATTGGAACGGCGTGTCTCCCAAGCGATTTCGGTCGACATTTCCCGCTGAACTTCCGCCCATTGTTCTTCGGAAATCAGTGTAATTCGGCGAATTTCCGTTTGTTCAACGTTTCCGACGATGCCGTCTTCCGTAACAGCCATCGTATCCACTAACTCTAGTGGCGCTCGTTTCTTCGATTTGAGTGCCAATCCAACAATCGTGCCCATGATGAATTCCTCCGTGTGTCAAGGTATAGTACCCGAATTATCGTCCGGAATATATTCAACCTCTTCATTGTTGATATGTAAACTATTTTCGACGAATTTCATAAAAAGATCTCAAAAGGAGTAAACCATGAGCAGCGCACTCGCCAACCAACTCGCCGATATGTTCGAACAATCGGTTCAAGCCGTTATCGGGTCCGCAGAAGCGATCCCCGAAGAAAACCGCTATAAACAATTGAAAGAAGGAAAAGCTCACCCGCTTTGGCTCACGGGACATATTGCCAACACCAACAGCTTGATCATTGCACGATGGTGCTGCGATGGGACACCGACCATGCCGAAAGAATTCATCAAAAAATTCGCTCCGGATTTTGGTGGCGGTGAAACGCCTTCGCCGGATGCTGCAAATTATCCAACGTGGGATGAAACCGTCGGAATCTTTCGTCAAACCGGCGCTACATGTGTCGAAGGCATTCGAAACCTGACGGACGAAGAGTTGGCCGGGCCGTTACGCGGCGGATGTCCAGAACCCATGCAAGAACGTTTCGGATCGGTTGCAAAAACGATCGGATCAATGATCATGCATTCTGATTATCACCGCGGACAAATGAATCTAATCAACGCGCTGTAGCGTATCCGAGGAGAACCCATATGAGTAACGCGAAAACAGGACTTCTGTCCGAACAGTTCGAGGCATCCATTCAGGCAACGCTGAAAAACGCTACTGGTATCGACGAAGAAAAACGGTACACCCAGTTGAAAGATGGAAAAGCGCATCCCCTATGGTTAATGGGTCATCTGTGTGGGTCACTCGATGAAGTCACCAATCATTGGATTTTGAACGGCGAAAAGAAAATGGCGAAAGAAGTCGACGCGAAATTTTCTCCTGATTTTTTCGGTGGACTTCCGATTACGTCCGACCGCGAATTCTATCCGACATGGGACGAAGTAATTCGGCTTTATACCGATATCGGTGCGGATAGCGTGAAACTAATCGCGGGACTCGATGACGATCAATTGGACAGCGCGTTATTGGGGCCTGTCCCGGAACAAGCGCAGGACTTTTTCGGAAACGTGGGACAATCTCTAGGCTCTATGCTGCAACACGATTCGTATCATCGCGGACAGATGATGCTGATCGCAGCGTTGAACAACTAAAATGCGGTAGGCGGGTGGCTCATGCTGCCCGTCTACTTTTTCCATTCCTTCAGACGTTCTGCAAGCCGAGTGTTTCGACGTGTGGAATCGATATTTTTCAACGCCCGGTTCATCGCGCGGGAATCCCCGACCAATACCACCAGTTGTTTGGCGCGCGTAATGGCCGTGTATAAAACGTTTCGCTGCAGCATCACGTAGTGTTCCCACACCAGCGGAATCACCACGGCCGGATATTCACTTCCCTGCGATTTATGAACCGTGATCGCATATGAAAGATTCAGATTATCCAAGTCATTGAATTCGTATGCGACAGGCCCCTTACTCTCGTAGTCGACGCGCACTTCTTGCTCTTCCGCGTTCACTCCAGCGATGATGCCCATGTCTCCATTGAAGACGTCGAGGTCATAATTATTCCGCACCTGAATGACCTTATCCCCCACCCGGAAATTGCGGCGCGGGACAGGCTGGCCGGTTGGATTGAGCACATCCTGAAGCGTCGTATTCATCGCGGAAACACCGGTAGCGCCGCGGTGCATCGGCGACATCACTTGAACCTCAGTCATAGGATCTAATCCAAATTTGTCAGGAATCCGATTGGTAATCAGCTCAACAACCGTGCTCATCGTCCTTTCCGGCTCATCCCGCTCGATAAAAAAGAAGTCTTCCGATTTTTCGTAAATTGGCTCTTCGCCGCGATTGATTCTGTGAGAGTTGGAAATGATTCCGCTTTCGGCTGCCTGACGGAAAATGGTTTTCAAGCGTACTGTGGGAACACATCCCGACGCAATGACATCCATCAAAATATTCCCGGGCCCGACCGACGGAAGCTGATCGATATCGCCAACCAGGATCAAACGCGTCGAACCCATGACGGCCTTCAGTACCCCTTCCATCAAACTCACGTCGATCATCGAACATTCGTCGATCACCAGTACATCCGTATCCAACGGATTCATTTCGTCTCTCGTAAATCCACCACGGTGTCCATTAAATTCCAGAAGACGGTGGAGAGTGCGCGCGGGTTGGCCAGAAGCTTCTTCCATGCGCTTTGCCGCTCTCCCGGTAGGGGCCGCAAGCAGCACACTCAATCCCTTGAATTGAAGAATGGCAATCAAGCTATTGATCAGTGTCGTCTTCCCAGTCCCGGGGCCACCGGTCACCACCATCATGGGCGATTCGTTTGCCGTCCCAATGGCGGTTTGTTGTTCTTCAGATAGGCTGATCCCGTTTTTTTCTTCCACCCATTCAATTGCTTTGGGAAGATTGATGTCCAACGGCGTCTTCTCTTCGTTCAGAAGGCGATGAAAATGGTCGGCACAGCTCGTCTCCGCGTGGTACAGGACGTCCAGATAAATCCCCCACGGTTCCTGACGCAATCCCTTTTCTTCGATTTGTACCTTGAGTGCATCTTCCAGAAGTTCCTTTTCAACGCTTAACAATTCGCTGCCCTTACTCAGTAATTCTTCCTCGTTCAAGAACATGTGGCCCTGGGAAATCTCTTCCCTCAGCACATGTGCCAAACCCGCTTTCAAACGCTTAACCGAATCCGCTGGGATTTCCATGTTCCGGGCTATGGCATCGGCACCGGCAAAGCCGATGCCCGAAATTTCCTCTGCTACGCGATAAGGATCTTCTCGGAGCACAGATGCGGAGCGGTCTTTGTACTTTTTATAAATCTTAATGGCCTGAGCTGTACCGATTCCGTGGCCTTGCAAGAAGACCATGACCTCCTGAATACCCCTTTGCTCTTTCCACGACTCGCGAATTTGTTTCGCGCGTTTCTGGCCAATACCCTCGACACGCCGAAGCTTTTCCGGATGTTTATCAATGACTTCCAACGTCGAGGATCCGAAGGCATCCACGAGCCGCTTGGCGTAGGCTTTCCCGATTCCCTGGATGAGTCCCGACCCGAGATACTTCTCGATTCCGTCCATACTGGAAGGTAGGATGGATTGATAGGCCTCGACTTTGATTTGGCGACCGAACTTTTTGTCGTCTATCCACCGTCCGGTGATGCGCGCCGTCTCTCCAGGCGTAACGGTCAGTAAGGCGCCAACAAATGTAGTGAGTTCCGGAGAACCTTCAATATTTATTCGCCCGACGACAAATCCCGTATCGGCATTTTCAAACACGATTCGCTCAACGGTACCTTCAATGGTTGCCGGTTCGGTCCCCGGGAGTAAATCATCCTGCTTCTGGTTCATCGGCGGTCGATTCGACGGGGTTCAAGTGGGTCAACACTTCGCTGACGGTGTTTTTCTCGTAATCAGGCTTTTCATACAGGTCCTTGAAAAACGGTCGGTAATCTTCGTCATCCAATAGCAACGATGGATCTTCGCCCACGTTTTTCAACACATCCTGGACCTCGTTCAGATGAATTTTGTCCAGCGGCCGCCCTGGTTGATACGTAACCGGATCGGTGCCAGCCATAATGACCAATCCCGCCTCATCCATTTCAAAAAGAACTTCATTCAATAGCCGACTGGGCACATTCCACCTGCCGGCGGCGTGCTCCACGATGAAAGGGTCCATACTATCCTGAAAACGCTTTCCGATTTCGAGCATGGCGCGAACGCCCAATGCTTCCCGATAGGCATAGCTCGCCCGTTCAGCGAATCGTTCCATCGCAAATGTTTTTTCGTTCTGATAGGCGTAGGTCACTTCGGCCCCGAGGATAAAAATGGCCCAACTAAAATAGATCCACATAAGAATCATCGGGAATTGCGCGAAGGCCGACAGGACCGCCTGATGCCGGACCAAAGCACGATTCGAAGAGAAGTACAATTCGGTCACAAGTATCCACAATACCGCCGCTGCCAGGCCACCAATAATGGCATATCGCCTTTTTACCTTTGTACTGGGGATGATCGTATACAGCAAGGCCAACGCCAATGCCGTGATGACCAACTTTCCGGAATCAACGACAATAGCCAGAGAGCCGATTTCCTGCGTGATGCGTTCACTTTGCAATGCGCCAGTTATGGCCAATGTCGCAGTCATCACAAACGGCAAGAGTAAGGTGACCATGAAATAGTTGCTGGCGGCGCGATACCATGTGCGCGTGGGACGCACTCCCCAAATGTGGTTGAACGTCTTCTCCACGTTACGCATCAAACCGAAGACAGTCGTCAACACCAAAACGAAGGCGGACACCCCGAGGGCGGCCTTATTACTGGCAGCGTCGGACGCTAGGTTTTCGATGTTATCCGCAATGCCGCTCAGCCATTCGGCCGGATCTTCCATTCCTTCTTCGTCGGATTCGGTAAGTCTCCCCAAAAGGATTTGAATGGAATCTTTCATGATTTCGGCATCATTATCATCGACGTCGGAAACTGCGGGTTCGGCGTCTACGGGTTCGGCCGATGGATCGAGTTCGTCGATTTTCCGATCCTCGGAGTCAGAAGAGGCGTCCTCTTCGATCGGATCCTTCACCTCATCTAGCGGTTCGGGATTGGGTTCCAGATTGTCCGCGCCCGAGTCTGACTCCGCACCTTCGGGTCGGTTCCCTGACTCTTCAGTAGAATCATCCTTCCCGCCGAAATCAGGGATCTTTTCCGCGACTACAAGGATCTTCTCTTCCAAGAAAGGTTGCATGTTGCCATAGAATCGCTCGCCCAGATTAAAGGTTTGGATCACAAATGCAATGATGGCGAAAAAGGGAACGATGGAAAGTAATGTTGCGAACGTGAGCGCAGCCGCCCGCAACATCAGGGTACCGCCGAAAATTTTCGTTCCCAAAAGAATAAATACACGAATCTGCTGGATAAAGAAACCACGAGGAATTTCCTCACCGGGTGTACCAATGGTCCAAATATCCTGAGAAACGAACTTTTCCCAGCGGGTGATCGAGTCTTTAATTCGCTTGATCCAGTCAGACATACCTCATGCTACCTGTTTACGTCGGGGTGTGACAACTTAGACTGATTAGACTAGTAGATGGTTACCGGAGTACCGATGGGTACCAATCTGAACAATGATTCGGCATCGGCAGGGCGCATCCGAACACATCCTTGGCTCTCCGTTTTTCCGATACTGGCGGAGTCCTCGGTGGGATGAATTCCGTAGGAAGTAGGTACCGCGTTGACGCCGAGACCCATCCAATAGTCGCCGATCGGATTTCGCGGGTCGCCGTATGGAACCACGGTCCCTCCGTCAATCCAATCGGGATTTGAAAGTTTGTTCGCGATCTGAAAGTTTCCGTTCGGGGTGGTACTGAATCGACCGAGCCCGATCGGAAACTGATGAATGGTTGAACCGTTCTTCTTCACCGTCAATACGAACGACCGTGTATCTACTTCCAGCTGTAAATCGGCATTCGAAATAGAATGCTGGGCGACCCGTTCCAATGGAACGAAATCTTCCATCCATCGAAAGTCTTCCGAACCGGGGGCCGCAATAAGATGGCGGATGTATTCGCGAGCGAACTTTTTCCACGGAGCGGGGATGGGTTCCCGAATAGCTACGGCACGATGGGCCCATCCACGGGCGGCCAGATTCTGTCCCTCTTGTTCAAGCGCGTGGGCTCGAACAAGAAACGATCTGTAATCATCGATGGGATCGGAATCGGTGAACGGAAGCTGTTCCGTGGGAGGTAACGATGAAAAATCCATCGCAGAGTCGAATTCTCGAAAATCGGCAATCGAATCCAATTCGACTGACGTGGGTGCCACCGCTTCGGGTGAGCCACTCGAGAGGCCCGAATTCGACCCGCTCTCAAGGACTTGTTCTTCAACTTCGGCAAGTTCGACCTCTGTTGGCGGAGTTGTATACGCCTTATTCATTTTTGAATTGATCGTGTGGCTTGCGGCGATTGTTCCGCCAAGAGCCAGCAGGAATAAAGAACCTGCGAGTACCATAAACCACATCGACAATTTCTTGGACGACTTTCCATTATCGTTTTTTGGTTCAACCTTCCGAAAACGGACGGCTTGGTCGTTCTCCGGTCGGGGGACCGAATTCTCTTTCGGAGGCGTTTCGTGAGGTTCGGTCGTATGCATGGTTAGAATGCTTGGGTCGGATAGAGCTTTTTGGATTCTGCGCACGCCCATGGCATGAGAACCGGAGGAGAGTTTCTCGACATGAATCACTCGGCCTTCAAACAGGATGATGTTATCCGCGGGTTCGTCGGTACCCGGAAGCATTTCAATTTGGAGTAGAGAGCCTTGTTCCTCTGGATAGTCGGTATGGACCTGGAACCCTGTAGAACTAATATCCGTCAATTTCCCGTCGCGCAGGGGACCTAAAGCCTGATAATCGGAATAACGAATGCTACGATCGGAAGGGACCCTTTCCGACCGACGTCTTTCCTCTCCAGAATTGGGAGTAGATGTTGGACCGTCTATTTCCATGAACAATTCCCGTCGCAGCGTCGTATTATAAGTATACCATAGCAAACAAAAGCCGTTTCTCAAAACGGATTCAGTTGCCAAAATTTTCAAAACGCTGGTACTATTATAAAGAGGGGAATCAATTCGGAACGGAGAATCCAATGCTTAAACGTATCGCGGTTGTGGAATCGAACGACCCAGAAGAATTAGAAGCGCAATCTACGGATGAAATTCATTTCACGACATTGGACGACGGCGTGCTGCCCAATCTTGTAGATGCGATGATTCCCGGCTTACAACACGAAGTCGCGATTCCCTTGGCGACGTCGCTGGCGAACCGCAGCAACAGTATTCTCTTGATGTTGTCAGAAGCCATAGATTGCAGGGAATCCTTCGTCCCGGGTGGTTCGCAACGTCTGTTGGATCATGCAGCGAAATTTGCCGTCGCATTGGAATTGTCAAAATCTGACCAAGTAATTCTCGAACGGTCCGCATTGCTGCGTGACATTGGAAAACTACAAATCAAAAATGAAGTCCTTCTTAAAAATGGGCTGCTGACCTACGACGAGTGGGAATTGATTCATCGACATCCTCATATCGGAGCCGACATCGTTAAGGGTATGGAAGGGTTTACCGATTTGGAGCCTATCATTCGTCACCACCATGAAACCTGGGACGGCGACGGATATCCCGACAAGCTGGAAGGCGACGCAATCCCCTACCTTGCGCGCGCTCTCAAAATTATCGACGTGTACTGCGCGATGACGAGCCCGAGGCCGTACCGCGACAATGTCCACGCGAAGGATGGCGCCCTTGAACACATCGCCAGTGAAAAAGGGAAACATTTTGACCCGGAAATGGTCGACGTTTTTCTCGACAACGACATTGCTGGCGATCCGCTTCAAGTTTCCTAAAACCTGATTTTCTTATTGGAATTCTAATCTCCTTCGGGTATGCTGTTTTTTCTGTATAAAGTGAACAGAAGGAGCAAGTCTGTTGGAAACCATTCCTATTCCGATCAATCATCGCCCGTCGTTCCAAAAGGCCTCCTCGGCGTTCTCACGTCGGGATTTTTTGAAAATGACGGGTGGCGCCCTGGCCGCAGCCACGATCGCGAACGCACTCCCTCACAAAGCGACCTATGCGGCAATCGGCTCAACTGAAAAAGAGCTCCTGCTGTATGCCATCGATGTGGCGAAGTCTGCCGGTGCCGAATACGCCGATGGCCGGGTGATACTGACGCAATTCGAAGCCATTGGAACCCGGGAACAGAAAATTACCCAAGTGCGGAACACGGATTCGTACGGATTGAATGTCCGCGCGTTGGTGGGGGGATCATGGGGGTTTTCGGCGACCCAGGAATGGACCAAGGAAGCTATTGCCCAAACAGCCAAGGAGGCGGTCGCTCTCGCAAAGGCGAACGACGCTGTTGCCCCATCCCAATCGACCTTAGCCCCTGTCGACCAATTTCCGGACGCGCATTGGGTCACACCCCATACGATCGATCCGTTCGACGTTTCCCTCGAAGAAAAGGCTGAACTGTTGTTTAAGGCCAATACCGAAGCATTGAAAACCAAAAATGTCCAATTTGTTTCCAGTAACATCTTCTCCGTAAAAGAGCACCGCCTCGTCGCGACTTCGGAAGGGTCGTTTATCGACCAGACTTTTTTCCGCGTCAGTCCCAGTATGAATATCACGGCCATTTCTCCTGATGGGAGGGATTTCCAATCGAGAGGTTCGGTGGTCGAACCCGCCGGTAGCGGCTACGAATATGTACTTGGGTGCGACCTCGTCCGAAACGCTCCGAAATGGGCGGAAGAAGCCGCCATGAAACTGGAAGCGGTTTCGGTCGACCCGGGAAAATGGGACCTTGTCGTTCACCCATCCAATTTGTGGCTCACGATACACGAATCGATCGGACACCCTACAGAATTGGATCGTACGCTAGGCTACGAAGCGAATTACGCTGGAACCTCATTCCTACACCCGCCCGAAAAAGTATTGGGCAAAACCAAGCTGGGTCCGGAATTCATGCAATTCGTTGGTAACCGAACGGAAGTCGGTGGATGCGCGACCACGGGTTGGGATGATGAAGGCGTACCGGCCGAGTCATGGCCCATCATCAAAGACGGTATTTTTGTCGACTATCAAACGACGCGAGAGCAGGCTGCGTGGATTGAAGAACAAACCGGCATCAAACGAAGCCACGGCTGCGCCTATGGCCAAAACTGGCAAAGTATGCCATTTCAACGCATGCCCAACGTCAGCTTGTTGCCGGGAAAAGAAAATCTGAGTGAAGAAGACGTCATCTCCGCAACGGACCACGGGGTGATGGTGGAAGGTCGGGGCTCGTACTCCATCGACCAACAGCGGTACAACATTCAATTCGCAGGACAAGTCTTCTGGGAAATCAAGAATGGCAAGAAACATCGGATGTTGCGCGATGTCGCCTACGTGGGTCGCACACCTGAGTTTTGGAATTCACTCGACGTAATCGGCGGAAAAGACACCTATTTTCTCGGCGCTTCCTTCGGCGATGCAAAAGGGCAACCGATGCAAGTTAATGCGGTTTCCCACGGGTGTCCGACGACGCTGTTCCGAGACATCGATATCATCAACACGGCATGAGGAATACTTAATGGCTGACAAAAAAGGATTGTCGCGAGACGAGGCGAAAACCATCTGCGATAAAATCCTGAAACTTTCGAAAGCGGACCACTGTCGCGTCAATGTAAGCGCGGGGTGGCGGGGATACACGCGTGTCGCAACGAATCGAATTACAAGTTCCGGTGGATCTCATGGAACTTCGCTCAATATCACGAGCATCTTCGGAAAACGGGTCGCGTCCGTCAACACCAACCAACTGGGCGACGACGAATTGGTCGGTGCTGTTCGACGTTCGGAAGCGATGGCAAAACTGGCACCGGAAAACCCTGAATACATGACTGAACTGGGTCCTCAAGAATTTGCGAACACGGACGCCTATTACAAGTCGACTGGAAACCTCGACCCCGAATCTCGAGCGAACTCCGCCGCCATTGCCATTCGAAAGGCAAAAGCGGCTGGACAAATCGCGGCATCCTATATGGACGTGCGAGCGGGTACATCTTCGATTGCGACTTCCGGCGGGTTATTTGGACACCATGCAAACACGGGGGTTGCCTACACGTTTACGTCACGGACGCCGGACGGCCTGCAGTCTGGATGGGCGGGTGACGAAGCAAACAACTGGAAACGAATCGAAAGCGAACGAGTGGCCGACGACGCCGTTCGGAAATGTGCGGAATGGAAAAAGACTGATCTCGAACCGGGAAAGTACACGGCGATTTTGGAACCGACCGCTGTGGGTATGTTGATGACGCGTATGGCGGGGGCTTTCGGACAACGGCGTGCGGACGAAGGCCGGTCTTACTTTTCGAAACCCGGCGGCGGGAATCGAATCGGTGAAAAACTTTTTGACGATAAGGTTTCGATCTGGAGTGACCCTAAACACACGGATGGGGAGACCTCCCCGTTCACGTTCTCCGGCGAACCCAACGTCAAACAGAGCTGGGTGACCAATGGCACGCTTAACGAGTTGTCCCGATCCCGGTATTGGGCCGATAAGAACGCTCAAACTCCTCTTCCGGGTCCCGCTAATTTCATTATGAAAGGTGGCGACGATTCTCTGGAGGAAATGATTGCTTCGACAGAACGGGGGGTTCTGCTTACGCGCTTCTGGTATATACGCGGCATCAATCCTCGTACCATCGCGTACACGGGCCTCACTCGCGACGGCACGTTCTTAATCGAGAACGGAAAAATCAGCCGTCCGGTCACGAACTTCCGATTCAATCAGTCCATTGTCGAAATGCTGCAGAATATAGAAATGATGGGCAAATCGGTTCGAGTCGCAGCGTCGGAAAATAGTTCGGTCAGCACGCCCATTGTAGTACCCGCTTTGAAAGTTCGCGATTTCAATTTATCCAGTGTCAGTGATGCCATCTAAATGTTGACGGAGAATTTTTCATGAAATACGTCCTAATCCTAATCCTTGGGATGAGCTTAACCATGTCCGTGGTCGCCCAAGATCCGCCGGAAGTTGACTTAAAACTCATCATGGCTCATCCCGATTGGATCGGCAACGCGCCGGAACGACCCTATTGGTCGGACGACGGAAAGTCGATTTACTATTGGCAGAAGCAGCCGGGAAACCAACAACGCGACTTACATCAAGTCGACTTGAAAGGTGAAGAAATACGCATCGTCGCGCCTGAATTCATGGGCGCCGTGGACGTCAT
>Ga0315336_1001832_pt1 | contig 36843 bp, 32 predicted proteins | sample ASW5metaG_FD_204512 | JGI IMG/M metagenome (GOLD analysis project Ga0315336, IMG submission 204512) | Ammonia-oxidizing marine archaeal communities from Monterey Bay, California, United States - ASW #5 | ecosystem: Environmental > Aquatic > Marine > Intertidal zone | place: USA: California... | reverse complement strand
AATCGTCAAAGTCTGAGCTTACGCGGTCGAATGCCCGTGTGGCAGCTATTGAATCAGGCAGGCCAGTGAAAGAGTCAGGCTTCACGGGCAGCCAAGGGCTCTGGCTTTAGCCCCAGACGTTTAAGGAGAGCCCGATCCGCTTCGCGCTTTGGGTTATCTGTTGTAAGCAACTGGTCTCCAAAAAAGATTGAGTTGGCCCCAGCCATGAAACACATCGCCTGCAGTTCATCACTAAAATCAGTCCGGCCTGCGGATAGTCGTACGTGGGCGCACGGCATCAAAATACGCGCAACACCCACAACGCGAACAAACTCCAAGCTATCCAGCACTTCAGCACTAGCGAGAGGCGTGCCTGGAATCTTAACAAGGTTATTTATCGGTACACTTTCCGGATGTTCAGACAACGTTGCCAGTGTATGTATGAGCTGAATCCTGTCTTCACGACTCTCTCCCATTCCTAAAATTCCACCACAACAAACCTTGATGCCAGCTGACCGGACATTCTTCAGCGTCTCGAGTCGGTCTTGGTAGCGCCGGGTGGTGATAATTTTTGGGTAGAAGGACTCTGATGTGTCCAAGTTGTGGTTGTAATAATCAAGTCCTGAGTCGGCCAATGATTCAGCTTGGCCTGGAGTCAACAGCCCCAGTGTTGCGCAGGTCTCAAGACCTAGTTCGCCAACTTCACGAATCATCTCTTTTATGATTTTCAACTCAGTATCTTTGGGGCCCCGGTATGCTGCACCCATACAAAAACGAGTGGCTCCAGCTGCCTTAGCTTCCTGAGCTGCCTGACGAATATCCTCAAGTGACATCAGTTCATGAGTATGGATATCAGTGTCATAGCGAATACTCTGCGGGCAGTACGCGCAGTCTTCCGGACACGAACCCGTTTTAATAGATACTAGGGTTGAAATTTGTACTGTATTTGGCTCAAAGTTCTGCCGATGTACCCATTGAGCAGCATACAAGAGGTCGTTAAAAGGAAGACGAAAGAGTGACTCTACTTCTATCCTACTCCAGTCCTGCCTCGGAATAGCATTTAGCTTGAGGCTTCCCACAGAAATTTCTTTTTTCGCTAAAAACATACGCTACTAATTACCCAGAACTCTGTGTATCAGATAACTTAGAAATCCGGCTGTCAACCATGAGAAGCTATATCACCCATTAAGCTGACAGCCTAATTATGGAATAAATAATCGAGTGCCATGCCGACAAAAATACATGCCCCTAAGGCAGAATTACTCATAAAAGCGCGAAAACAACGCTCAGAATCACGATCCTTTATAAGATACTGCTGATAAAGGGCAAGAAAACCTGCGGCTCCTAAGCCTCCAAAATACCAAAAACCCAAATCCTCGCCTTTCCCCACTAATACCAGAGTTCCAAAAAAGATCACCTGCAAAGTCCACAAAAGAATCTTGTCCAGGTCACCAAAAAGTATTGCTATCGATCTAACGCCGATTTTTAGATCTTCTTCTCGGTCAGCCATAGCGTATTCGGTGTCATAAATGACACCCCAAACAATTGTTCCTAAAAACAAAAGCCACCCGACCCGAGGTACCTCCCCAAGTTGGGCCGCAAAAGCCATAGGTACACCCCAGGCAAATGCAATTCCTAGCATGAACTGAGGAGTAGAAATAAAGCGCTTGGTAAATGGGTAAATAATTGTAATGGCCAAACCGATAACAGAGAGAATTTGAGTGAATCTATTAAGAGTCAAGACTAGACTTAGGGCTACAATCAAAAGTCCAGCAAACACTATAAAAGCTTCATGGGAAGATACCTCACCCGTGGCCAGTGGTCTATCGCTTGTTCTTTTCACATATGGGTCAACCGAGCGATCTGCAAAATCATTGACGATACATCCGGCGGAACGCATGACGATGGTTCCGATAACAAAAATAATAAGGAGTTTCTCCATGGGCTGACCGTGGCTTGCAATCCAAAGTCCCCACAATGTTGGCCAAAGCAAAAGCCAAATTCCAATCGGGCGGTGTAGTCGCATCAGACGAGCGTAGGCTGGATACTGACAAAAAATAAGACCAGCCCGTATCGCACATCGCCGCGCATATCTGCTGAATGCGGAAAACCTACCCATCATACAGACCCATACTGCGAGCGCCCGCTTATCCAGCGTTCGATAAGTGGGTCAACACGATCCGGAAAAACCTCTAGAAGTTCTTCCGATACCTTGATGACCATAGGGAGCAAATCTGCATTTCGCACAAGGTCGGCTATTGTGAGTTCCACAATTCCAGCCTGACGGGTCCCGAGAACTTCGCCAGCACCCCGAAGCTCGAGATCTTTCTCTGCAATCCGAAACCCATCGCTTGTTTCTCTCAACACCTGCAACCGCTCCCTAGCAATATTGGAAAGAGGAGGCTTATATAATAAAACGCAACTAGAAGCATCATCGCCCCTTCCTACCCGTCCGCGCAGCTGATGAAGCTGCCCTAATCCCATCCTGTCCGAATTTTCCACGACCATTAATGTGGCGTTTGGAATATCTACGCCCACCTCAACAATAGTAGTCGCCACTAACACATCAACTTTTTTTTCCTTGAAGGCACGTATAACTCGCTCTTTTTCTACAACCTTCATTTTTCCATGCAAAAGACCCACATTCAGCTCAAACATACCCTCGATGAGATCCTGTTCCAGATCTTCGGCGGCCTGAAGTTCCATCGTGTCGGATTCTTCTATAATCGGGCATACCCAGTACGCCTGCTGACCTTCTTTGCAATGTTGTATAACTCTCTGTACCAGCTGATCTCGCCTATTATCTGGTACTACAACCGTACGAACCGGTTTTCGCCCTGCCGGCAACTCAGCGATCACTGAGCAATCAAGGTCAGCATAAGCCGTCATTGCTAAAGTACGAGGGATTGGCGTTGCAGACATTACAAGCTGATGCGGGCAAAGTCCTCTACTTATACCCTTGAGTCTAAGCTGAAGTCGCTGATCAACGCCAAACCGATGTTGCTCATCGACGATAATTAACCCTAATTTATAAAACCTAACATCCTCCGAAAAGAGTGCGTGCGTTCCCACAACAACTTGGGCCTTGCCATTAGCAATACTAGTAAGTACCTCTTTTCGGGCCTTTCCGGTAGTCGATCCGGTTAAGTACGCTACATTCACACCTAAGGGTTCAAGCCAACGACGAAAATTGGAAAAATGTTGTTCAGCAAGCAGTTCTGTCGGCACCATCACAGCACTCTGGCAAAAACTTGATGCTGCCACAGCTGAAGCCAAGACAGCTAAAACAGTTTTACCCGAGCCCACATCGCCATGTAGCAATCTAAGCATTGGCACCGGACGGTTTAAATCATTGACAATATCCTCCAGCGCCAAACTTTGTGCCTTTGTCAAATGGAATGGTAGTAATTTTTGTATAGCCTGTAGCCAACAGTGTTGGTCTTCTAGGGGTTCAGCCCGATCCTTGCTGGCACTTATTTTCAGTTGCCTCAAACTAAGTCGTTGTGCAATTAACTCCTCCAGCGCCATCCTCTTTTGACAAGAATGGCGACCGTTAACTAAAGTCGCTACATCAGCGTCAGGGGGTGGCCCATGTAGAAATATTAGAGCTTCCAAAAAAGAAGGCCAATTACCGCATAATAGGCTGGACACATAATCTGCCGGGGGGTTATTTAGCAGAGAATCCAAGACCTGTTGAACTAAATCCCTCAACTTTTGCTGATATAAACCGTGGGTGGCTGGATATATTGGTGTTAAGGTCAAGCTAGGTGGGTTTTCTGATAAGGATAGTATCCGGTACTCTGGATGAATCATCTCAAGCCCTGTCGGACCTACTCGCACCTCTCCATAGCATCTTAGTCGGATACCCTTTTTCAGATTTTCTTGCTGTACACGGGAAAAATAGAAAAATCTTAGTGTAAGTGCACCTGTACCATCGGCGATCCGGCACAAGAAGGAACGCCGACGGCCGAAAGCTACTTCGGCGAGCTCTAAAACCCCCTCGACAAGAACTTTTTCTCCGGGCGATAAGCTTCCCAGAACCCTTACCTGCGTCCGGTCTTCGTAGCGAATCGGAAAGAGAAAAGCGAGATCCCCCCACTTTTGAACTCCTAAACGTGTCAGTCGCTCTGCTGTTTTTGGGCCTACACCCCGCAAACTTGCAACCGAGCGCTCCATCACTGTACTTTTTTTAATCACTCGGATAAACCCAGCTTAGAGCTTTACAGAAACCCTTAAAAAATTTCAGCTTCTGGTTCGGTTAGGGAACAAGAATTGCATCTACCTCGACTAAGGCACCCCGTGGAAGCTCAGAAACACCAATAGCAACACGAGCAGGATAAGGCTTAGCAAAAAATTCCTCCATTACCTCATTTACAAGCGGGAAAAAAGATAAATCGGTTAAATACACGGTTATCTTCACAGCATCTCCTAAAGAAGCACCTGCTGCTTCGGCTACGGCAGAAAGATTTTTCAGAGACTGCTGAACCTGCTCCTCAGGCGCTCCCTTAACTAACTCCATGGTCTCCGGGTCCAAGGCAATTTGACCCGAAAGATAAATAACTCCACGTGCCTGTATTCCTTGACTATATGGACCGATAGCTTCAGGCGCATTTTTGGTATGCACCATTTCTTTCTTTATTGATCTAGCCACGGGTTCGGCTGACCCGAACAACATCGTCCAAGTTCTGCACGCTTTGCATCACTTGATGAAGATGTTTGCGGTCTCGTACCTTGAGGCGAAAAAGTTGAGTAGAGGCATCTTCATCGGTGTCCACTGACACATTTTCTATATTACTCCGATTGCCAGAAATACGGGCTGCTACATCTGCAAGTACGCCAACTCTATTCAAGCTCCTGACCTTTATCTCCGATTGAAATTCTCCGCTGACATTGCGTTTCCAGTCTACCGGAATCCACTTTGAGGGCTGTTTTCGATGCTCAGAAACGTTGAGACAGTTAGAACGATGAATAACAATTCCTTTTCCGGTCGACATGAACCCCAAGATGTCATCTCCAGGCACCGGAAAACAGCAGCGCGCATAACTCACAATCAACTTTTCAGTACCAGCAATAGCCAAGGGTCTACGCTGGTCAGCGTATTCACCAGTATCATTTTGCTCCTGCTGTGCAAGAAGTCCAGCTACCACAGGAGCTAAGCGCTCCCCCAATCCCAGTTGCTGGTAAAGCTGATTCATATCAGATAATTCGAACTCTCTAAGAAGGTTCTCTGTCTGAGTTTTCCTTAATTTTCTGAGGTTGAGTGAGTAGGGCCTCAAAGCTTGACTTAATAACCTTCGGCCTAACTCACCTGCCTCGTCATGTTTTAGATTTTTTAAATAAGCTCTAATAGCATTGCGTGCCTTCGCAGTAACCACAAAATTTACCCAGTTAGGACTAGGTTTAGCTCCACGAGCAGTAACAATCTGCACGGTTTCACCATTCTTTAAATTTGTCTTTAATGGTACCAAACGGCTATTAATTTTCGCTGCAACACATCGATTCCCTACATCGGTGTGAACTGCATAAGCGAAATCAACTGCGGTTGCACCCTTTGGAAGCCTTAAAATATCTCCCTCAGGTGTGAATACATAGACAGTATCGGGAAACAGATCTACTCGAACAGTTTCCAAAAATTCTTCAGAATTGGAAGCGTGCTGCATCTCCATGAGACTCGCCAGCCATTCGCGTGCTCGCACCTCTGCATCATGTGTGCGCTTTTCAACTGCCTTATATTGCCAATGAGCCGCAATCCCCCGGTCAGCAACACGATCCATTTCTTCTGTACGAATTTGAACCTCCAGTGGTAAACCGTTTGGTCCGAAAAGTGTAGTGTGTAAAGACTGGTAGCCGTTTACCCGTGGGATTGCAATATAGTCCTTAAAGCGGCCTGGCATGGGTTTGTAGAGCTGATGAACAAGTCCTAAAACCTGATAGCAATTGTCAATTTCTTCGACTGTTATTCTCAGACCGTATACATCAGCTATATCGGACATGTGGACATGTTTCCGCTGCATTTTTTGGTAAATGCTATAGAGGGGTTTCTCGCGTCCCACAATTCGTGCGTCAACGCCAGCTTCCTTCAGATTTTTCTTTAACTTGGATTCAATTTTTCGAAAAAAATGACGTTTTTTTCCTGTCGTTTTGCTGCGTGTTCGTTCTAAAACTGCATAACGAAACGGATAGAGGTATTTGAAACCCAGTTCTTCCAGCTCAACTTTGAGACTATAGATGCCCAACCGATTGGCGATTGGTGCATATATCTCCAAGGTCTCTCGAGCTATTCGACGTTGTCTGCTCTCAGACAGCGCAGTAAGCGTGCGCATATTGTGGGTACGGTCAGCCAGCTTGACTAAAATGACCCGCAGGTCCTTAACCATAGCTAACAGCATTTTTCTAAAACTTTCTGCCTGAGCTTCTGCTGCGCTATCAAAATGCAGCTGGTCTAATTTACTGACCCCATCTACCAGCAGTGCTACGTCTTCCCCAAAGGCATTCTCAATATCCTCTAGAGTAGCTTGCGTATCTTCCAGAACATCGTGCAATAGAGCAGCCTTAATCGAGCTACTATCTAGATGCAGGCCGGCAAGGATCCTAGCCACCGCCAGTGGATGCGTAATATACGGCTCGCCAGTTAGTCGCTGTTGCCCTTCATGCGCTTCTGCGCCGAACCTGTAAGCATCGACAATCCCAGCTAAATCTTCTTCTGGCAGATAATCCTCAAGGTCTGAGACCAGCTTCCCAACCTCATCGCTCCGCCACGCAGCGGGTAGGCGTTCTCGTACGGCAGCGCCGTAATCCATGCTTACCTCTTAGCAATACCTCAAGGGAAATGCCCAGCCAAACCGAACATCACTCGCTGGCAGGAGTAGGTGGAACTTTAAGCAGATTGTCTGGAAGTGCTGATGGCATTTGGTCCAAGTCGAGTATATCTTCCGCAACCTGATCTTTCTCACCTAAGATACTTTGATTGATGTGTCCTTCAGCAATTTCACGCAGTGCTACAACGGTTGGCTTGTCATTTTCCCATTCCACCATGGGTTCCGCCCCATTAGCTAATTGCCGTGCACGTTTTGAGGCCACTAAAACCAACTCGAACATATTCGGGATTTTCTCGACACAATCTTCGACTGTTATACGCGCCATCACACATTCTCCATCACATCAGGCTGCCGGCAGTTTACTTCAACGCTGAGAAAGTGGCCAGATTTCAGGCTATCTACCGACTGTATCCAGATGAAATCTGGGTCGCTTGTTCACAAATTTCGGGGGAGTCCGCTCGATTCCTGGTGTTACTGCCAGCAACAATGCTCAGAATGGTTTCTACAGTGCTGTTTACCTCATTGTTAATCACAACGTAGTCGAACTCATGCCAGTGACTCATGTCTTCTGATGCGTCTGCAAGACGTCTTAAAATTGCGGGCTCTGTATCACTGCCACGGTTTCGCAATCGTCTTTCCAATTCTTCCGTACTTGGCGGTAAAACAAAAATCGTTAGTGCTCCGACATTCCTCTCTCTTAATCTCCTTGCCCCCTGCCAATCAATCTCGAGCAATACAGAGTGTCCAGCGGCCAATAAAATTTCAACGTGCTCTTTGCTCGTTCCATACCAATGACCAAAGACCTGTGCATATTCTAGAAATGCATCTTGGCTCCGCATGGCCAAGAATTGCTCGTCGCTAACAAAGAAATAATCTTGCCCATCAATTTCTGATAGCCGCTGCGGGCGAGTAGTGGAGGATACAGAAAACTTAAAACGAGGTTCACGCATAAGTAATGTGTGAGCTAGTGTCGTTTTTCCTGCACCTGATGGTGCTGATAGAACGAGGATGTTTCCTTTTTCCCTAGTCATTAACGCGCAATCACTCGAGATTCTGTGCTTGCTCACGCATTTGTTCAATTAACACCTTTAGTTCGACTGCTAGCCGTCCGATATCCTCATCCTGAGACTTTGAGGCCAAGGTGTTGGCTTCTCGATTTAGCTCTTGAATGAAAAAATCCATGCGCCGCCCCATGGGCTCATTGCAGTTAAGAACATCTTCGGTCTCCACCACATGGCCCTCAAGTCTGTCCAATTCTTCTGTAACATCTAGCCTCTGTGCCAACAAAACTAACTCTTGCTCCAAACGCTCAGGGTTAGCCGTTATATCAACCTTCTCCAGTCGCTCCAACAATTTACGACGGTAACAAGCTTCAGCCGCACCTAGCTTAGATCTAATCTCTAGCAGAATACCCCGAATCAGCGATGTACGTTCTTTCATTGATGCACTGATGCGCTCCCCTTCGCGCTCTCTTGAAGTGGATAATTCAACCAATGCAAGACCGAGGCACTCTTTGGCTGCTTCGTATGCTTTTTTGGGGAATTCGTGCTGAGACCCCTCCAACACTCCAGGCCATCGCAAAATCTCGCTAATTGATAAGGGCGGGGCTTTCGGAAAATGCTTAAGCACCCCTTTTTCTATCTTCCGAAGACTTTCCAGCGCTTTTTCCTCCAGCATTTTGGTTGTGACAAGTTCCGCTGTGGCCTTAAACCTCAGATTGCAATCAATCTTCCCTCGTCCAAGAGCATTCTTAACGGTCATCCTGAAGTCTGGCTCCAGTTGCCGAAACTCCTCGGTAAGACGAAAGCTTACATCCAGAAAACGATGATTAACGCTACGGATTTCCCATACCACACCAAAGTCATGTTCTTCTATTTCAGCGATGGCGAAACCTGTCATACTGCTAGGCATAAAATCTCCTTAACAGAAGAAACAACACTTACGAGAGCCAAGTCTACTGGTGAACATAGTGCTGAGAAACATGGGTGACTTTAACTGATATAAGTGTCACAGTTCGAATACTATTTCGATAAACTAGCAAATTACGTACACACAGCTACAAGCCGAGCCTACGCCCGTAGATAAAAATTTACAGTGAACTATTGGAACTAGTGGTAAAGCTCTGCGAAAATTACAACGAACCTTAGAAGTGGTGCTCCCACGCCGTTACCATAAATAGGCAGGACGAACGAGATACTCAGATGCGCCCTAGCGGACGAAAACCTGATCAGATGCGTAATGTAACGTTTTCAACGAATTATACCGCTCACGCTGAAGGAGCTGTGCTCACGGAATTTGGTGATACTCGTATTCTTTGCACGGCATCGGTTGAACCTAAAATCCCTTCGTTTCTTAAGGGACGTAACCAAGGTTGGGTCACTGCCGAGTACGGCATGTTGCCCCGCTCCACTCATACTCGCCATCCACGGGAAGCTGCTCGCGGAAAACAGAGTGGTCGAACACTTGAGATCCAGCGGTTAATCGGCCGAAGTTTGCGGGCTGTAGTAGACCTTGCTGCGCTGGGTGATAGGACAATCACTCTAGATTGCGATGTGATTCAAGCGGATGGAGGTACTCGAACCGCAGCAATCTCGGGTAGTTATATAGCCCTTGTACTAGCGGTAGAGCGACTTCTTAAAAAGGGCAAAGTGGAACGCAACCCAATTCATGGTCAGGTTGCCGCAATCTCTGTGGGAATTTTTCAAGGAAAGCCTGTGCTAGACCTTGATTACGAAGAGGATGCCGAAGCTGAAACCGATATGAACGTGGTTATGAACGAAGCCGGCAGTTTTATTGAAATCCAAGGAACAGCAGAGGGCCACGCATTGCTTCGCAGTGAGTTGGAAGCACTGCTTGATATGGCGGCTGCTGGAATCAAAACTCTACTTGCAAAACAAGATGAAGCGCTAAAAAAATGAACCTTCATATCGGCCAATGGGTCCTTGCTAGTAGCAACCCCGAAAAGCTGAAAGAACTGGAAGCGCTAACTGCCAAGCTGCCCATTAAAATTATTCCCCAGGGAAAACTGGGTCTCGAGTCTCCCGAAGAGACCGGAAAAACGTTTTTCGAAAATGCGCTTCTCAAAGCACGTCATGCGGCCAAATTCAGTGAACTACCTGTCATAGCAGATGACTCCGGACTCACTGTAGACGCGCTAGCAGGTAAGCCTGGAGTTCACTCGGCCCGTTATGCGGGTCAGCCTACTAACGACGAGAAAAACGTTCAGAAATTGCTTGCGGCCCTCGATGGAATATCAGAAGGTCATCGAAATGCACAGTTTCGGTGCGTTATCGTCGCACTTCGCCACAAATATGATTCTGATCCATTAGTCTGCCGCGGCGAGTGGGCTGGACGAATAACGGACAAGCCTTACGGTAGCAGTGGATTCGGTTATGACCCAGTATTCTTTGACCCCCAATTATGTGCTACAGCGGCAGAACTTCCTCTAGAAATAAAAAACCAGGTTAGTCATCGCGCCGTCGCATTAGCAAAATTCCTCAAGAAACTAGAAATGGCGTAGCCGTTCCAACATCAACAACGCTGATGGTTGTCTTTTATTCACACAGGACACTGGAACCATGCCAAAACAAGGCCCTTGTGTGAAATAGTTCGTGAATACTATGCTAAAAAATTTCTAACCAATTGTTTTTATTATTTATTAAAAATTTATTTGTTTTTTCACCAATTTAGAAAAAACTATTTAGGTATTTGTTTTTAGCGTGAATTAATGAAGCTGCATCCACAGAGTTATCCACAGATTTTGTGGATAGGTGCGGGCTGAGGACAATATGCACTTGGCGCTTGTTTTTGTGACCGTCGAGCAGTATTCTCACGCGCCAGCGTCAAACATCAAACTATGAAAGCAAAGATCCATCCAGAATACAGTGAAATTAATGTGTCCTGCAGCTGCGGACGCAAATTCACCACTCGGTCCACTCTTCGTGAGGATCTCCAAGTTGAAGTATGCTCGAATTGCCACCCCTTCTACACGGGCAAACAAAAAATTCTTGATAGTGGGGGTAGGGTAGAGAAGTTCCGCAAGCGTTACGGTCTCAATTCAAACAAATAGACCACGCTCTTTTCGTGTTATTAGGCTAAGCCGCTCTGTGGTGATCCGCGCGCGCTGCTATAATGGGCGGTTCAGGACGCCGACATGAAGTATGGCTTTGCCTTCCTTGACTAAGGCTGACTGCGATCGAATATCATTAAATTTCAATTTTTACCTATGATATGAGCGATGAACACTACAGGTTGGTTGGGCCCGATGCCAACAGCGAATTGGAGTTAGTCCAACACAAACCGACACAGGGCCCAAATGTTCTGGACGTCACCAAGCTGTACCGCCGGGGTGGAGTATTTACTTACGATCCAGGCTTTGCTGCCACCGCCAGTTGCACCAGCTCCATCACCTTCATAGATGGCGAGCAGGGACTACTGCTTTATAGGGGCTATCCTATAGAGCAGCTAGCAAAGTCATCCACATTCATCGAAGTTGCTTATCTTCTGCTTTACGGGGAACTACCCACGTCTGATGAGCTTGAAAAATTTGAGCGCTCAATTCGCACTCACACAATGCTGAATGAGTCTTTTCTTCGATTTTTTAACGGATTTCATCACGATGCACACCCTATGGCGATGGTATCAGGCGTAGTAGCCTCAATGTCCGCTTTTTATCATGACACAACTGATATTCATGATGCCGGGCATCGTGACATTTTCGCCCATCGGATTATCGCTAAAATCCCTACCATTGCTGCCGCTGCGTACAAACATTCTTTGGGGCAACCATTTGTTTATCCACAGAACGATCTAGACTATTGTACCAATCTGTTGAACATGTTTTTTGCAGTACCGCCAGCCACTTACGAGGTTGATCCATTATCTGCCGAGGCACTAGATTTGCTATTTATACTTCATGCAGACCATGAACAAAATTGCAGCACCTCATCGGTAAGGATGGTAGGAAGTTCAGGCTCAAATCCTTATTCTGCAATTGCGGCAGGTATATCTGCTCTTTGGGGACCAGCGCATGGTGGAGCCAACGAGGCAGTTATAAATATGCTCGAGGAAATCCGTTCTCCTAGCCGACTCCAACAATATGTAGATAGAGCAAAAGACAGAAATGATCCTTTCAGGCTGATGGGCTTTGGCCACCGGGTTTACAAGAGTTATGACCCTAGAGCAATGATCATTAGGAAAATGTGTCATCGTGTACTTGAGCAGCTAGGGGACAAAGACGCGCCCATCTTTGAATTGGCAACCCGTTTGGAGGAAATTGCTCTGCAGGATGAATTTTTTATCGAAAAGAATCTGTATCCGAATGTTGATTTCTACTCTGGAATAATTTACCAGGCCTTAGGCATACCTAAATCGATGTTCACCGTCATGTTCGCCATTGCGCGCTGTGTGGGTTGGGTGACACATTGGCGGGAGATGGTTAGAGATCCGGAATCACGTATCGGGCGACCGCGGCAACTGTATAGAGGCCCCAAACAGCGAGATTACTTAGCTTTAGACAAGAGAAACTAAAGCATATTTTTACTCAAAAAGCGCAAGAAGACGCTCTCTACTCACTCTCTTCATGGGACGCTGATCCACTGGGCTGAGAGGAGCCTGTCGAATCCCCAACTCTGGAAAGACAAGTATGCAAATTTCTTCTCCGTTTATTTGAAATTTAAAACCAGGCACTAGTATCCACTGCGAGCCTTTAAATCGATAACGATGCGAATAGTCTCGAAAAACTAACCTGTTCTTTTTTAGGGCTGTGGCTACGCTCTCTGGAGTATCACAAAACAAATGCAATTCAATTCCGGAGTTAATGGCAGCTGTCCCACGAAGAACTGATCCAGTCAATCGGGGATTAAATGACGAAAGTATTTCCATAATGTCGGCGGCCATAAGACGCAACATCCTCAGTCGTTGTTCCTGTAGTTTGGGCTCAAAGAGGCGTTGATGTTCGAGAACGCGGCTTTCAATCTCAGCGTTGCTTGGCAAGGCACTTGCACCTCCAACGCGGAATTGCTCGGCGGCCTTTCTTTTCGCTTGACCATAATCCCGAATGCCATGCTCAACTATCAAGCGCGCGGCCTCCTGAGCAAGGCTCTTTCTCAGATGCTCATTCAAAAATTTTTTTTGTTTGTGTATAAAGAAAAAACATACCAGTTCTTATAGGTAGTACTCAGGGAACGCGTGTTTATCAGTGTCAGAAGATTGGCCTTTTCGCTGTATCTTCTGGCTCCTCGCGCTCAACATCTACCGGAAAGTCTGCTAAGAGCGCCGCCCCATCTTCCCTTTGTGGAACATGCCCGAGCCTAAATTGTTCAATAATGGCTGTCTCAGCCCGGCTAACCAAACCAGTTTCTGGGTTTATTCGAACATCTACTACTCCAGGGGGACGCTCTAACATATGATCCGATAGGCCTTTCAGTGCCTCAGCCATAAAATAGTTCCACATTGGCAACGCGGTACGCCCCCCTTCTTCCAATCGCCCCAAAGAACGCTCTTGGTCAAAACCTACCCAAACTGCCGCCACCAAATCCCCATTAAAGCCAGCAAACCAAGCATCACGACGCTCGTTAGATGTTCCGGTTTTCCCAGCTAAGTCCTCCCGGCCGAGTTCTCGATATGCGCGCCTCCCAGTACCACGACGCACAACATCAGCCATCATGTCTCTGATCAAAAATGCATTCTGAGCGCTAATGATACGCTCTGGGATACGGCCTTTCGGATAAAGTTCCGCCGGATCATGGATAAGCTCCAAATCCTGCTCTTCTGTTATTGATTCGCAAGTCCTGCAAACAAACGGGTGTGAAGTTTCATACAATATTTTTCCCTCTGTATTTTCAATACGCTCGATGAGATGGGGGTTAACCGCATAGCCTCCGTTCGCGAAAACAGCATAACCTGCCGCCAAATCCACAGGCGCAACACCGCCTGCGCCAAGCGCCAGTGTGGAATTAGCAGGCAACGCCGTATCGTCGAAACCAAATTTTCTTAAGTGCCGCACTGTGTTACCCACCCCAGCTTGCCTAATAACCCGAACAGATACCAAATTAAGTGATTGAACAAGCGCTTCCCTAAGTCTCGTTTCACCACTGAATTTACCGGAATAGTTTTCTGGCTTCCAAGTATCCTCAAGCATAGGATCATCAATCACGATCGGAGCATCATTCACTATCGTCGCCGCTGTATAGCCTTGTTCCAAGGCTGCGGAATACACAAATGGCTTAAAGGATGAACCTGGTTGGCGTTTTGATTGCGTCGTTCGATTGAAGTTACTCAAGGAAAAATCAAATCCACCCACCATTGCAGAAATTCCGCCATCAATAGGATCCATCGCAACGATTGCCCCTTGCACTTCTGGAACTTGTGACAGTCTAAGCAAGCCGTTTTTTGTTCTCCGGAACTGTATAACATTGCCCACCTTAAGCGCGTCAGCTACTGACTTTGGTCGACCTCCGACAGCATTATCATTAATATAAGGGGCTGCCCACTCGACCGAATCAAGTCCAACCTCTACAAGATCGCCTCCTTGGAGATAAACCGTCGCTTTAAGCAAAGGTCTTTGATCTGTTTCGAGTTGGTCCGTACCAATATTATCTAGTCCAATTTCCTCTGCCTCATCCAGCCTCACAACACTCCCCGCCTCAACTTCTTCGGGCAGTGAATGCTTTTTTAATTCATCTGGAAGACCAATACTCACTACCAGGCCAGTTTCAAAACCCAACAAATTTGGGTAATCAGAAAGTAGTGCCTTCCAGCTCTCGTGAAAAAGTTCAGCCCCAGTTAACTCTCCCTCCACCACGCTTGTACTAGAAATATCTAAATGAGCTAAGACGCCGCGATAACCATGGCGTTCGTCGTATTCTATTAAGGTCTTCCTCAAAGCATCTGTAGCAGCATTTTGTAGTCGGCTATCAATGGTCGTAGTAACTTTTAGCCCGGATGTGTACGCAGCTAAACCTAAGCGCTCTATCATTTCCGATCGCACTAATTCAGAGACGTAGGGCGCATTTAATTCAACCTGCAAACCGAAGCGGTTGCCGGAAATTGGCTCCTCTATGGCAACCTGATATTCGGTGTCTGTTATAAAATTTAGCTCCCGCATTCTTCGGAGCACATAGCTACGGCGCTGGCCTGCCAGATCAGGATTCTCCACTGGATTAAGGACGGAAGGCGCACGAGGTATCCCAGCTAATATTGCTGCATCGGATAGTGAGATATCGTTTAGCTCTTTGTCAAAATAAATCTGTGCGGCTGCTGTAACTCCATAAGCGCTCTTTCCGAAAAAATAGGTGTTTAAATATAGTTCCAGTATTTCTTGTTTTGAAAATTCCCTTTCTATTCGCGTTGCCAAAATAAGTTCTTTAAATTTTCTAACAAACGTCCTCTCTCGGGTAAGAAAATACATTCGTGCAAGCTGTTGCGTGATCGTGCTTCCACCCTGACTTCTTGATCCACTAAGAGAATTGCTTAAAGCAGCTCGGACGAGCCCTTGATAATCAAATCCAGGGTGATCAAAAAAACGGTCATCTTCAGCTGCTAACAGCGCATTTATTAAGACCACCGGAATATCATCATAAGCCGCTGGAGTGCGTCGCTCCTCACCAATTTGCGCAAGAAGCCGCCCATCACGACTATAAATGGTCAATGGTATCTTCAGCCGAACGTCTCTAAGCTCCTCTGCACCGGGCAGACCGGGCTCGACAAAATAATAGGCACCAAAAACGATAGCGACTAAACCCGAGGCGCAAGCCAAACCGACTGAGAGACAGGCCAGCGAGATTCTGACAATTGGTCTCATAGGTGAAGGCAGGGTACCACTCCTTGCTATGCGCATACAGATTATAGAGACTAGACCTCCAAAATGCGTAACAAGCTCAATATTTTTCTAATAGGCCCGATGGGCTCTGGCAAAAGTAGTGTCGGGAAAAAACTCGCAAAGGAGCTGGGTCTGCGATTTTTTGATAGCGATGCTGAGGTTGAGCAGCGCACGGGCGTTAATATTTCGTACATATTTGAGAAAGAAGGTGAAAATGGTTTCCGAACTCGGGAAAAGAACATTATTGCGGAATTTGTTCAGAAAAAGGGATTAGTGCTAGCGACAGGCGGCGGTTCGGTCATGGACAAGGAAAATCGCCAAAAACTTTCTAAAAACGGGACTGTAGTCTACCTCAAGACCAGCGTAGATCAGCAGCTTAAGCGTACCAAAAATACCCAGGCAAGGCCCCTGCTAGCACACGAACGTCCCAAGGAAATACTAGAACACTTGCGGACCATCAGGGAGCCCTTATATGAAGAAATTGCCGATGTATTAGTAGATACCGATGGGTGTCAGATGAACACTGTAGTTACAAACGTGCTTAACATCCTACTGGAGCGCGACCTTATGCCGTTGCAAAAGTGACACAGGCCTGCGAATCTTCTTCCATGGAAATACTTGAAGTTGGACTCAGTGAAAGAAGTTATCCGATCTACATCGGAGAACGACTGCTGGAAAATGATGCTCTTCTAAATAGGGAGATCTCTGCAAAACAGGTCCTAATCGTAACTAATGAGGTAGTGGCACCACTGTACCTCAAACGATTGACAAAGGTTCTCGGTAAACGCGACCAACATTCTCTAATTCTTCCTGACGGTGAACAGCATAAAACCCTTTCATGTTTTTCAAGTATTATCGATAAACTCATTGATCATGAGTTTCATCGTGATTCGTGTGTTGTAGCACTGGGCGGAGGAGTCATTGGTGATATTGTGGGATTCGCTGCTGCCTGCTATCAACGCGGCATTGACTACGTTCAAATTCCAACTACCTTGTTAGCACAAGTAGACTCGTCAGTAGGTGGAAAAACAGCTGTTAACCATTCACATCTAAAAAACATGATTGGCGCATTTCACCAGCCTACAAGCGTATTCACAGACACCAGTGTTCTCAAAACACTAATCCCTCGGCAATATTCTGCAGGCATAGCTGAAATAATCAAATATGGACTAGTGTTGGATGAGAGTTTTTTTGAGTGGCTAGAAAAGCACCTGGAAGCACTATTAGCGCTAGACGCACATACGCTTGCGTTTGCAGTTCGCCGTAGTTGCGAACTAAAAGCTGCGATCGTTTCGGAAGACGAGCGGGATCTTGGCCAGCGGGCCTTGCTTAATTTTGGGCATACCTTCGGACATGCTCTGGAATCGCTGGGCCAACTAGACCAGTGGTTACATGGCGAAGCTGTATCTATAGGAATGTCTATAGCTGCAAGAACATCATATTCGCTTGGCTTTATCAGTGATGCTGACTGCGAGCGAATAGATAGCTTATTGCTCCGAGCCAATCTCCCAGTGGCGTTTAAAGACTTAGACCCTGACAAACTACTTGAGTTTATGCAGCTAGATAAAAAAGTGGGCACTGAAGGGCTCAAGCTGATTCTGCTAAAACAAATCGGCGAAGGGATAATAACCGCAGCACCAAATGACTCCATACTGAAAAGTGTGATTGGTGCTAAGGCTAAAATCTGACCATCGGTACACTAGCGTGGAGCAACTGCTTGCCCAATATGCTGCCAATCCTCTTCAAACGCGTGGACGTAATCACGTCGAGTCACCGCCGGTTGCACGCAGTGAGTTTCAGAGAGACAGAGATCGCGTAATTCACTCCGCCGCTTTCCGGCGTTTAGTCTACAAAACACAGGTGTTTGTTAATCACGAGGGAGATCTTTATCGAACCCGATTAACCCATTCGCTGGAGGTTGCCCAGATAGCACGTACTATCGCGCGCGCAATGAGACTAAACGAAGATCTTGTGGAAGCAATCAGCCTATCTCACGATTTGGGGCACACTCCTTTCGGTCATGCTGGTCAAGACTCTCTCAACACGCGTATGCGAAACTACGGTGGATTTGAGCACAATATGCAATCGCTCCGTGTAGTAGAAGTCCTAGAGAATAGGTACGCCGACTTTAAGGGCCTAAACCTGACGTTTGAGACCAGGGAAGGCATACTAAAACACTGCTCACTTAAAAATGCGGCCACTTTAGGAAAATTAGGAATGCGCTTCATAAAAAGACACCAGCCAAGCCTAGAGGCTCAGCTAGCCAACATTGCCGATGAAATTGCCTATAACAATCATGATGTAGATGATGGCTTGAGATCTGGCTTAATTAACTTGGAGCAGCTCACAAATATTCCTTTTTTTTGTGAACAACTTGAATGGGTGAGATCAAGTTATCCAAATATCTCAAAAACTCAAACAAACCATGAAATTGTTCGAAGAATGATTAACGTTTCAATCACAGATTTGCTTAACACTAGCCAACGAACGGTCGACAGAATAGATCCTAGTAGTGTTGATGAGGTCCGGGCACTGGAAGAACCACTGATTGGTTTCAGCGAGCCTTTTGTAGAAGGTCAATTGGCAGTAAAGCGCTTCCTTAATGAGGCCTTATACCGGCATCCCCGGGTACAGCGCATGACGGAGAAAGCAACTGAGGTTGTTACCTCACTTTTTGATGCTTTCATAGAAAAATACGATAGGATGCCTGATGAACATGCACAACTTGCTCACCAAAGTCACAAGGAAACAGGTATTCCTGGGGGAGCGAGGATCGTGGCCGATTATATAGCCGGCATGACGGACCGATTTGCATTACAGACCTATGAAAAACTTTAAACCAACTCCTTTGTTAATATAAAAACGTGCTAGCCACCCCATCCAAAACTGAGCAAGCTATTCCTGTGAATCAGCGATTAATCGTGGCTCTGGACGTTTCCAGCATTGAAGCTGCGAAGGCTTTGGTGCAGGAACTCGGCAATTCTGTTCAGTTTTATAAGTTGGGCTTGGAATTAGCAATGTCAGGAGCTTATTTCGAGCTACTAACCTGGCTCAGGAAACAAGATAAGCATATTTTTGCAGATTTAAAATTTTACGATATACCCGCCACCGTTGGCGCTGCGGTTAATCAATTAGCGGGCTTGGACATATCTTTCCTAACGGTGCATGGGGACCAATCTATCCTCGAAGCAGCAGCTGAACACAAAGGGTCTCGGCTCCAAATTTTAGCAGTAACAGTTCTAACCAGCCTAGATCAGGACGCACTCCGTCAGATGGGCATCAACATTGACATTAGTACCCTGGTCCTATCCAGAGCAAAGCAGGCCCTCACCTCTGGCTGCGATGGAGTTATCGCATCTGGACTCGAAACTCCTATTCTGAGATCCGCCCTTGGCAAACAGATAATAATTGTAACGCCCGGTATTCGCTCTTCAAATCATGGTTCAGCAGATGATCAGAAACGCGTTGTGACAGTGCGTCAAGCCTTTGAAAACGGCTGTGATTACATTGTAGTTGGCAGGCCGATACGTAATGCATCTAGTCCGCGAGCTGCCGCCGAAACCATACAGGAAGAAATTACTGACGCAATCCAAAAAATCTCCTGAACCATCATCAGAGCTATAAAAACTATTACTCTTTCCCCATTAATTTTTCATCACTTATCTTTTAGTGCGCGACGAAGCACTTTACCCACGTTAGTTTTCGGTAGTTCATCGAGAAATACCACTTGTCGAGGAATCTTATAAGCAGTAAGGCTTTCTCTGCAGTGTTCGATCAGACTACTTTCAGTCAGACTTTTATCCTTCTTCACCACAAATAATTTCACGACTTCACCAGAATGGCTATCTTCGACACCGACTGCGGCTACTTCGAGAACGCTGGGGTGTTTAGCTACAACATCTTCAATCTCGTTGGGATAAACATTAAAGCCAGACACAATAATTAAATCCTTTTTACGATCCTCAATGTATACAAAACCTCTCTCGTCCATTCGGCCGATATCTCCAGTACAAAACCATCCTTCATCGAGAAATACGGCTGCAGTTTCCTCTGGGCGATTCCAATAGCCAGGCATTACCTGTGGACCCCGCACACATATCTCGCCAACCTCACCACCAGCTACCATATTCCCATCATCGTCAAAAATCGCTACCTCCGTAGCTGTTATTGGAAAGCCAACTGACCCACTGAAAGATGACTCACCCAACAAATTAGAAGTCACTATTGGGGAAGTCTCAGTTAGCCCATAGCCCTGAGTCAGTACATTGCCAGTAACTTCTTGCCATTTTTCGGCAACCGACCTTTGCACTGCCATACCGCCCCCTATGCTCCCTTTAAGATGACTAAAATCCACGCTACTAAAACCCGGAGTATTCAACAGCCCATTGAATAGTGTATTAACCCCAGAAATAAAGGAAAAAGGCCTTCCCTTTTTTAACTCTCTGACGAAATCCTTCAGATCCCTTGGGTTGGTGATCAGAACGTTACACCCGCCCAGCTCTATAAATCCGAACAAATTGATTGTGAGGGAAAATATATGGTAAAGCGGTAACGCCGTAATAACGACTTCGTTTTTTTCACTAATAAAAGGTCTGGTCCAAGTCGCCAACTGGAGCACATTGCTGACTATATTGCGGTGAGTCAGAATTGCGCCCTTAGCAACCCCCGTGGTCCCCCCGGTGTATTGGAGAAACGCGGTTTGATCCGGCTCGATCGGTACGTCTTCGAACACAGACTCAGAGCCCCTGCGAAGAACCTGGAGGTAAGGAACCGTGTCTGGGATGTTCCATTTCGGAACAAGCCTCTTGATTCGCCTCACAACAAAATTTATGAATGCGCGTTTTACAGGTGGAAAGTGATCACCTAAGCCGGATACGATAACCGTTTGAATGTCTGTCTGATTCCTAACTTTCTCTAGAGTACTCGCAAAATTTTCAAGCACGATGATCGCTCGCGCGCCGCTATCACTTAGCTGATGCTTTAATTCGCGGGCCGTGTACAGTGGGTTGACATTAACAGCAACTAATCCCGCCCGTAAAATCCCAGACAGGACGACGGGATACTGAAGCACATTGGGCATCATTACAGCGACCCGATCACCGACACTCAAACCTGCAACTGACTGCAAATAGGCAGCGAAGTACCCACTAAGTACCTCTAAGTCCCGAAAACTTAAAGACACACCCCTGTTGGAAAATGCCTCCAAATTGCCAAATCTCTGAAAACTAGATTCCAGAAGATCCTTTAAAGAAAGATATTTTGTCAGATCAATCTCTGTTGGAATGTCCGGTGGATAATTGTCTAGCCAGGGTTTCTCAAACATATCACTCAAGCTGCTCTGCAATTACGGCCCAGACATTCTCTAAAATGCCCTGATGGCCTTCAATGTTGGGATGGATACCGTCACTCTGCATCCGAGTCGGGTCAAGCGCAACGCCATCTAATAAAAAATCTATCAATTGGATATCAAATTCCTGTGCTAAATTAGAATAGACTCCCGAGAAAGCGCGAGTATAAGTTTCTCCATAGTTGGGGGGAATTTGCATCCCTGCAAGTATTACAGTAGCCCCAATCTCGTGGGATAGATCAATCATGGCAGCAAGATTATCATGCAGTTTCGACACAGACTGCCCACGCAAACCGTCATTCCCGCCCAGCTCAATAATCAGAATACGGGGGCGATGTTGCTCTAGCAATGGCGGTAAGCGTGCCAGTCCACCCGCACTAGTATCTCCCGGGATGCTGGCATTGATCACCTGATAACCGTACCCTTCTGTCCTAAGGCGGTTCGCCAAGGCCGCAACCCATGATTTTTCAACGGGTATGCCGTAGCCGCTCGACAATGAATCGCCCACTACAACGATGGTCTCCTGGGCAGATAGACCCCCCGGAGTCCAAACAAAGACCAAGGACAGGACAAGGATCCATCCCTTGTAGACCTGATATTTATACAGCATGAGTCAAAAAGAGTTCCTACTAACTGCAAATGAACTGACCAAAAAGGTTACCAGCCTAGATGGGGACTTGACCATCCTAGATAATATAAGCCTCCAAGTGAAATCTGGGGAAACGGCCGCTATTGTCGGTCCTTCTGGGGCCGGCAAATCAACCCTTCTAGCATTGCTGGCGGGCTTGGATGAACCCACCTCCGGACAGGTCTGGATTGACGGAACTGAATTGACAGCGCTGGACGAAGATGGCCGCGCTTCGGTCCGTAACCAGCAGGTCGGCTTTGTCTTCCAGTCATTTCATCTGCTCCCAGCATTCACCGCGTTGGAGAATGTACTGTTACCACTAGAGCTCGGCGGCACTGCTGGTGCGACTGAAAGTGCCCGAAAGGCTCTGGAGCAGGTCGGCTTGACCCACCGCCTAAGGCACTATCCACGGCAACTATCTGGTGGAGAAAAGCAGCGCGTCGCTATCGCGCGAGCCTTCGTAACACGCCCAGCCTTGCTGTTCGCAGATGAACCAACTGGCAATTTAGACAATAAAACCGGTCAAAACATCATGGATCTATTATTCGAATTGAATGCTAGGCATAACACAACATTGGTATTGGTAACCCACGATGCTAGCGCAGCGAAACGCTGCATTCGTGTTATCGAACTATCTGCCGGAAAAATTATTAATTTTCCAGCTGGCCCGACCCAAGCAAAAAATTTTAGATAGGCGAGCAACATATAATTGCTTTTATGGATACATTATGAGATTGATGGCCGTATCATTCATTGGCTTAAGCCCACATGCACGTCAGCCCAAACATTAAAGTAATTCGACTTTAGCCCGTATTCTGCATGCCATAGGCAATGCCGTGTACGCTTGCCTTCAAAGCTTTCAATGTAGCGTCATCCTCCCGCCCCGCCAATCTCCAACGCTTTAGAAGATCTACCTGAAGAAGACTCATTGGATCCACATACGGGTTCCGCAAACGTATCGACCTACGTAGAGTTTCGTCGTTCTCTAGTAATTTACTCTGCTCGCGTATTTGGAGTACTAAATTAATACTTCTATCATACTCGTCACGAATCATTGGAAAATACTGGCGATGTAGCTTGCCTGCCAACTCAGAATACCTCTCAGCGATATTGATATCTGCCTTGCTCAACACAACCTCTACATCGCACAACAACACCTTAAAAAAATCCCACGCATCAAACATTTCCTTCAGTACTGCATCGCCGTGTTGATTCCGTGCCTCCTCGAGACCCGTGCCGATTCCAAACCAACCAGGAAGTAAAAAACGGCTTTGAGTCCACGCAAAAACCCAAGGTATGGCTCTTAGGCTTCCTATCTCACCATCTTCAGCGCGAGAGACTGGCCTGGAACCAATATCTAGTCGCTCAATTACATCGATGGGCGTTGCTTCCCGGAAATAACGGTTAAAATCGGCGGAATCGTAGATGATTTTCTGATAGGCCTCATGACTAACGCTAGCAATCGTTTCCATAATGGATGCCCACCGGGGCTCCTTGGGGTGGGGCACACGATTGGATGCTGACACCCATAACACAGAACTGACCGTACGCTCCAGAGTTCGCATAGCGATAGCTCGCAAACCGAATTTTGCGTTAACCATTTCGCCCTGCTCAGTTACCCGTAACCGTCCGGCGATTGCGCCGGGTGGCGATGCATTAACGGCTTCATGAACCCTCCCACCCCCTCGACTTATAGTCCCCCCCCGACCGTGAAAAAGGGTGAGTTTGGTTCCGTTCATGCCCAATGTTCGTACTAACTCTGCCTGAGTTTTCTGCAGGGTCCAGCGTGCAGAAGCCAGCCCACCGTCCTTGTTGCTGTCGGAGTAGCCAACCATGATTGTCTGATGCCCTGATCGACTTTGTAGGTGCTCTTTGTAAATGTCATCCTTCAACAGATGCTCCATGATCATAGAGGCATTTTTTAAGTCCTCCACTGTCTCAAAGAGTGGAGTGATGTCTAGCGGAATAGCTCCTCCTTTTGGTGCAAGATCACCCCATTTTGCCAGCAGCAGCACGGACAGGACATCGTCTGGTCCCTTAGCCATGCTGACCACATAAGACCCAATTGACCGGGCCCCATATTTTCTGCGGCACTGGGCGATAGCTTGAAATACTGCTAGGGTGCGGCGCGCATCCGACGACAGTGGTTCCAAAGGAGATTCGAAATGCTCTAAAGCCATCTTTAGTCTTTTGGTCCGATCTTCGCTAGAGCGCTCCAACCAATCTTTTTCGCCTAATGCCTCGCCTATGACCTGCTGATGGACTAGCGCATTCTGCCGAATGTCAAGCGTCGCCATATGAAAACCGAAAGTATGCGCCCGTCTCAGCAAACGTTGTACCGAAAATAATCCAGCATTTTTACCCTTGTTAGCGCGCAAGCTGTCAGCAATCAGCTCAATATCCGCTATGAATTCCTCTGCCGACTCGTATGGAAAGGCCGTGCCATCATAAGTTGATTGTAGTCTTGCCTCTATTGCACGCAGAAAAACACGATATGGCATTTGACGGTACCTCGCCGGAACCGAATGAGCTGCTTTTGGAAAATGCTCGGCATAAAGCATGCTGCGCTGCCGCACTTCTTCCAAAACATCTACCTGACTATCGCTCTGACTCAGTTGCTGGAACAATCCTTGGCACTCGCTGTAATATTTATTCAGTATTAAGTTGCGCTGCCTAGCCAGAGTTTTCCGGATATCCTTGGCAGTAACATTGGGGTTTCCATCCATGTCACCGCCCACCCAAGAGGAGAACCTCACAAGGATTGGTACATGAATGCGCTCGCCCTTGAAGCTCATTTCGAGCGCATCATTAAGGTCCTCGTAAAATCTCGGGATCATTCTGTAAAGAACCTCTGTGAGGAAAAAAAGCGCCTGCTCCACCTCATCTCCTACAGTCATCCGCTCGCCGGGCTGCTCCTCTGTTTGCCACCCCGCAGTCATGGACATGCGAATACGATCCAACGCCGCCTGCTCTTCTCCTGACGTCATATACGGATCCAGCATGCCTATAAGATAACGGGCGATGTTTTGCTGCTTTCGTAAGAGCGTTCGGCGCGTAGTCTCGGTAGGGTGAGCTGTAAATACTGGCTCAATGGAAAGCGTGCCGAGTACTTTTTCTACAGTTTCCCTATTCACCCCATTGGCTTTCAGTCTCCTTAGGGTGTCCGCAAATCCCAGCGGTTGGGGCGTGCCAGAATCCTTGAGATAGGCCCTACGTCTTCGGATCCGGTGAACCTTTTCCGCCATGTTGACGGCTTGAAAGTAAGTGGAGAATGCCCGGATAAAATCGCCTGCGTTATTCAGCGTAAGCGAAGACAATAACTTATCCAGTTGACCAATCTCACTGGTATCACCTTCTCGGCTCTCAATGGCCGCGCAGCGCACTGCCTCAACAAGATCGAACAGCGCCTCACCAAGCTGGTCTTTGACAAGGTCCCCCACGAGTTCACCTAAACGGTGAACATCTTTTCTGAGCGCTTTATCCTTTTCAGCAAAGAATATGTCAGAGCGTCGAACTTTTTTTGATTCAGATGTGGACATTTAAGTCTGACCCTCAATGGGCATGTAAATAGAATGGCGCAGGCAGACTGCGAATTGTAACGCAGTTGAAGTGTCACCCGATTAGTTAAACGAGGTTGGTCTTATATTTTACTTTGACTGTTGAGCAAACCTGAAACCACCGTGCTTTCTCACAGCGTCAAAATCCAATCAGCGATCGCTTGACCAATTTCTGTGGGGGAATCTTCCTGAATAAAGTGCGCACCCGTTACGGTAACCTCGCGTTGGTTAGGCCACCCTCGGCAAAACTCGCGCTGCGCGCCAATCAAAATGGAGCCGGGATCAGCGTTGATAAAAAGTTTGGGTACATCGCTAGCTGCCAACCACAATCCGTAATCCCTTACCAAAGCGACAACTTCATCCGGCTCCCCAGCAACCGGGATTTGTCGCGGCCAGCTTAACGTAGGACGACGCGACTCACCGGGTTCAGTGTATGGAAGACGATATTGTTCCATCTCCTTCTCAGTTAGATTTCGCAGTATTGAGTGCGGAAGAATTTTCTCAACAAAAATATTTTTCTCTAATACTAACTCTTCGCCAGCAGGCGATCGAAGTACTTGAAAAATATTCCGTGCGTTCTCAGGCCACTCGTCCCATGTATCGATTGGTTGCGTAAGTGCCTCCATATAGGCGATACCTTTTATAGAATCACGATGACGATTGGCCCAATCAAACCCCAAAGCCGATCCCCAATCGTGAAGAACTAGCGTAACGCTGGTGTTGATCTCCAATGCATCCAACGCTGCATCCAGGTACCGCCGATGATCAAAGAACGTGTAGCGCTCCGGACCTGAATTATCCAGCTTGTCGGAATCACCCATGCCGATAAGGTCTATTGCAATGCAACGTCCATGGCCTTCGAGGTAGGGCATGATATTACGCCAGAGGTAGGAGGACGTAGGGTTGCCATGCTGAAATACGATGGGGGCACCTTTGCCTATCTCTACATATGCCATTTTTTTATCAAGCGCTTGTATTTTCTTTTTTTGGGCCATGAAAACACTCATAAAGCCTAGTTGATGCTGCGCCTTGAGATTTGACTAACGGTAACCTTTTGCCTGCAGTTCGAATAGGCGAGCGTACTCTCCATTGAGCGTCATGAGTTCTTCGTGGCTTCCTTTCTCGATGACACGCCCCTTATTCAATACCGCAATCGTATCGGCTCTGCGCACCGTTGAGAAACGGTGAGAGATCAGCACCACTATTTTATCTTCTGTGAGCGACCGAAAATGATCGAAGATCTCTGTCTCCGTTTCCGCATCCATTGATGCGGTTGGTTCATCCAATACCAAGATTTCTGCATCATTCCGCATAAACACCCGTGATAATGCGATACGTTGCCATTGCCCGTTAGATAATTCCTGACCATCATGAAACCAGCGCCCTAATTGTGTCTCATAACCGTGCGGAAGTGTGTCCACAAAATCTGCAGCCTTACCCTTCCGGGCCGCCTCTTCCCATCTTTCCTTGTGGTCCAGCATATCTACGTCTCCCACTCCAATATTCTCGCCGACTCGAAGCTGGTAGCGAATGAAGTCTTGAAAAATGACACCGATGCGCCGTCTAATCGCATCCGGCTTCCATTCACTGAGTTCCAATCCCTGGTAACGAATCTCCCCGCTGTCTGGCTGGTATAGCCCGGCGAGTAGCTTGATCAGGGTTGTCTTCCCAGAGCCGTTCAGCCCAACGATCGCTAAGCTTTTTCCCGGCTCTATATGTAGCGTAACGTCTTGAACCGCGGGTTTTTCAGCACCCGGGTACGTAAAGCTCACATGCTCAAAACGAAGCCCGTCCCCCACAATCGGTCCGTCTTCTGCTTCGCCTTCCCAGGCCGCGACCGGCTGCTCAAGATATGCGAAAAGGTTGGAAAGATAGAGGTTGTCCTCATACATACCCCCTATCGCACTTAGCATTGCTGATACGGCAGACTGGCCCTGCTTGAACACTAATAAATACATGGTCATCTGCCCAAGTGTAATCTGGCCCACAATTGTGGAAACAGCGATCCATCCATAAGTACCGTAGAAGGCAATATTTCCCAACAGCCCCAGCCCAAATCCCCAGACATCGCGACGAATCGTAAGACGCCGCTCCTCGTCATAAAGCTGCTTGAATATGTCCCGGTAACGGCGAAGCAATTCGGGGCCCAACCGGAAAAGCTGTACCTCCTTAACATGATCCTCGCGAGTCAGGACGATCTCTAGGTAATTCAGGATGCGCCTTTCGACAGACCGCCAGTGAAAAACCCGGAAGCGCTCACCAGAAAATCGAGTCTCCGCAAGAAATGCGGGTAGTCCAGCAGCAACCAGCACCAAGACAGCCCAAGGGGAGTACTGCACCAGCAAACCAGCAAAACTAGCTAATGAAATGCTATTTTGAGCTAAGCCGAAAGTTCGGTTCACAAGACTTAATGGGCGGCTGGAAGCCTGCCTGCGTGCTCTATTGAGTTTGTCATAGAATTCTGAGTCTTCGAATTGGGAGAGCTCTAGCGTAAGCGCCTTCTCCACAATTAAGATGTTCACCTTCTGGCTCAACAACACTCGAAGTAAGGATTGGCAAAAATCAATACCACGTTGCGCCCCGGCTACAGCAGCCACCAACAATCCTTCCAAAATCACGAAAATAAGAACCTGCGCAAATACAAGCTCCTCAGTGCCCTGATAAACGGCAATGGCCGATACAACAGCGTCCACGATCAATTTCCCAACAAAAGCAACTGCTGCTGGCAAAATCCCGGCGATCAGGGTTAGCAAAGCCAAGGCGATGGTGAGCCGCTTGTGGGTGGACCAAACGAGCCCAATTGCTCTTCGGCTGTACTGAAAAACTCCCAGGTAGTTTTCCAAGCTTACTGGTTCATTAGTAAGGGGTTTTTGCACTAAATTTCTGCCCAGCGGTCGAATTTATTGTTCATCAAATCTTGGCCATCTCTTAAAGACATGGTATTAGGGGTTTGAGAAAAAAATAAGAGAACTGATTTGCCTTCTTTGCCAGACCTTCACGCTATCTTTGTTCTTCTGCTAATACCAGTGGCGTTGTACCTTTTTACCCGCGATGAATTGCCCTTAGAATCCTCCGGTTTGATTATTCTGATGAGTCTGGTTCTTTTCTTCCAGATTTTCCCTTACGAAACTGACGGAGGGAACTTTGAGACTGCTGAACTGCTAATGGGCTTTGGTCATGAGGCACTGATTACTATCTGCGCCTTGATGATTATTGGCAAGGCGCTAGAAACGACTGGCGCTCTCCAACCCTTAGCCCTTTACCTTGCTAAAGCGTGGGTATCGACACCTAAGCTAGCGAGTCTGGTGACTTTGGTAAGCGCGGCAATACTCAGCGCCTTCCTAAACAATACCCCAATCGTGGTGATTCTACTGCCTATGCTTATCGGCGTCGCCGCACGCAGCAAAATTCCACCCTCAGATATTCTCATGCCGGTGGGATTTGCAACCTTGTTGGGCGGCATGGCAACAACCATCGGAACTTCAACCAACTTACTGGTGGTTGCAATCGCAGCCGAAATGGGACTTCGTCAATTCAGTATGTTTGATTTTACTTTACCCGTTGTACTGGTAGGTGTTTTCGGGTTGTTATACTTATGGCTAATTGCACCCAAATTTTTACCCGCTCGTACGCCGCCTTTATCCGATACTTCCCCTCGCGTCTTCAATGCAATGCTGCGCATCTCTGAGGAAAGCACCTGCTGTGGCATGACGTTCTCTGAATGCTTGGCGTTAACCGACAACGAGATGCGTGTTGACCATATCGAACGCAGCGAGGGATTGACGGTGGCCAAATTGCCCTCCGTGACAATCCTGCCTGGTGACAGATTGGCTGTAAGGGACACACCAGACCGACTAAAAGTGTTTGAAGAGGCACTCGGCGCAAACTTGCACGACCAGCATCAACCCGGCGCAACAGTAGAAGAAGGGTGGATCGCCGAAGAAGAGGAACAACAACTGGCAGAAATAGTAGTCACCCGAGGATCGTTATTACATCGCGCAAGCCTAGGCACAACCCGTTTCGCTTCACGTACAGGACTCCTGCCCCTTGCGCTGCATCGCGCAAGAGAGCCAGCCTCTGAAGAAATCAGAGGTAACATTGATTCTGTCAGACTGAGAGTAGGCGACGTGGTCTTAGTTCAGGGCACTCCGTTCCGGCTAGGGCGCTTAAAAAGAACAGGTTCTGCATTGGTTTTAGACGGAACCACCAATCTGCCTAGAAAAAATCAGGCAGATCGCTCTCTTGTCATCATAGCCTTTGTGGTTCTAGCCGCGGCTCTGGGCTTTTTGCCTATTTCCGTTAGCGCCCTGATAGGAGTTGGCCTCATGCTCGCAACCCGCTGCCTGAATTGGACTGATGCGGCCGGCGCATTATCAACCCAAGTTATTATTATAGTCGTCGCCTCGCTCGCGCTCGGGCTTGCTCTCACAGAAACCGGTGGCGCTTTATACATTGCTCAGGTCCTTACTGCCGCAGTTCAGGATTTTCCGGTCCCGATTGTTTTAAGCACCCTTATGCTGGTCATGGCAATTCTTACGAATACGGTTTCCAACAGCGCCGCTGGAATTATTGGCACACCTATAGCAATCGAAATGGCACTTCAGCTCGGAACCCCCCCGGAACCTTTTGTCCTAGCGGTAATTTTCGGTGTAAACATGAGCTATGCAACGCCGTTCGGGTATAAAACCAACCTGCTGCTGCTGTCGGCGGGAGGCTACAAATTCTCCGATTTCATGCGGGCTGGAATTCCTCTTGTTCTGCTTATGTGGGTAGGATTTTCCATCGTTTTAAGCCTGCTTTATGACCTGTAGACACCCAGCACAGTTACTTTAGTCCTTGACCGATGATAGTGCCCTCGACATACTCACGGTGATGAACATGCGTAACCACTCCAACCAAACAATTCACTGGTGGCGATCTTCGCCGGTGGAGAGGGTATTACGCGCCTAAACTGAAACCTCCGTTTCGACCAGGGCAAACCTATCTCCGCCTCGTGGGGGATAGGTTTTTTTACTTCTGGGGATTAAATCGAGTACAAAATGGAAGCGCCTTTTGACATTGCCGCCGATCTGGATACTCCCGTGTCGGCCTACATCAAGCTTAGAGCGTTCAGCCCAAGGTTTCTGCTAGAAAGCGTGGAAAGCGGCGAGCGCCTTGCTCGATATTCCTTTCTCGGCCTTGGAAGCAGCCTGGCCGTAGAGCTTCATCCAGACAAACTCCTCGTAAACGGAAAACAGAGACGGCGCCCCCACAATGCGCAAGCTTGGCAGGCATCCCTTCGGGAACTACTCGCAAAAAGTCCAGCGCTCAGCCCCAACATCAAAGGCATACCATTTACTGGCGGGCTGGTAGGCACTGCTGGTTATGATGTGGTCCGTTATTTCGAGCGCCTGCCTCCTAATCGGTCGGATTTTGAAGGTTTGCCGCAAGCTGCATTTGTGGCACCAGAATCATTGCTGGTATTTGATCACCTCACCCATCGCCTAGCGTTACTACACTCTGGAACTGAATCTGAGCGACAAGCCCTCAGGGCCGATATCATCCAGGCTCTTGGCGATGCTGTCGAGGTACGCACCCAGATTGGAAAATTTTCGAGTGCGGAAGCAAGTTTCGACAAGAAAAATTTCATGGCAGCCGTGGATCAATGCAAATCTCATATCGCGGCAGGAGACATATACCAGATCGTGCTCTCCGTGCGCTTTAGCGGCAAAACTGACTTGGCTCCTTTTCAGTGCTATCGGGCTCTTCGGCTGCTCAATCCATCCCCCTACATGTATTTCTTCGAACAAGGGGAGTTAAGTGTGGCCGGGACCTCTCCTGAGGCCCTAGTCCGCCTAGATCAGAGAAAGGCTTCACTCAGACCGATTGCTGGAACACGGCCAAGGGCAGCCAATCCAGAAGAGGATTTGGCACTGGAACAAGAACTGCTAGCGGACCCAAAGGAGAACGCTGAACATGTAATGCTTGTGGATCTTGCCCGAAACGATCTGGGCCGGGTCGCCGAAGCAGGTTCTGTGTATGTAGACCCTTACCGAAAAATCGAACGCTATAGCCATGTGATGCATATTGTGAGTGGTGTGGCCGGTAATCTTGAGGAGGGAAAAGATGCTCTGGATCTTTTTGCCGCCACTTTTCCAGCAGGGACCCTAGTAGGGGCCCCGAAAGTTAAAGCGATGGAACTTATAGCCGGCTTTGAGCCGGTACCACGAGGCCTATACGGCGGTACCGTTGGCTACTTTGCAAAAAACGGTAACATGGACCAGGCGATCACTATCCGCTCGCTCGTCTTTCATGGCGACGAATATAGCTTTCAGGCTGGAGCCGGAATTGTGGCAGATAGCGTGCCGCAAAAAGAATACGAGGAAGTTCTTGCGAAAAGCGCAATCCTTCGCCGTGCGCTTCAGATTGCCGAGGCAGGCTTATGAAAACGCAACTGCTTCTGATCGACAATTTTGATTCTTTCACCTACAACCTGGTGCAAGCATTTCTCGTACTGGGTGCTGAGGTTTTTGTATACCGCAATGATGCGATCAACACTCGCGAAGCCCGAGTACTCAAGCCGACCCACCTTGTCATCTCTCCAGGCCCGGGCCGACCTGCTGATGCAGGCGTTTCCTTGACCATGATTGGAGAATTCGCAGGACAAATTCCTATTCTGGGTGTCTGCCTAGGCCACCAGTGCATCGTAGAACACTTTGGCGGTCAGATCATTGCTGCCGAATCTTTAATGCATGGAAAAACTTCCCAGGTGAAACATGACGGAGAGACTATTTATGCGGGACTTCCGAATCCTTTTAAGGCTGGACGCTATCATTCGCTTGCCGCTGATCGCAGTCAGATTCCCGACGAACTGGAAATTACCGCGAGAACTGCAGATGGTGAGATTATGGGGGTAAAGCATAGGGACCTGGCCGTTCAAGGAGTTCAGTTTCATCCTGAAAGTGTTCTAACGCCCCAGGGTCCCACGGTACTTGAGAATTTTCTTCGCCCACAGAGAAACGAGACTTAAACGGAGTTCAAGCCATGAGCCAGAATGCAGTAAACATGCTGGAAAAGTTGCTGGGGGGCTCGGACCTGAGCGAAGCTGAGGCCTCGGAGGTAATCAATTGTATGGCCAGCGGCGACATCCCGCCTGCGCTAGCTGGAGGATTGCTGGTTGCCTTAAGAAAAAAGGGGGAGGCGGCCCCTGAAATTCGCGGCATGGCCAAAGCCATGCAATTGCTCGCTGTACAGCCCGCAATCCCCGCCGGAGATGACTACGTTGACCTCGTTGGCACCGGTGGTGATCATTCAGGTAGCCTAAATCTTTCTACGGGGAGCGCGCTGCTGGCCGCCGCATGCGGACTGTCAGTAGTCAAGCATGGCAACCGTTCTATTTCAAGCCGCTCGGGGAGCGCCGATGTTCTCAAAGCCCTAGGCCTGCCAATCCCCCTCGATGAGCACGAGGCAGTTCATTGCCTCGATAAAACTGGCTTCACGTTTCTGTTTGCGCCAACTTATCACCCGGCGATGAAAAACATAGCGCCCGTCCGGGCTGCTCTAGGCGTGCGAACCGTTTTCAATATCTTGGGCCCCCTTTCTAATCCCGCTACGCCCCCCTTCCACGTGATCGGCGCTTACTCCGAACCCATGGCCGAACTAATGGCAGAGGCCATGGCAGGCATGAAAATAAAACGGGCCTTTGTGATACACGGTGCTCCCGGTTGGGATGAGGCCACCCCGGTAGGCCCCTATCTCTGTCTGGATGTCACGCCGGGAAATGTTGAGCGACTGGTCAGAGATCCCGCGGACATTGGTATCGCCAGGTGTCCGCCCGAGGATCTCCAGGGAGGAGAGGCTGAGGAAAACGCCCGCAGACTCAAGGGAGCCTTATCGGGCGAGGACACTGGCCCGCACCGGGATGCTTTAGTCATGGGTGCCGCACTTGCACTGGAGGTAACAGGTACCAGTCCCGACGCTGCTGCTGCAGCAGCCAAGGCGAGAAAAGCCCTTGAAGACGGTTCAGCAAAATCTTTGCTACATCAGTTAATTGAATTTGGTGAGGGCCTGGACCGTGACTGAGAAATCCTTTTTGGCTCGCATGGCCCTTGCCAGTAAAGCACGGGTAGACAAAGCCCGGTCGGCGGAGCCCGAAGAGGTGCTCCTTGATCGAGCGCTAGCTACGGATGAACCGCCACCGTTGACCCTGTCTCGATTCAATCTCTTTGCAGAATTAAAGCTCCGGTCTCCGGCAGATGGTCCCCTTGCTGAGGCCCATTGTGATCAAAATGGCCGGCTGAAAGCGTACGCTTCCGGTGGAGCAGCAGCGGTATCGGTCCTGACCGAGCCCGAGGAATTTAAGGGTAGCCTTACTCATCTTAAAGAGGCCGCCAGCGTTTTAAACCCTCTGGGGGTGCCTGTAATGCGTAAGGACTTTATAACCGATCCCTACCAAGTGTTAGAAGCCAGAGCCGCCGGTGCCAGCGGCATCCTGCTGATTGTTTCCATGCTTAACGACGAAGAGACTCTGACATTGATTGACAGTGCACAAACCTGTGGTCTATTCGTTCTACTGGAGGGCTTCACCGTTCAGGATTTGCAGCAAATCAAAAAACTGATTGCTACTTTGCCAGCCACTTCTAAACAAATGATCCTGATAGGCGTGAACTGCAGAGATTTAAAAACCCTGAAGGTGGATTTTGCTCGATTCAAGGAACTGGCAAAGCACTTATCAGATCAAACTATGGCCGTAGCGGAAAGTGGCATTGCTAACATTCAAGATATAACTGAGGTTGTGCAGTGGGGCTACCAAGGAGCCTTGGTCGGTTCCGCACTGATGACATCTGGCGATCCTGCGGAAACCACGGCGGAATTCGTAGCAGCTGGCCTCAAATCGGCAGCATTTAAAGGTTCAGGTCATGTTCGTTAAGATTTGTGGGCTCAGCAGCGTGGATGCTGTAGAAGCTGCAACTTCAGCAGGTGCCGATGCGATCGGCTTCGTCTTCTCGAGTTCGATACGACAGGTCACACCGAATCAGGCGCTTGAACTTTGTCAAAATGTGCCGTCCGAGATCTTGCGGGTAGCCGTGATGTTGCACCCCACTAAAGATGAATGGGCGGCGGTCCGGGATGCATTCGTTCCCGACTGGCTGCAGACTGATGCGGCTGACTTCGGTATTCTTTCGGTGCCGACCAGCTGCGTCCCGCTACCTGTCTATAGAACCGGGCAATCCCCACCACAAGCGTGGCCGCGTCAGCTATTATTTGAAGGTTCAACCAGTGGCAGCGGCGAGACTGCTGACTGGAAAAAGGCAAAAGCCATCGCAAGTAGTACTCGTTTGATCCTAGCTGGAGGTTTGACTGTGTCCAACGTCACGGATGCCATCTCTCACGTAGGGCCGTGGGGGGTTGATGTAAGTAGCGGAGTAGAAAGTCAGCCAGGGCAAAAAGATCCCGAAAAAATTAGAGAGTTTGTTGCCCGTGCCCGGGCTATGGAGGCGCCCCGATGACGTCATCATCAACTGACAATCACGCGGAACTTCTGGGGGCTCTTTTATCCGGAAAGCTGCCTGATGACAATGGCAGATTTGGGCCATTCGGGGGCCAGTACGTACCGGAAACCTTGATCCCCGCACTGAATCGCCTGAAGGAGGGCGTCTACGACCTGCTACCAACTGAGGATTTTCAGGAGTGCCTGCAGAACCAGCTCCGAAGCTGGGTGGGCCGACCCACCGCACTGACCTACGCACCTAGGTTGTCGAAGCGCTGGTCTGCAGAAGTGTGGCTCAAGCGCGAAGACTTGGCCCATACGGGAGCCCATAAAATCAACAATGCAATCGGTCAGGGACTGCTTGCCGAAGCACTGGGTGCGTCCAGAGTGGTCGCAGAAACCGGCGCGGGTCAGCATGGAGTTGCTTCAGCTGCAGCCTGTGCAAGGTTGGGATTGCCCTGCATTGTGTATATGGGCGAGATTGACATTGAACGTCAGGCACCGAACGTCGATCGAATGATGCGACTCGGTGCAGAAGTGGTAGCTGTAAAATCGGGAGACCGCACCCTAAGAGCGGCAATCGATGAGGCACTCAGGGATTGGGTGTCAGACCCATCCGGTACGTACTACCTCCTTGGCTCAGCCGTTGGTCCTCACCCGTATCCCTACTTAGTAAGAGAACTACAAGCGGTGATAGGGCGTGAAGCGCGCACTCAAATACTGGAGCATTGTGGTGCCCTGCCAGACGCGGCATTTGCGTGTGTGGGTGGAGGGTCTAACGCCATCGGATTGTTTCATGCATTTCTCGGTGACCGGGATGTCCATCTGGTAGGTGTGGAAGCGGGCGGGCGGGGCGACGCCCTAGGCGACAATTCAGCAACCCTTGTGGGTGGGCGCCCGGGCGTACTACATGGGGCCCACTCCATGCTGCTCTACGATGAAGATGGTCAGATTCAGGAGACACACTCTGTCTCCGCCGGTCTAGACTACCCGGGCGTAGGGCCGGAACATTCGTTCCTTAAACTCGTAGGCAGGGTCGACTACGTAACTGCGAATGACGTCGAAGCTCTAGGTGCCGTTGATGAGTGCTGCTCCGAGGAGGGCATTCTTCCGGCATTAGAAACTGCCCATGCCCTGGCCGGCGCACGGCGCTGGGCTGAGAAAAACCAGGGCAAGCGAATCCTGATCGGTTTATCCGGCCGGGGGGATAAGGATATGCCGATTCTTCGCCAATATGCCCCTTCAACGGAGACGGCGAATGCAGCCTCGTGAAAAGCTCCGCCAAACGCTGGAAAACGTCCAAGGGACTGCGCTGGTAGCTTTCCTAACGGCGGGCTATCCGAAGCCTGAGACTTTTCTGGACTTGCTTAGGGAAATCAGCGCCACCGCTGATGTGGTCGAACTCGGAGTGCCTTTCACGGACCCGATGGCAGACGGAGTCACGATTCAGCGCTCCAGCCAGTCGGCACTGCGGCAAGGTGTCACCTTAAAGTGGATCTTTGATCAACTTGAGTCCTGCAACTTTGAACTTACCTCGCCCATGTTGTTAATGAGTTACATGAATCCGCTGCTTGCATTTGGGCTTGAATCGCTTGTTTCGCGCATGCGAAACACTGGAGTGAGCGGGCTTATCGTTCCTGACTTACCTTATGAGGAATCCGATATCCTCAAATCTGAATTAAATGCCCAGGGCCTGGCATTGGTTCAGATGGTTACCCCAGCAACCCCAAAACCGCGTCTCAAGAAACTCTGTCTGGCCAGTGACGGCTTTGTATACGCAGTGACTCGGGCCGGTATTACTGGGGGCGGAAGTAACCTACCGGAGGATTTAGCTCAGTATCTTCAGGGAGTAAAGTCGTTGGCAAAATTGCCGGTCTGCGCAGGCTTTGGTGTCAGGGATGCTGCACAGGTCAAATTAATCGGCAAGCATGCCGATGGTGTGATCATCGGATCTGCACTAGTAGAGGTACTGGAGAAAGGAAAAAGCGTTGGCCAATTTTTGAGTGCACTACGTCCGGAATGATTGGGCATGGATCGAGTTTTTAGTCACGAATCACTGGCTCAGGTTACTCATTTTAGAAACCTTCTAGAGCAGGCAGGGGTTGCTTGTACAATCAAGAATGACAAGCTCCTCGGCGGTCTGGGGGAAATCCCTTTTCTAGAATGCTCGCCCGAGTTGTGGGTGTTAAAGTCTGAGGACCTATCCCGGGCGCGCTTACTTATA